>Ga0256914_1002570_pt1 | contig 15040 bp, 13 predicted proteins | sample HulkmetaG_FD_191571 | JGI IMG/M metagenome (GOLD analysis project Ga0256914, IMG submission 191571) | Hydrothermal chimney microbial communities from Main Endeavour vent field at the Juan de Fuca Ridge, Pacific Ocean - Hulk | ecosystem: Environmental > Aquatic > Marine > Hydrothermal vents ... | reverse complement strand
ACATGTCCGCCGGTGGAAGGGGGGTGGCCCGGCGTTCGCGGTTCCCGGATCGGAAAATGAAGACCCGCCCGCCAGTCCCGACGCATGGGGGCACAAACGACTGGAACCTGAGCGGGCGGGTCCGGAGTGCGGCAGGCTGCGGAGCAGCCCGGGCCGAAGGCCGGTTCGCACTCCGAGGAAAACAATAATGATTTGCCGGGAAAGACCAAGTGAAAAATAGCCCCTGAAACATTAAAATTTCACACAGGTTATCCGGTAAATTGCCGTTATGTATACAATTCCAAATTGAATTTAATGAGTCGTACTATTCTTGCTCCACGCCTTCAACTGTCGGACCAGACAAGGGGCAGGGTCGCAAATGATGCGCGCATGAAGTTTTCGCAAGGTAAACACCCGGGGTGCTCCCGCCCATTCCCTCATTCGGGTGTCGATCCGAACCACTTTTTGTAGATCCGGGTGTATTCTCCGCTCTCAAGTACGTGGAGCAGGGCCTGATTCACCGATTCGCGCAGGGGAGAACCTTCCCGCATGGCGATTCCATAGGGCTCGTGGCTGAAGATCGGGCCGGTGGTGCGCACCTTTCCCTCGCCATCGTGCGAGACGTAGTACCGGAGCGCCGGAAAATCGTACACCACGGCATCCACCTTGCCGGCCTCGAGCAGGGCATAGGCGTCCTCGATGCGGGAGACGGCGGTGACGGATGTTCCGGGAAGATGGCGCAGGTAGTTCTCCGCCGTGGAGTGCGCGACGGTCGCGACGCGATGTCCCGGGAGATCCTCGGGGCTCCGGATCACGCCCTCCAGTTCGGAAACCGTCACCGCGGACGTGATGGTGGCGGTGAACCAGGCGAACGCGACGTATCCGAACACGATCAGCACCAGGGCGATGAACCGTCCGACGTGGGTCTTGGGCGTCTTGTCGCCATAGCCGACGGTGGAGATGGTCACCAGCGTCCAGTAGATGGCGTCCCACACGCCGAGCGGATAGCTGCGGGTGAAATCGGGATTGCGGCGACGTTCCACGAGCCAGATCAGATGCGCCACGAGAACGACCAGAATGCCCAGCCCCATCAGCGCCAGCTGGAAACTGGGGGAGGAGAACATGTTCCTCAGCACGCCGAGGGCCTGCGACAGCACGCCGCCATCCTCCTTCCGGATCAGGATCTGCAGACCGGAGCGGAAATAGGGGTGGGAGAAATCGAGCTCGGCCTCCCGTTCCGCGGTGATGGTGATGGCGGCGATGCCGACGTCGCCGGCTCCTTCCCGCACGCCGTCGAGCAGGGCCTTCAGCGTGGGCAGGACCGTGATCTCGCTCTTGACGTTCATGCGCTTGGCGATTGCCTCCCACAGGTCCATGGAGAAGCCGGTGACGCCGCCGGCTCCGTTCGGGATGACGAAGGGCGCGATCGGCTTGGTCAGGACGCGCAGGGTCTTCGGCGGGGGTGAGCCCGGAGCGCTGGCCGGGCCGGTGGAGGGGCGCGCCTCCGCCGCCGTCGCATCCATGCCCCCGGCGTCCGTCTCCGCCGCATGGAGCGTCCGCGGAGCCGGAAAGGCGGACAGGAGCAGAGCCAGAACGATCAGAACGGAAAGGAGAGGCCTGTGCGTCATGATGTCCGTGTCCCCCATGGTTCGGTGGCGCATCATACCGGGAGGCCCGCGTTCATGCAAAACGCTCCCACAGCAGTTTCAGGATGGTGGCGGCCACCACCAGCAGGAAGAAGAAGCGGATGAAGGAGACGTTGCGGCGGTGCACGAGCGTGGATCCCGCGAAGGCCCCCGCCATCTGGCCCGCCCCCATGGCCAGTCCGATGCTCCAGACGACGAGGCCGGATGCGACGAAAACGCCCAGGGCCACGATGTTGGAGGTGAGGTTGAACAGCTTCGTGCGCGCCGTCGCCCCCTTGAGGTTGAGCCCGAGCAGCAGCACGAGCGCCAGCGTCCAGAAGGATCCCGTGCCGGGGCCGAAGAAGCCGTCGTAGAATCCGAAGGCCAGTCCCGCGACGGAGTAGAACAGCCAGTGCGGAATGCGGTGGGGCTTCGGTTCCAGTCCCAGCTGCGGCGTGAGCAGCGTGTAGACGAAGATGCCGGCCAGCATGACGATGATGAGATCCTTCAGGAAGCCGGCGGAGAAGAGCTGCACGGCCCATGCGCCTGCGGCGGCTCCCAGAAAGGTGAAGAACACGCCCGCCAGCAGTTCGCGGGGCCGCATCATCTTCAGGCGGATGTAGTTGAGGCTGGCCGTGAAGGTGCCGAACGTCCCCTGCAGCTTGTTGGTGGCCAGTGCCTGATGGGGCGGCACGCCGGCGGCCAGCAGGGCGGGCAGGGCGATGATGCCGCCACCGCCGGCGATGGAATCGACGAATCCCGCGAGTCCACCGACGAAGAACAGCAGAAGATGCGTGAGAAGATCGTAATCCATGCAGAACCCCGCCACCCCGGCCTCTCCGCCTTGTAACGCCTTTCCGGCCGGATACAAGCCGTTTCGGCGGCGCGCGGGATATCCATTCCGGATCACATCTTGCGGAAGCGGATGTCGCGGGCGCGGTACCAGTCGCCGTTCTCGCGGCGGACGCGGGCGCAGGTCGTCCTCCCGTCGAGCCATTCGCGAAGCATGACGCAGAGGCGGGAGCCGCGGACGCTCCAGCGCCCCTCGTCGGACATGCCGCCGTAGAAACCTTTCAGGCGGCCGTTGCCCTTCGCCACGAAGCGCACCCGGTAGCCCTTCACCACGGCGGAGAACCTGCCCGGGAACAGCTTTCGCAGTTCCGTGGGGGTCACCGCGCGGTCTGTCGCGGCCCCGAGCTTTCCTCCCATGGCGGTCGTGGCCATCGCCGCCAGCGCCAGTACGCAGATGATCGTTGTTTTTCTCATCGCCACCCGTTACGCCAACCCTGTACCGCCAGCCCGTTTCCCGTCTGGCACATCCGGCCTGAACGGAAGCTGAATCCTCCGTTCATCCATCCGTCCGCATCCGCTTCCGGGACGCGGAACACCGCATGCCGGAAGGATCTGCAGGAAACGTGCCGGTCCGTTCTGTTATCCTTTTTTCGCGGAGCATGTCCGGACCTGAAAAGCCCGCCAGAAAAGTGCCTTATTCTGACGGGCAGGCCTCGTGTGCGGTCATGTCCGGACGTGTGATTGGCAGTGAATTGTGATCATTTCGTGGCTGCTTTTGGACTCTCCACGGAATGGATGTCCAGTTTCACGCGCACGGGATGGCCGTCCGCCGGCAGGCGCGTCCACTCCGCCAGGGAGCCGTCATAGAGCCGCGAGCCCTTCCGGCCCAGAAGCTCGGAACGCACGAACCAGCCCACGGAGGCGCGGTGGCCGGTATTGCAGAAATGGATGGCCGGGCCGTCCTTCACGCCGAGCAGTTCGTGCAGCCTGCGCAGCTGCGCGACGGGACGGAAGCGGCCCTTGTGCAGCAGCCAGTCCTCCGGGACGTTGACGGCGCCGGGAAGGGTTCCGTACTTCAGGACGGAGCCGGACTTCTCGATGCCCGTGTGCTGGGCGACGGGGCGGTTGTCCACGAGTTGCGGCGCGCCGTTCGCAAGGGCGGCCTCGACGTCCTTCGCCGTGGCCAGCCAGGTGTCCGTGAAACGGGCGCGGAACGCTTTCGGCGCGGGCGTGACGGGGGCCTTCTGCACCGGGTTGCCACGTTCGGAAAGCCAGGCGTTCATGCCGCCGTCGAGAATGGACACCCTGTCGTGTCCCAGCGTTCTGAGCGTCCAGTAGATGCGCGTGGCGATGCCCACGTCTCCGGCCGACCAGCCGGCCGGCACCAGCACGACATGGTCGTCGTTGCCGATTCCGAGGCTGCCGACGAGCTTCTCGAGATATTCCACCGGCGGCAGCATGCCGGGCACGTCCCCCTTGCGGGTGCGCCATTTTCCGAAGGGGGAGAAGACGGCGCCCGGCACGTGTCCGGAGGCGTAGAACCGTTTCGACGTGACATCGACGATCACGATGCCGGGATCGTTGAGGTGGGTCCTGAGCCACTTCGTGTCCACCAGGGGCGTCGTGCCCGTGGTGGCCGTTCCGCCTTCGCGCACGGGCGGGGATTCCGCGAGGGCCTGCGGAACGGAGGCGGCCGTCAGACCCGCCAGAAGCAGGAAGAGGACGGTGCGTCGCGTGGCATGTGGCGGCATGGCTTGTGCTCCATCGTTCCGGGGGTTTTCAGGATACGCGGGAGCATGACACCGGTGCAAGGGGCGGTCGGTGACCGCGGTCACGCCGCGTGCCGTCCCGGGGTCGCCGGGCGCCGGCGCTACCAGCTCCCGGTGTTCTCCATCCCGGTCCATGGCTCCGCCGGGGGCAGGGGATCTCCGGCCTGCAGCAGCTCGATGGAAATGCCGTCCGGGGATTTCACGAAGGCCATGCGGCCGTCGCGCGGCGGGCGGTTGATCGTGACGCCGCCGTCCATGAGACGCCGGCAGGTTTCGTAGATGTTTTCCACGCGGAAGGCCAGATGGCCGAAATTGCGGCATCCCGCCGTGTATTCGTGTTCGTCCCAGTTGTACGTCAGTTCGATCTCGACGTCGGGGTTTTCCGGGGCGGCCAGGAACACGAGCGTGTAACGTCCCGCCGGCACCTCCTTGCGGCGGGTCTCCCTCAGGCCCAGCAGGTCGCGGTAGAAGTGCAGGGATTCGTCGAGGTCCGAGACGCGGACCATGGTGTGCAGGAAGCGCATGTCAACCCTCCTTGCGGAGCGGGATGTTGTCGATCAGCCGGGTGCGGCCGAGGCGCGCGGCTCCGAGAATGCGCACCGGTTCGGCGTCCGGATCGGCCACGGGGGCGAGCGTCTCCGCGTTCCGGGCCTCCAGGTAGTCCACCACGAATCCCGCGGCCTCCAGATCCTCGCGGGCGGCGCCGGTGGCCGTCTCCGGCGGCGTTCCGGAGAGGATGGCTTCCGCCGCCGCGTTGAGCGCGCGCCAGAGGGCGGGGGCCTTCCGGCGCTCGTCCTCCGAGAGGTAGGCGTTGCGCGAGGACATGGCGAGGCCGTCGGGCTCGCGCATTGTGGGGGCGCCCAGCACCTTGACGCGGATGTCGAGGTCCCGGGCCATCCGGCGCACCACGAGCAGCTGCTGGTAGTCCTTCTCCCCGAAGACGGCCACGTCGGCGCCCGACTGCAGGAACAGCTTGGCGACCACCGTCGCCACGCCGTCGAAATGGGTGGGGCGGAAGGCGTCCTCCAGCCCGGCCTTCGCGGGGCCTTCGACGTGCACCGTGGTGGCGAATCCGTCCGGATACATTTCCTCCACCGGCGGCATCCAGACCAGATCCGCGCCGACGGTCCGCAGCTTCTCCAGATCGCCCTCCGGATCCCGGGGATAGGCGTCCAGGTCCTCGCCCGGAGCGAACTGCGTGGGGTTGACGAAGATGGAGACGATCACCTCGTCCGCGTGTCCGCGCGCCTCGCGGACGAGCGAAAGGTGCCCGTCGTGCAGGGCGCCCATGGTGGGGACGATGGCGACCACGCGCTTCAGCGCCCGCCATGCGTCGGCATGCAGGCGCAGTTCGTCGACGGTTCTCGCGATTTCCATCGGTGGGAATCTCTCCCTTCGGCTGTCCTTTGCCAAACGTCTCGCGTGGCCTATCATCTACATCATGGATGCGGTCCATTGCCAGAGGAGTGTGGCATGAAGGCTCCGACGAAACGCGGCACCGATGCGGAACTCTCCCCGGAGGCCTCCGCCGACCGGGAGATAGACGCCTTCATCGAACGGGTGCGGGCCATGCCGCGCGGGACGGCGGGTGGCGCGCGGGGGCGGCTGATCTTCTCCATGGACGCCACCATGAGCCGCCAGCCCGCATGGGACCGGGCGCAGCACCTTCAGGCGCGGATGTTCGAGGAAACGGCGCGCATCGGGGGGCTGGACGTGCAGCTCGTGTTCTACCGCGGATACAACGAATGCAAGGCCTCCCGGTGGGTTTCCGACGCGGCCCGCCTGGCGTCGCTCATGAGCCGGGTCGAGTGTCGCGGCGGATACACCCAGATCGGGCGCGTGCTCGGGCATGTGCTGAAGGAGGCGGGCAGAAGCGCGGTGAGCGCCGTCGTGCACGTGGGGGACGCCTGCGAGGAGGACATCGACGCCCTCTCCGCGCGGGCCGGGGAGATCGGACTTCTCGGCATACCCGTCTTCATGTTCCAGGAGGGGGCGGATCCGGATGCCGCGCGGGCCTTCGCGGAGATCGCGCGTCTCACCGGCGGCGCGCACTGCCGGTTCGACGAGGGCTCCGCGGCGCGGCTGCGGGATCTGCTTTCCGCCGTGGCGGTCTACGCCGCGGGCGGACGGCCCGCCCTGGAGGCGTCCGGCGGTGCCGGTGCGCGGCTCCTGCTGGAGAGGATGGGCCGTTGAGGAGCTTCCGCGGGTCGCCGGGAGGCGAGGGATTTCCAGGCAGCACGGAGGACATCCGCGATCCATGAGCCGCGTCATCGCCATTCTCGCCATGCTTCTGGCGGCGCTCTTCGCCGTGCGCTGGGCGGTAAATGCCCCGCCGGCGAAAGTCGCGCGCGCCATGCGGGCGCTGGGCGGCGTGGTCCTGCTTCTGCTCGCCGGGTGGCTGGCCGTCCGCGGCGGCTGGGCGGTGGCCGCGCCGCTGGCCGCGCTCGGGCTGGGACTGCTCGGGTCTTCGGGGTCGTTCTCCGGCCGCGGTTCCGGCGGCGGTGCGGGACGCACCTCCTCGGTGCGCACCCGGATGCTTCTCATGCGGCTGGACCATGGCACGGGGCGCATGGAGGGCGAGATCCTGTCGGGACGGTTCGCCGGGCGGGAGCTGTCCGGGCTGGCGGATGCGGAACTGAAGGTGCTGCACGACGAATGCGCGGCGGCGGGCGACCAGTCCCTGCGCCTGCTGGAAACGTGGCTCGACCGGGAGAGGCCCGGATGGCGCGGGACGTGGGGCGCGGGCGCGGAGGAAGGGAAGGAGGGCGGCGCGCGTGGCGGCTCCTCTCCGGACGAGGGGCCCATGACGCCCGCTATGGCGCGCGAGATCCTCGGCGTGGACGAGGGGGCCACGGAGGAGGACATCCGGGCCGCGCACCGCAGGCTGATGAAGGCCGTGCATCCCGATCACGGCGGATCCGACTGGCTGGCCCGGAGGATCAACGAGGCGCGCGACGTCCTTCTGCGCGGGCGCGGGCGGAGCTGAGTCCCTCCCGCGCGGCGGTTTCCGCCCGGCCGCCTTGCCGGAGCGCCGGCGGATGGAAAACGGGGGGATGCGCCGGCGGCATGCGCCTTTGTTGCGCCGGCCGGGGCGTGCTAGGGTGCGGCCGGTTCCGGCGCACCGACTCATGGACGGGGCAGCATCGACATGCCTTTCGATCTCAGGGCACTACTGGACGAGCATGCGGGGCAGTGCGCCGCGCTCTACGGCACCCATGTGAATCCGCGCTTCGCCAGGGCCATGGGGCTGATCGGCTTCGACCGCTGCTACGTGCGGGGCAGGGGGCAGTACCTGTGGGACGCGGACGGGCGCCGCCATCTCGACATGCTGGCCGGCTATGGCGTCTTCAACATCGGCCGACACCATCCGGTGGTGCGGAAGGCGCTGGAGGACTTCATGGACATGGAGCTGCCGTCCCTCGTGCAGCTGGACACGCCGCTGCTGGTGGCGCTGGCGGCCCGGGAGCTGAAGGCCCGCGTCGGGTTGGGGCTCGACTACGTCTATTTCGGATCCACCGGCGCGGAGGCCAACGAGACGGCCATCAAGTTCGCCAGGCGGACCACCGGGCGGACGCGCATCCTGCACGCCGAATCGGCATTCCACGGACTGACCACCGGCGCGCTGGCGCTGAACGGCTCGGAAGTGTTCCGCGAGGGCTTCGGGCCGCTGCTGCCGGGGGCGCGGGTGCCTTTCGGGGATGCGGAGGCGCTGCGCCGCGAGCTGGCGGCCGGGGATGTCGCGGCCTTCTTCGTCGAGCCGGTGCAGGGCAAGGGCGTCCATGTCGCGCCGGAAGGCTATCTGCGGGAGGCGGCGCGGCTGTGCCACGAACACGGGGCGCTGTTCGTGGTCGACGAGGTGCAGACCGGGGTCGGCCGCACGGGCCGATTCCTCGCGCTCCATCACGAGGAGGGCGTGGAACCCGACATGGTGCTGATGTCCAAGGCGCTCTCCGGCGGTTTCATACCCGTTTCGGCCGTGCTGATGACGCGGCGGGTGTACGACTCCGTCTTCTCCTCGCTCGACCGTTCCGTGGTGCATTCCTCGACGTTCGGAAAGTCGAATCTCGCCGCGACGGCCCTTCTGGCCACTCTTTCCGTGGTGGACGACGAGGGACTGGCGGAGCGGGCCGCACGCCTCGGCGGACGGCTCATGGACGGGCTGCGCGCGATGTCGGAGCGGTTCGAGTTCATGGGGGAGGTGCGTGGCCGCGGGCTGATGGTCGCGGTCGATTTCGTCAGGCCGCGCTCGATGAAGCTGCGCACCGCGTGGAAGATGGTCAACGCCCTGAGCCCGGACCTGTTCTGCCAGGCGGTGACCATGCCGCTGCTGGAGCGCCACGGCATCCTGACGCAGGTCGCCGGTCACGGCATGGCCACCATCAAGCTGATCCCCCCGCTGGTGATCGACGAGGGCGACGTGGACACGTTCCTCGGGGCCTTCGGGGAGGTGATGGAGGATCTGCACCGCTTTCCGGGGCCGGCATGGGAGAGCCTGTCGCGGATCGCCCGCAACGCGCTGTCCTCCGGCGCGAAGGGGTCCTGACGCGATATGGAACGGCCCCGCGCACCCGGTCCGCGGATCCGTGGCGGCTCGCCGCGGGGAGCGAGGGCCTCCTTCGTCTTCACGTGGTTCGCCGCCATGTCCGTCACGCGGGCCTGGTTCGTCGTCGCCGCGTGGACGCTTCTGGCGGTGGCGGGGCTGCTCGCCGCCGTCCTCTGGCTGAAGGTGGACACCAATCCGGCCCGGATGATCAATCCGGAGCTGGATTTCCGCAGGGACTACGAGCGTCTGATCGCGGCCTTTCCGCAGCTGGACAACAACTTCGTGGTGATCGTCGAGGCCGCGGATCCCGATCTGGCGCATGCCTCGGCCATGGCGGTGGTCCAGTCGTTTCGGGCGCGTCCCGACCTGTTCTCCCATGTCCACGCTCCGGCCCTCTCGCGGATGTTCGAACTCTACGGGGCCCTCTGGGCGGATCCGGAGCGACTCCGCGAAATGACGCGCAAGGTGCGCGAGGCGGCCCCGATGCTGCGCGCGCTCGCCGACAGGCCGGACGTGGAAGGGCTGGCGGGACTCGTCGCGGCCATGAAACCGGCGGCGCTGGCGGGACGGGCTCCGCCCTTCCTGAAGGATTTCCTCGACCGCGTGCGCGCAACCGTGACGGAAGCGGTGAAGGGCGGCCTTCTGGTCTTCGACTGGAGGGCGCTCGGCGGCGACCTTCGCCCCGACCGGCCGACACGCTACTTCGTGGTGGTGAAGCCGGAACTGGACTTCACCGCCCTGGACCCCGCCGCCGCGGCCATGGAGGAGGCGCGGCGCATCGTCACGGATCCGGAGAACACTTCGGGCGGCCGGGTGCGCATGTGGCTGACCGGCGAGGCGGCCATGAACGCGGAGGAGTTCGAGACCGTCACCGGCGGGGCGGCGCTGGCCGGCCTCGCCTCGCTGCTCATCGTCACCCTCGTGATGATCTTCGGCCTTCCGGCGAAACGGCTGGTTCTGCCCGCGCTGGCGCTCATTCTCGCCGGCTTCGCGGTGAATGCCGGCTTCGCGACGGCCGCGGTCGGCAGCCTGAACATGATCTCCGTGGCCTTCGCCGTCCTGTTCATCGGGCTGGGCGTGGACTACGCGGTCCATTTCCTGCTGCGCTGGGCGGAGGAGGCCGACGGGGGTGCGGCGCGGGCCATAGCCGTGGCCGCCACGGCGCGGGACATCGGGCCGGCCCTCTCCCTGGCCGCGGCGACGACGATTCTCAGCTTTCTCGCCTTCACGCCCACGGACTTCACGGGCATGGCGCAGCTGGGGGTGATCGCGGCGGGCGGCATAGCCATCGCCCTGGCCGGCACGCTGACCCTGGTGCCCGCCGTTCTGCGCTGGCTGCCGGTGCCGCGCCGGTGGCTGGACGGAGGGGCGGCCCTTCGCCGGCCGCGCAGACCCCACAGGCTGGCGGAACACCTGCGCACGGCGGCGACGGTGGTCGTGTTCCTGCTCGCCGCCGCATCCCTGTTCCTGCTCCCGCAGGTGCGTTTCGACGGGAATCCGGTGGATCTGAAGGATCCGGCCTCGCCGTCGGTGATCGCCTTCAACCGGCTTCTCCACGATGACCCGGGCGTCGTCTACGCGCTTTCCGCCCTGACGCCCGACATGGCGGCGGCGAGGGAGCTGGCGCGGCGGCTGGAGAGACTGGCGGAGGTGAAGGAGGTCCGCACGGTGGAGAGCTTCCTGCCGCCGGATCAGGACCGCAAACGGGCCATCCTGCGCACCATGCGGGAGGTGCTTCCGCGGCGCGTCCGTGTCGACCGCAGGCTGGACACCGAAAGGCGTCTGCGCGCGCTCTCCGGCATGGTGCGGGATCTGCAGGCCATCGAGAAGGCCGATGCCGCACCGCCGGATCTGCGGCGGGCCGCCGGAGGGCTTCGGCGCGCGGTGGAGCTCTTCCTCGCGGAGCGGGGAGGCGACGCGCGGGCCGTCTCGCGACTGGATGCCGCCCTGTTCGTGCGCTTTCCGGAGATGGTCGAGCAGTTGCGGGCGCTGGCGGACGCCCCCCGCATCACGGTCGAGAACATGGATCCGGAGCTGCGGGCGTGGTACGTGGCCGCGGACGGCCGGCCGCGGGTGGAGGCGGTCCCCCGCGGGGCGCTGGCGGACGAGGAGGCGATGCGCCGCTTCGCCGTCGCGGTGCGTTCCGTGGCCCCTCATGCGACGGGCGCTCCGGTGGAGATCGTGGGGGCGGGGGACGTGGTCTCCTCGGCCATGCTGACGGCGACTCTGGTGGCGCTGTTCGTGGTCACGTCGGTGACGGCGCTGGTCATGCGGGCGCTTCTGCCCACGCTGCTGGTTCTCGCGCCGATCGTGCTGGCCGCCCTGCTGCTGGCGGGGTACACGGTGCTGTTCGACGCGCCGTTCAATTTCGCCAACGTGATCGTCATCCCGTTGCTGCTGGGACTGGGGGTGGACTCCGCCATCCACTACGTCCACCGCGCGAGGCATCTGGGATCGGGCGGGGCGGTGGCCTCCTCGTCCACGCCGCGGGCGGTGATGGTCTCGGCGCTCACCACCATCGGCTCCTTCGGCACCCTGTGGATCACGCCCCACCGCGGCATGAGCTCCATGGGGGAGCTGCTGACGGTCTCCGTGGCGCTTACGCTGCTGACCACGCTGGTGGTGCTGCCCCGGCTCATCGACTGGACCATGAACCGGAAGGCCGGCGAGGGAACGCTTGACCGGGGCATGCGCGGAGGGCCATAAGCCGGGGTGACGAAGTACGGGAAAGGAAACCGGCATGGCCGTCCCCCTCATCCAGCAGCTGCGCGTCGGCGCCTACATCCTGAAGCAGAAGCTGAAGGGCAACGGGCGCTATCCCCTGGTGCTGATGCTGGAGCCGCTGTTCCGCTGCAATCTCGCCTGTCCGGGCTGCGGCAAGATCGACTATCCGAAGGAGATCCTCGACCGGCGCCTCTCGGTGGAGGAATGTCTCGAGGCGGCGGAGGAGTGCGGCGCTCCCATCGTCTCCATTCCCGGCGGCGAACCGTTGATCCACAGGGAGATGCCGCAGATCGTGCGCGGCCTCGTCGAGCGGAAGAAATTCGTCTACCTGTGCACGAACGCTTTGCTGCTGAAGAAGCGCATGGACGACTACGAACCGTCGCCGTATCTCACCTTCTCCGTGCATCTCGACGGTCTGGGCGAGGATCACGACCGGGCGGTGGCGCAGGAGGGCGTCTTCGACATCGCCACGGATGCGATCCGCGAGGCGGTGCGGCGCGGCCACCGGGTGACGGTCAACTGCACCCTCTTCAACAATGCCGTGCCGGAGCGGGTCGCGGAATTCTTCGACTACGTGATGGACCTGGGCGTGGAAAGCATCACCATCTCCTCCGGCTACGCCTACGAACGGGCCTCCGACCAGGAGCACTTCCTCACCCGGACGCAGACGAAGAGGATCTTCCGCGATCTGTTCCGCATCAGGAAGCGGGAAGGGAAGAAGTGGCGTTTCAACCAGTCCATCCTCTATCTGGACTTCCTGGCCGGGAACCGCCGCTACCAGTGCACGCCGTGGGGCAACCCCACGCGCAACATCTTCGGCTGGCAGAAGCCCTGCTATCTCATCGCGGAGGGCTACGAGAAGAGCTTCGCCGATCTCATGGCCAACACGGACTGGGACGCCTACGGCGTCGGACGCTACGAGAAGTGCGCCGACTGCATGGTGCACTCGGGGTTCGAGCCGACGGCGGTCAACGAGATGGTGGACCGTCCCCTGGAGGCGCTGAAGGTGCTGCTGAAAGGCATCGACACGGAAGGGCCCATGGTGGAGGATTTCGATCTCTCCGCGCAGCGCAGGGTTCCCGAAGCTTCCGAGGGGCGTGCCGGCGGCGGATCCCTGCGCACCGGCACGGACGAATAGCGGCCTTCCGGCGGCCGCCCCTCCTCAGTGTTCGATGCCGTAGCGGGCGGCCTTGCGCAGCAGGCGCTGCGAGCGGATGAGATGCGGGCGGTCGTACATCTTGCCGTTCACGGAGACGACGCCGCGTCCGGGTCTGCTCTCGAAGGCCTCGATGATGGCCTTGGCCTTGGCGATCTGCTCGTTGGTGGGCGTGAAGGCCCGGTTGATGACCGGCACCTGCCTGGGATGGATGGCCAGCTTTCCGGTGAAGCCGTCGCGGAAGGCGTTCTTGCATTCCTGGGCCAGGGTCTCCTCGTCCTCGTAGTTCACGAAAACCGTGTCGATGGGCTCCACGTTGGCCGCCCGCGCGGTGATGAGGCACATGGAGCGGGCGAAACGGTAGGGATAGGTGAGCCGGCCGTATTCGTCGCGGTTGGTGGCCGCGCCGAGCCGCGCGGAGAGGTCTTCCGCGCCCCAGGTGAGCGCCATCAGGTTTTCGGGTGTCTCCTCCGCGAAGGTCGGCAGCTTCAGGACGCCGCGTGGGGTCTCCGCCGCGATCGCGATGACCGGTACCGGGCCGGCGTGGCGGGCCATGCGGTCCAGACAGCCGGCCCCTTCCGCCTTGGGAAGCATGAAGGCCTCCGGCGGATTGTCCAGCAGAGCCACCATGTCCGCGTTGAACTCCGCCTCATCCAGCGCATTGATGCGCACGATGATCTCCGGTCCGTTCTCGTCCCGCTTCTCCCTGAGGATGCTGCGGACCACATCGCGGGCCCGGGCCTTGTTCTCGTAGGAAACGGAGTCCTCCAGATCGAGGATCACGGCATCCGTGCCCGAGGCGAAGGCCTCGTCGAGTTTCTTCTGGTTGTCGGCGGGTGCGAAAAGCAGGGAACGCATGTGGCCCTCTCTCCTTGGAATCGTGTCCGGGATGCATCTTGCGGAGGCGTCGGCATGGCGGGGATTCGCCAACCGCCGGTGCCGACGTCGTGCGCCCTTTCTATTCCCGAAAGGCGGGAAAGGAAAGAACCCTGTGGTGGAGGGAGAACAAAACGGAATCGGGCGAGTCGCGCCCAACCGTGATCAAAAAGGGAACACAAGTTGTCCACAGGCTGTGGAAAAATATTTTGTAATCTTTGCTAACATTTTGAAATTCATGGAGAAAATTTTAGTCATCCAGCCTGTGGAAATCCTTTAAGGAGTCATTAACCATTCCGGCGCAGGAGTCGGGGTGACAGGCAGGAGCCGTGAGGGGCTGCGCGGCGCGCCGGCAATCCGAGGATGGTGACATGAAAGCCACTGAAAGCATGATTTCCGGAAACAGCAACGCCCTTGGCCGGTGCATGGTCGTGCTCGACGGCCGCATGAGCCTGATGGCGGCGCAGCTCGTGCGGATGCTGGAGAAACGCGGTTTCGCGGTCGATGTGGTCACGGGGATGCGGGAGGCGCTGCAGCATTGCTGGCGCGGCATGCCGCGGGCGGTGTTCGTGCCCCGGAGCCTGCACGACGGCGAGGGGGCGGTGCTGATCCAGCGGCTGAAGCGCATGCCGCGCGCGCAGTCCTGCGTGGCCATCGCCTACGGCGACGGTCTGGATCCGGCGGATGCCGGACGCCTGATCTGGGAGGGGGCGGCGGACTGCATCGCCTTTCCGGTCAGCGAGAGTCTGCTGGAGGCCAAGCTGCGCCAGTCGGGAGTGCTGCACGGCTGATGCCGCTTCCACCCGGTGCCGCCATCAGGCGCCGGTGGAGATCAGCCCGGCGTAGAACTCCAGCGCCCTTTCCGCCATGGTGGAGATGGAGAAGCGATCCTTCAGCAGGGGAATGCGTTCGGCGGCCCGCTCCGCCGCTCCGGGATCCTCCAGCACGGAGGCGATGCGGTCGGCAAGGGCTTCGGGGTCGTCCGGCCGCACGAGCGAGGCCGGGTCCGCCATTTCCGGGATGCCGCCCACGTCCGAGGCGATCAGCGGCAGCCCCGCCGCCTGGGCCTCCAGCACGATGTAGGGGAAGGACTCCGCGCGCGAGGGCACGACCATCACGCGTCCCTGCGGAAAGGCCTCTCGCGCCGGCATGGCGCCGGGCATGCGGACGAGGTCCGCCAGCTTCCGCCTTTCCATGAGTTCCTCGAATTCCTGCCGGTCGGGGCCATCGCCGACGATCAGGGCGCTGACGGGCCGTCCACGGTCCCGGAGAAGGGCGAGGGCCTCGATCAGAACGTCCACGCCCTTCAATGCGCGCAGCTCGCCGACGAAGAGTACGTCGGCGGCATCGGCCCGCGGGGTCACCGGTGCGAATTCCTCCGCCCGGAGGCCGTTGTGGATGACCGCATGTGCGCACTTCACCCGCCCCACCTTGTCCTCGAATGTCCGCCGCTCGTAGTCGCACACGAAAATGACGCCGTCCGTACGCGACAGCATCGCCTTCTCGACCCCCAGGAAGAGCGCCCCGTGCGGCGTCTTCCAGCTGTAGTGCAGGGAACCGCCGTGGGCGGTATAGA
>Ga0256914_1002569_pt1 | contig 15044 bp, 14 predicted proteins | sample HulkmetaG_FD_191571 | JGI IMG/M metagenome (GOLD analysis project Ga0256914, IMG submission 191571) | Hydrothermal chimney microbial communities from Main Endeavour vent field at the Juan de Fuca Ridge, Pacific Ocean - Hulk | ecosystem: Environmental > Aquatic > Marine > Hydrothermal vents ... | reverse complement strand
CCATGAAAATGAGATAGCAGAGGCTGAGCCTGTTATTGGCCAGCAGTTTGCAAGGTATTGGGTTCATCATGGTATGGTGACAGTAAATGGCGAGAAGATGTCTAAATCCTTGGGGAATTTTATCACCTTGTCCAATGCTATTGAGAAATACGGCGCCAATGTGTTAAAATTGTGGTTTTTATCCTCTCATTATAGAAGCCCTATTGATTTGTCTGAAGACAGGATTTCCGACAGCAGGAAGATGTTGAATAAAATTTTGTCGTGGTTAGATAGGTTGAGTTCTAATTCCAATGATAATAGCCTTGATAAAGAGGCAGAGGTGTTAAAACAGGAGTTCCTCTTGGCTATGACAGATGACATTAATACGCCTAAGGCTTTGGCATCTATATTTTCTTGTATAAACAGGACAATAGATGCGGTTAAATCAGGGAAAGGCTCATCTCTCTTGTCTGGCGTTGTCCGCGAGATTCTGTCGATATTAATGATAGGGGACGATTTGTCAGATAATGCGTTGAGTTTAGACGATGATTTGATTGAGCTTATTTTGGATGCGCGCAGTCGGTTGCGTAAGTTAAAGGATTTTGAGATGGCAGATAGGTTAAGAGATGCCTTGTCAAATAGGGATATTGTTATTGAAGATACGCCACAAGGCGCAAGATGGTTTAGAAAAATAGAGTGATGTTTATCTCCATTGAAGGTATAGACGGCTCTGGCAAGTCTTCCGTTTCGGAATACGTTATCTCTCGTCTGAGGGAAAATGGCCAAAAGGTAATTTTATTTAGGGAACCCGGAGCAACGATTCTTGGTGAAAGGGTTCGGGATATCTTGTTGAATAGCGAATTTTCAGTTAGCCCTGTTTCTGAGCTTTTGTTGTATTTTGCCTCAAGGGCGCAACTTATAGAAGATAAGATATCGCCTGCTTTAGAAAAGGGTGAAATTGTGTTGTGCGATAGGTTTATTGATTCTAGTATTGCTTATCAAGGCGCAGGCCTTGACATAGGTATGGAAAAGGTGCAGGATTTGTTTGAATTGTTTTGGCCCGGGCTTTATCCGGATTTGACTATTCTGTTAGACAGCGATCCGGGAAAGGCGCTTAGGCGTATTAACGCTTATGATAGAATAGAAAAACGGGGTTTGGAATATTTTCAAAGGGTAAGAGAAGGCTTTCTTTCTCTGGCAGAAAGGTTTGATGATAGGATAGTGCTTGTTGATGCTGATGTTAATTTGGATGAATTGAAGGAAGAGGTATGGAATCGGATAAGTTCCTTTCTAAGGTTGTAGGGCATAGCCAACAGAAGGCATATCTAAGACAGCTTTTGGCGGATAATCGTCTTCCAAATGCCCTTTTGTTTTCTGGTATAGAGGCAATTGGGAAGTTTCTTCTGGCAAGGGAATTTGCTAAATATATATTGTGTAGGGAAAAAGACGAGGCTAATCCGTGTCATGTGTGTTTTTCATGTAAGCAGGCAGATGCTCAGACTCATCCAGATTTATATGTAATAGATAATGAGAAGGAGATTAAAATTGAAGATATTCGCTCTGATTTGGCGGAATTTTTGTCAAAAAAGCCTTTGTATGGCAATAGAAAGATAGTTATTATAAATAACGCCGATTATATGAATGATACTTCTGCTAATGCCTTGTTAAAGAATTTGGAAGAACCTCCTGTTGATTGTCTTTTTATTTTGGTTTCATCTCATACAGACAGGCTTTTGCCGACAATTATTTCGCGTTGCAATGTTCTTAGGTTTAATCCGCTTGCTTTTGATCAGATTTCCAAGATAGACCCGTCTTTGCCAGAGTCTTTGGAAGGCAATCTAATGCATCCTATTGACAAAAAAGTGGTTAAAGCAGCTAATGCATTTTTTGCAGGTGAGCAGAAGATATTTTCAAGACAGTCAATAAAGGAGGAGTATCTTGGCGTTGGTTTGGCTATTAGGGAGATGATGCTTTTATCTTTAAATATTGAAAATATAGGATATAATGTATTGGAAAATCCAAGAAAAATGCGCATTTCTTGGGATTTTTGGGATTTGATGGATATGTACTTTGATGCCCAAGGTATGTTGGATTCGGTAAATACTGAGATTTTGCGGTTTGCTCTTCAGATGAAAGCGAGGCAGTTATATGATTGAGATCTTGTTTCAGATAAAGTTGAGGAGATATGGGGCCAACGTTTATGCCTATATACCGAAGGAGGTGGAAGAGGAGATTTCTGCTGGAGATTATGTGATTTTGTCCAATGAGGGGCAAATGGATTATGGTATTGTGATATCCACATTCTTCCTTGAAGAGGACGAATTGCCTCCTTATAAGATAGACCGCAAGGCAACGGAGGATGATTTACTGACCATAAAATCCCTTGCGGATGAGATACCAAAGGTCTTAAAGATTACTATGGATAAGGTTGGTTATCACAATCTAGATATGAAGCTTATATCCGCTGATTATACATTTGATAAGAGTAAGTTAATCGTGTATTTTGTTGCAGAAGAACGTGTGGATTTTAGACAGCTTGTCAAGGACCTTGCCCGGACTTTCAAAACCCGCATAGAGATGCGTCAAATAGGGGTAAGGGACGGAGCAAGGATGCTTGGGGGAATCGGGATTTGCGGAAATGAAGTCTGTTGTTCCAGATTCTTGAGGGAGTTTAAGTCTATGTCTATAAAAATGGCCAAGGATCAAGGAATTGCACTTAACCCGGGAAAGATGTCAGGTATGTGCGGTAGGCTGATGTGTTGTTTGGGCTATGAGTGGCAAACGTATAGGGATATGCGAAAGGGCCTGCCCAGAGAAGGCCAGACGGTTAATACGCCTGAAGGCAAAGGCAGGGTTTTAGAGTTGAATATTCTAAAACGCACGGCTGTTGTTGAGGTCGGAAAGGATGAATATAGACGCATAATAGTTGTGGACTATAATCATACTTCAGGCGGTCCTCATAAAAAAGGGGATAAGTCTTGAAGAGTTTGATAGAAAAACAAATAAAGGATTCTATTTTCGTTAAAAATCAGATGTTATCTGCTTGTATGTCGGATATTTCTTCCGCCGCATCAATGCTTAAAGATGCATTGTTATCTGGCAAAAAGCTGCTTATCTGTGGGAATGGCGGAAGCGCTGCTGATTCACAGCATATGGCGGCTGAATTTGTTGTTCGCTTTAGGGTAAATAGGAATGCCCTTCCTGCGATAGCCTTAACAACGGATTCCTCTATATTGACGGCTTGCGCAAATGATTTTTCTTATGATGAGGTCTTTTCCCGTCAGGTAGAGGCCTTGGCTCAAGAAGGCGATATCCTGATAGGTATTAGCACATCCGGCAGGTCAAAAAACGTGTTAAAGGCCTTGGAAAGCGCAAAGGAGTTGGGCGTTAAGACGATAGGTTTATGCGGTAAGAATCCTAATGATATGGGAAAGGTATGTGATGTGTGTATTGCCATACCAAGTGATAATACTGCAAGGATTCAAGAGGGGCATATCTTGGTTATCCATATATTGTGTGATTTGGTTGAACAGTTAATAACAGGGGAGTTATATGAAGGGAAATAGAGTAAATGTAGCTGTTATTGGTTTTGGCACAATAGGGGCGGGTGTCGTTAAGATATTGCTCTCAAAGAAGAAGTTGTTGAAGGAAAGAAGCGCAATAGATATTAATTTGAAATACATTTGCGATAGGGATTTTAAGAAAGATCGTGGCATAGGTAATGTCCCGAAGTCTTTGTTTTTGCGCGATTATAAACAGGCCATTAAAGACCCAGATGTGGACATTGTTGTTGAGCTGGTTGGGGGCACGGGGATTGCCAAGGATATTGTTGAGGGCGCTTTGAAAAATGGCAAGGCCGTTGTTAGCGCAAATAAGGCGCTTTTGGCTGATTATGCGGAAGATATCTTTTCTATAAGAGAGGATTTGCCCTTGTTCTTTGAGGCCTCAATTTGTGGCGCTATTCCCGTTGTTAAGTCTATTCGCGAGGCTTTGGTCGCCAATAAGATTAAGTGTTTTTACGGTATTGTGAATGGAACCTGCAATTATATACTGAGTAAGATGTTGCAGGAAAAGGTGGACTTTAAGTCCGCTTTAAAAGAGGCCCAAAGGCTCGGTTATGCGGAAAAAGACCCTACTCTTGATATTGAAGGGGGAGATTCGGCTCATAAGTTGTCTTTGCTTTCGTTGTTGGCGTTTTCCGCGCATAAACACCCTAAAAAGATACCTACTCAAGGCATTACGGATTTGGATTTGCCTGATTTATTGTATGCCGATGAGATGGGTTATAAAATAAAATTGCTTGCAGTAGGATTGCCTGGTAAAAGTGATTTTGACCTTAGAGTTCACCCTGCGTTGGTGAAAAAGGGGCATATGCTTGCTCAGGTTGACGGCGTATTTAATGCATTTTATGTGGAGACAGACGAGGCAGGGGATATGATGTTTTATGGCAAGGGAGCTGGCAGGTTTCCAACGGCAGGCGCAGTGGTAAGTGATATTGTTCAAGCGGGGCAATTTGTCAAATATGGGGTTTTGCAACCCATAGGCAGGGTAAAATATGATGTTAAGTTGTCTGAGACAGAGAGCAGGTATTATATACGCTTTTCTGTTATAGACGCGCCCGGGGTCCTGGCCAAGATTTCAGGGATATTGGGAAGATATGGTATTAGTATAGCATCGGTTCAACAAAAAGAACGCAATTCTGCTAAAAATGCATCAGTGCCTCTTATTTTGATTACGCATGAGGCATCGCCTGATAAGATGCATAAGGCCATAGGCGTAATATCTAAACTAAAGGTCAATAAGGCAAAACCCGTTGTCATAAAAATAGTATAGTTTTGCGTTAAGAATTATTTTTAGCACTCTACTTTTATGTTTGCAAAAAATCCTTGACAACCTTGCGTGTTTTTTATATAAATATCTAACACTCTTACGATAAAAGTGCTAAAAAGGCTTTGTCTTGGAGAGTTAATTTCGTGGTTTTGGGATTTTTAAGTAGGTGGGTACGGTTTTTCAAGGAGGTGATGGCAGATGAAGTTTAAACCGTTGGCTGACAGGGTCCTTATAGAGGTCCTAGAGGCGGAAGAAAAGACTAAGTCAGGTATTGTTCTTCCTGACACTGCAAAGGAAAAGCCTCAACAGGGCAAGGTATTGGCTGTTGGCGATGGCAAGCTTTTGGAGAACGGCGAGGTTAAAAAGCTTTCCGTTAAGAAAGGCGATGTCGTTGTTTTCAGCAAGTATGCCGGAACTGAAGTCAGGGATGATGAAGGGAACGAATATCTGATTTTAAGAGAAGACGATATTCTTGCAATTGTGGAAAGCTAAATAAAGGAGGTGGTATTTTATGGCAAAGGAATTATTATTCAGCGAGGAAGGCAGGAGGTCTATCCTAGCTGGTGTTGAAAAACTGGCAAAGGCTGTAAAGGTGACTTTGGGCCCAAAGGGGCGCAACGTTGTCTTGGATAAGAAGTTCGGCTCTCCAACTGTCACAAAAGACGGTGTGAGTGTTGCAAAAGAAATTGAGTTAGAAGATCCGTTTGAGAATCTTGGCGCTCAGATGGTAAAAGAGGTTGCTGAAAAGACCTCTGACATAGCTGGCGATGGTACAACAACAGCAACTGTTTTGGCCGAGGCCATTTATAGAGAAGGCCTTAAGAATGTCACTGCAGGCGCTAATCCTATGGAGATAAAGAAGGGTATTGAGCTGGCAGTTGAGTCTATTGTGGATAAACTTCAGGGCCTTTCTAAGCCTGTTAAGGATAAAAAAGAGGTGGCTCAGGTTGCCACTATTGCTGCAAATAACGATAGCACGATAGGTGATTTGATTGCAGAGGCAATGGAGAAGGTCGGTAAAGATGGCGTGATTACTGTTGAAGAGGCAAAGTCAATGACAACTACTCTGGATGTTGTTGAGGGTATGCAATTTGATCAGGGATATCTTTCTCCATATTTTACCACTGATACCGATAGAATGGAAGCCGTTTTGGATGACCCGTTAATTCTTATACATGAGAAGAAGATAACGAGTTTAAAGGACCTTCTTCCTTTGCTTGAGAAAGTAGCGCGCGCAGGAAAGCCGCTTTTGATTATTGCCGAAGATGTTGAGGGAGAGGCCCTGGCAACGTTGGTTGTTAATAAGATTCGTGGCACGTTTGCTTGCTGCGCTGTTAAGGCCCCTGGCTATGGCGACAGACGTAAGGCTATGCTTGAGGATATTGCTATATTGACTGGCGGACGCGCTATTACTGAGGATCTTGGCATCAAGCTTGAGAATATAGAGCTTTCAGACCTTGGACGCGCTAAGAGAGTCAGGGTTGATAAGGAAAATACTACTATTGTTGAAGGCGCAGGAAGCGCAGATGACATTAAAGCTAGGGTTAATCAGATAAGAAAACAGATAGAGGAAACAGACTCTGATTATGACCGCGAAAAACTTCAGGAAAGGCTTGCAAAATTAGCTGGTGGAGTGGCGGTTATCAATGTTGGCGCTGCAACGGAGACTGAAATGAAGGAGAAAAAGGCAAGGGTTGAGGATGCCCTCCATGCAACTCGCGCTGCTGTTGAAGAAGGTATTGTCCCCGGTGGAGGAATCGCCTTGTTAAGATGCTTGGGCGCTTTAGATAAGATCAAGGCCGAAGGAGATATTAAAACGGGTATCGATATTGTTCGCAGGGCAGCAGAAGCTCCTATCAGGCAGCTGCTTGAAAATGCGGGCATTGAGCCTTCTATTATTGTCCAGAAGGCAAAAGAGGCCAAGAAAGACACTGAAGGTTTCAATGTTGCGACCGAGGAGTTTGTTGATATGGTCCAAAGCGGGATTATTGACCCTGCTAAGGTTACTAGAAGCGCTATTCAGCATGCGGCTAGTATTGCAGCCTTGATGTTGACAACAGAGGCATTGGTGGTTGACAAACCCGAGAAAGATAAACCTGCGGCTCCTGCAATGCCGGGAGGTTATGGCGATATGTATTAATCTCTTGAAAGGGAGATATAAAAGAAAAGGCAGGCTGAAAAGCCTGCCTTTTTTATTTTAACTTTAATCTGAATTATGCAATAGCAACTTTATTTGCCTTTAGGCATTTTGCGCATACAAGCGCGCGTTTCTTAACGCCGTTTATTACAATAGATTTCTTTTGCAAGTTTGGCTTGAACCTGCGAAGTGTAATACCTGTTATCTTCTGGCCAGCGCCGCCTTTTTTCCTTGCCATACCCCTACGGGCAATGCTTTTCCCCGCAGATGCCTTTTTCCCGCATATAGCGCACTCTCTTGCCATAAAAACCTCCTTAAATATTGTTTTCTATTGTGCACAATTAAGTTGTTATTCTATAATTAAAAAAGTATCTTTGCAAGCGAAAATTTTGGTTCATATGGATAGGCAATGCCTTTTTGTCAGAGGTTTGTTTTATGGTATAATTAGGATTAAGATTTGGAGTGTTTATGTAATAAGCAAAGAGGAGAACGGAATATGAAAACATTGCCGATAGGTGTGCAGGATTTTGCAAAACTTATTAGGGAAAATCGCATCTATATAGATAAAACGCATGATTTATATAATATCATAAAAAAAGGCGATGTATATTTCTTATCCCGCCCACGCAGGTTCGGCAAGAGCCTGATGATATCCACATTGAATTATTTGTTCAAAGGGGAAAAGGAGCTATTTAAAGGCCTATGGATAGAGGATAAGTGGGATTGGGAAGATAAATACCCTGTGATTAAACTGGATTTTGGAGCGGTATCTATAAAGAGTGAAGCAGATGTGAGCAAGAAAATAATATATTTATTAAAAGGCATATGCGAAGCAGAAGGCATAGATGTTGGAGAGATAGGGACAGATGAATACGGAGAAGGCCTTTCTAGAGTGATAAGTAAATTAAAAGAGAAATACAAGAAAAATGTGGTTGTATTGATAGACGAATATGACTCGCCGATAATATCTAATTTAGATGACATAGAGAAGGCAAAGAATATAAGGGATTTGATGCGGGAATTTTATAAACAACTAAAGGCAAGTGAGGCCAATATACGTTTTCTGCTGCTGACGGGCGTGAGCAAGTTTTCAAAGGCAGGGGTATTTAGCGCTCTGAATAACCTGATGGATCTGACGCTCTCGCCATTGGCATCAACAGTATGCGGGATAACGCAGAGAGAGCTTGAGGAGTATTTCAAAGAAGGGATAGATGATATAGCGCAGCGAAAGGGAATAGATAGAGAGGAATTATTATCGCAGATAAAGAAGTGGTATAACGGGTATTGCTTTGATTTGGAGAACGGGCCTAATGAAGAGAATAAGGTATATAATCCGTTTTCAACGCTGAACTTCTTTTTTAATAGGATATTTAATTGTTATTGGTATGCAACAGGCGCCCCGAAATTTCTGATAGACCTATTGAAAAAGAACAGGTATCCAATAGAGAGTTTAGAGAATACGATAACAAGGGTAATGAGGATAGATTCGTATGAACCTGAGAATCTAAATATCCTGGCATTATTGTTTCAGACAGGATATTTAACAATAAAGGATGTATTAGGGCAATCCGTTGAACTGGATTATCCTAACTATGAAGTAAGGAGCGCATTTGTAGAGGGGATATCCGCAGAGTATCTAGGACAAGTGGCAGCAGATTCCTTTGGCGAGGGGATAATAAAGACAAGGGAATATTTAGAGGCTGGCAAGATAGAGGAATTTGTGGAGGTGTTAAGGGCTATATACGCAAGCATACCATATGATATAACAGATAAGATAAAGGACAAGGAGCAATACTACCAAACATCAGCATATCTGATATTTAGGATGTTAGGATTAGAGGTAGATGCAGAGGTTCGGACAAACAGGGGCAGGATAGACATAGTGGTTGAGTTAAAGGATAAGGTATACATCATAGAGATGAAGATAGGAGATAATGCCCAAGATGCCCTAAGACAGATAAAGGAAAAGGGCTATGCGGATAGATACAGGGGAGAAGGAAAAGAGATAATCCTTTTGGGAATAGGATTTGATATAGAAAGCAGGAATATAAGCGACTATCTAGTTGAGCCTGCCTGATCAATTTTGTCTTGCCTGTCCGTTGTGAGACTGTTTTCTCCAGAAAGATTTGGTCTCATTTTTGGGGAATTTGGTCTTCCCAAAGGAGAAGTGAGCCTCTGCTCTCGCCAAACTTTAGTCTCACTTTTTGGGGAATCACAGCTATTTATCATCCGTACTGGCATCTAAAGGGATTGGCACAGGCATAGCTGGCTGGTTAGTATGGTATTTATATAACAAATCTGCGGCATAATCAAGGTCTATTGGAGGCATTCTGAAAAAGAGATCGGAGATATTGGGTTCTTTTCTTTAGCCAATTCATAAGGTATTTTCACTAAAAATGCGCTTAAATATGAATAATAAGACCTTATCTGTAATTGTAAGGGGGGTATTTTTTGAAAAATTTTTGCGCGCTCTTTTTATTTCCATTCCCACCTCTTTCTCTTTTGAGGCCGAATTATGTCTGTTCCGTTTCCCATAATCGGGTAAAAAATACTTGACAAATCTCCTATATTTTGTATAATGAAGACGTCAAGGGAGAAAATCCCTTAATTTTTTGGTGAGTTTTTGGCAGATAAGATGCCCGAGTGCTAAAAACAAAAACCAAAAGGAGGTGGTAATATGGCACTAGTCAGGTGGGGTAAAAACAACGTCATGGATCCTTTTCGTTATCTGCTTGACTTGCAAGATGATATGAATAGGTTATTTGACGTATCTCTTGCAAGGATGCCTAAAGAGGTACTCCCTTCGGAGTGGGTCCCGTCAATGGATGTTTCTGAGGAGAAGGATAAATACGTGATTAAGGCGGATTTGCCCGGCATTGAGCAGGACGATATCGAAATAGAGGTGCAGGATAACGTCCTTACTGTAAAAGGGCAGAGAAAGGAAGAAAAAGAAGAAAAGGATAAAAATTATCTTCGAAGGGAATGTTTCTATGGTTCTTTTGAGCGTTCTTTGACTCTTCCAACGGATGTAGACGCGGATAAAGCCCAAGCAGATTATAAGAATGGCATCCTTTTAATCTCTTTGCCTAAAAAGGAACAAAAAAAGGCAAAGCAGATAAAATTGGCATCTAAAAGGTAATCTCTTGTTTATGGCCGTCTCTATGTGAGACGGCCTTTTTTTGTTTTTATTTTCTTGTCATAGGTATATAATACCTCTTGTAGTTTTATATGGGGGATTTTTTATGGAATTTGAGTATTCTTTTTTCATCATATTTGGGATTATATTGATTCCAATTCTTGTTGTTTTTTGGATTTTGTCGGATAATCTAAAGGCAAAAAGGCTTTTTGTTTTAGGAAATCCCAATTTATTAAAGACTTCTTCTTTTTCTCTGCCGGGCTGGTTTATTATTATGAAAAGGACGTTTTTGCTTTTGGCTTTATTCTTATTTTTTATTGCATTGATGGGGCCAAGGATTTTAGAAAAAACGATTAAACAGAAGAATCTGTCTTTGGATATGGTGATTGCCCTTGATTGTTCTGCCAGTATGCTTGCAAGGGATCTGAAACCCAATAGAATGGAGCGCGCAAAAATGGAAATATCAGCATTGTTGGATTCCCTTAAGGGCGACAGGGTCGCGTTAGTTGTCTTTTCTGGGGATGCTTTTTTACAATGTCCCCTTACTATTGATTACAGCGCGCTTAAGATGTTCTTAAACACGGTCAATACGGACTTTCTGCCGACTCCGGGAACAGATATCGCGCGGGCGATACAAACAGCCTTGAAGGCCTTTCCAAAAGAAAGTGATTATAAGGTTATTCTCCTTATTACTGACGGAGAAACGGAAGATAAGAGGGCTGCAATGGATGCGGCGAGAAAGGCAAGGGCCGAAGGTGTGAAGATATATACTATAGGGATTGGTTCTGAAACAGGCGAGCCTATCCCTCTTGAAAACGGGGGGTATAAAAGGGATTCCAACGGACAGGTGATTATGACAAAATTGGATTCCCGCTTGTTAATGCAGATAGCTTCGGAAACAGGAGGCCGTTATTTTAATGCAATGAACGGTGCTTTGGGTATTAAGTCGGTGTTTGAGGTTATATCCGGAGAAAAACGCAGATATGTTGAATCTTCTTTTCTGCCGCAATATAAATATATGTATGTGTTTCCTTTGTTCTTCGGTTTTTTGTTGTTGTTTGTAGGGTGGTTTTTTCCTTATAAGAGCAGGTGGCTGATATGAGTAGGGCATTGTTTTTGTCTGTATTGTTTGGATTGTTTTTCTCTGCTATGTGTCATGCCTCTTCACTTAATAAGGCTATAGATGTTTATAAAAAAGGCGACAAGGATATGGCCGTGAATTTAATGTCAAAATTAAGGGATAAGAGTCCGGAAAATCCTATTTTAAATTATGATTTAGGCATTATGATGCAAAATGAAAATAAGGACCCATCATTATATTATGATATAGGCAAGACATCAAAGAATGTGCTAATTAAATCGTATAGTTTTTATAATCAAGGCAACTTTTATCTTAATAAAAAGGAATATAAAAAGGCTATTGAACAGTATTCTCGCGCATTGATGTTAAATCCTGGCTTTTCGAAGGCTAGGTATAATTTGGAACTGGCCCTAAAATTGAAAAAGAAACAAGAAAAAGAACAACAAAATAATAAACAATGCCCCTTAAATAATAAGAATAATCAACAGCAATCCCAAAGCAATAATAAAAAAGATGCGCAAGATAAAAATAATCAGAAAGAAGAAAGTAAAGATGCAAAACGCAATAGGTCCAATGGTAAAAATAATAAGCTTGATTCAGAAGAGAAAAAGGATGAATTGAGCGGATCTAATAATCAGAATGCTGAAAGAGATAAGGAAAACAAGAAAGAAAATGAATCAATGCAGAAGGAACAGGACGCCGCTTCAGAAGAGAAAGATAGAAACGCCTCAAACCAGAACAGCGGTAAGGATCACAATACGGATAAAATAGGGCAGTCATTTGATAAAGACGAAGGAAAAGAAGCAGATAAAAAGGAAAATGCCGCTTTATGGGGGATTTTAGGAGCAATGTCTGATGATGAACTTACGCCTGAAGCGATGATAAAGGCAAAGGCAAGGCCTATAACTGATACAAGGAGGCAGGATTGGTGAGAAGATTATATAGTTATTTTATAGGTATATTGTTTGTTTTATGTTTCTCTAATCAGGTATTTGCCGGACAGGTGGACGTGGATGCTTATGTTAGCGACAAGTCCCCATGTGTAGGCGATTCACTGGATTTTACTATTAGTATATCAGGGGCTTTTAGCAGATATTCTCCTGTTGATATGCCTGACATAGATGGATTTAAGGTTTATGGCAGAGGGACTTCTCAAAGTCTTAAATTTGTTAATGGCAGGATGAGCAATAGTGTTGAAATGAATTATATGTTGATCCCGTTAAAAGAAGGAGATTTTTCTCTGCCGTCTTTGACTGTTATAGTCGATGGGAAGAGATATTCAACAGAACGAATAAAAATTAAAGTGAGCAGGTGCGCAGCAAAAGGCAATCTGCATTCTTCGAACCAGCAGTCAAGACCTATTTCCCCTTCGGCCATTGCGCCAAAGTCCTCATCTGACAAAACGTTTGCCACTATTACGTTTTCCAAAAAGGATGTCTACGTAGGAGAGCCATTGGTTGCAACCTATACTATATATACTCGTTCTCACATTACTTTTAAAGGTTTTAATAAACAACCTGATTTTTCCGGATTTGTTAAAAAAGAGGTCCCATCAAATCAGCTTTTAAAGACAAATCACGTATATATTGGCGGTAAGGATTACGTGGCGGCGCAGGTGTATAAATTTATTTTGGTTCCTATAAAATCCGGGCACCTGCCTGTTTATCCGGGAAGTTTATTAGTGGGTGTTGAACAGAAAACAAAAGATATGTTCGGGGATTTTTTTGACGTGTTTAATTTTGACGATTTCTTCTCAACGGAGGTCCCTCAGGAACTAAATTTGCCCGAACAAACTATTTCCGTAAAACCTCTTCCAGAACGTCCAAAAGGGTTTTCAGGCGCTATAGGCGATTTTCTCATAAATGCCAATATCGATAACACAACGGTTGATACAGGACAGGCTATTACGCTGACAGTTGAAATAAAGGGGAAAGGGGATTTATCTGCTGTGGATAAATTGGACATAGGAAATATTGAAGGGGTTAAAGTTTATCAAAGCAGTTTAAAGGATTCTCAATCTATAGAGGGAGATAATGTTGTTTCTATTAAACGATTTGAGTTTATTATTATCCCTCAAAAACCCGGTGATTTTACTATTCCCCGACTGCGATTTGTGTATTTCTCGCCAAAAGATAAGGAATATAAAGAGCTCTTTACAAAGGAAATATATTTTTCAGCAACAGGCAAGGCCATAACAGATAAATCTGCTCTTGAACAACAGGCCACGACATCGTTTTTACCGATAGCTCAGAACGATACAGAGTTGCAGCAAGATATTGATTATATAAAAACGGATGTAAAAGTAGATGCCTTATCTTTTAATTTTAATATGCGCCTTTTATTGGGAAATATAATATTTTTATTGGTTATTCTCTCTTATCTATATTACGAGAAACTGTATAATCTGCAAAAAACCGATAGGTTCTTTAATAAGAAGACTCTGGCAATGAAGAGGTTTTTTACGGCTTATGGCAATGCGAAGACAATGGTGGACGAGAATCCTGCAGAGGCAATAGATATCATAGGCAATGCCTTTACGGCATTTATAGCAGATAAGGCGAAAGTCCCTGCCGGATTGGTGGAGTCATCTTCTATCCATGAGGTGCTTGGTCATTACAGGCTCAATGATCCAGAAAAAGAGTTTATAACCTCTGTTTTAAACAAACTATCCGCACTACGTTTTGCGGGAAGCGCTGTTGATAGGAATTCCGCTCTTTCTGCAATGCAGGATGCTGAAAGGGCAGTAAAATTGCTGGACAGGAGGGCATTATAATGAATAGGTTTCTTGTAGCATTGGGAATCGGTATTGTTATCTTTGGGTCTGTTTTTGCATTTAAACAGGGGAAAATCGATAGGATGTTCTTGAGTCGGGCAAATGCATTGTATCGAGATGCCAAATACGATGATGCCCTTAAGGCGTATGAAGAACTTGAAACGTCTATCTTGCCTTATCAGTCTCCTGAATTGTTTTATAATAAAGGGAATTGTTTCTTTCGTATGGGGGAATATCCAAGAGCCCTTTTGTTTTATTTAAAGGCCCGTAAACTGGCGCCAAGGGATAAAGAGATAGAAAACAATATACGTATTACACAGATGCAATTAGGAATAAAACCATTGGCAAAAGGGGTTGTTTATAATTTCTTGTCCTATATGCGTATGGAAGAATGGGCTATATTATTGACGTTGTTTATCTGGTTTTTGATATTCTTCGCGCTGGGAAAGGATATTCCGCATAACGTAAAGGTTTCCTTTATTGCATTGTTTTCCGTGCTTTCTATATGCGCTTTTACGGGGGTCTTGCTCTATATAGATATCGTCGGGGTTAATCGCAGGCTTTGCATTGAAGATGCTCATATATATTCAGGTCCGTCTGATAAAGAAACGGATTTGGGCGAGATGAAGGCAGGGACTTTGTTAAAGGAATTGAAGTCTCAGGGACAGTGGACAAAGGTGTACATAGAAAATAAAAAGGAGACAGGTTGGATAGAAATGGGGAAAACAGAGAAGATTTAGATTTATGGCGGTATGAAATAGACGAGTTGTTCACCCTTATAGCTGATAGGATATCTGTTTTTAGAAGGTTCTATGTATTATCTGTTTTTTCGTGGATTCACAATCGCTTTGTCTGGGATTTTTCGAATTTTACGGATTTGCCAAAGGGATTAAGAAAACAACTGGGAGATCTGTTTTACGTAAATCCAAAATTAGAACCATCGGCGCGCCATGTATCCAAAGACAGGTCAGTGAAATATCTATTCAAATCAGACGATAATTATCCTGTTGAATCTGTTTTTATTCCTTTCAAAAACAGGGCAAGTCTATGCGTTTCTTCTCAAGTCGGATGTAAATTTAACTGCGATTTTTGTTATAGCGCTAAATAT
>Ga0256914_1002568_pt1 | contig 15047 bp, 13 predicted proteins | sample HulkmetaG_FD_191571 | JGI IMG/M metagenome (GOLD analysis project Ga0256914, IMG submission 191571) | Hydrothermal chimney microbial communities from Main Endeavour vent field at the Juan de Fuca Ridge, Pacific Ocean - Hulk | ecosystem: Environmental > Aquatic > Marine > Hydrothermal vents ... | reverse complement strand
CAGCACTCCCCTTTTGAGCGCCCGCATCTCCTCGATGGCGTTCTCGATCTTCTGCTCGATTTGAAACAGTTGCACGGCGTATTCGTAGACCGTGCGTCCCTCGCCGGTCAGGTGCATGCGCCGGCCCTGTTTGCGGAAGAATTTCAGTTCCGTGCCGGCCTCGAAGGCCTTGATCTGGGCGGTGACCGCCGGCTGGGTGATGCACAGGTCGCGGGCGGCACGGGTGACGCTCAGGCGCCGGGCGGTATGATAGAAGGCGCGCAGCTGGTTGAGGTTGAGCATGGCGCTTCTCCTGGCGGGGGCCGCCGGCCGAGCCGCAACAACACGGGGAGCCCGGGGGGTGTCCCCGGCATCGGCCGGGTGGCCTAACTTTTGGTTATGGAGCCGAATGAATTATAAGATTTTCTGATGCATACCATAAAATTAATTAAATTGACAGTGCCGGGGTGAATATTCCATACAAAATAAACCATTTTCACCTCGTTTTCCTCATTTTTCCCGCCAACCGACAGGAGGAGGTAGACCATGGCCGACAACAAGTTCCTCAGTCCCCACGAAGTAGAGACCATTCCCGGCACCGAAGGCTGGGAGCGCATGTACCCCTACCACTACCGCTTCAGCACCGAAGACCCCGAACGGCGCAAATACGAAGAGGGCATGTTCTGGTTCAACGACGCCCTGCACTACCCGGAACCCATGTACCCCTTCGACATCATCTGGGACGAGGCCTGGTTCCTGGCCCTGTCGCAGTACAACACGCGCATCTTCATGGTGCCGCCGGCCCTGGGCGTGGACCACCGCATCATCAACGGCAACGTCTACATCACGCCGGTCCCGGTGACCGACCCCAAGGAGGTGGAAAACCGCATTCCGTTGTTCATGGAGCGCGCCGGCTACTACTACCAGAACTGGGACAAGCTCACCGGGCAGTGGGAAGAGAAGATGAAGAAGATCATCTCCGAGCTCAAGCAGATCGAAATTCAGCCCCTGCCGGAGATGGAAGACATGTCGGTGGTCACCAAGGGCGTCGGTACCTCCAGCGGTTACCATCTGCTCAAGAACTACGACCGGCTCATCGACCTGGGTATCGAGTGCTGGCAGTACCACTTCGAGTTCCTGAACCTGGGCTACGCCGCTTACGTCACCTTCGTGGACTTCTGCACCAAGGCCTTTCCGGACATCCCCCTGCAGCGCATCACCCAGATGGTGGGCGGCATCGACGTCATCATGTACCAGCCCGACGAGGAGCTGAAAAAGCTGGCCAAGCTGGCCATCGATCTGAAGGTGGACGGGGAGATCGGCACCGATGCCGACATCGACGAAGTGATCCGTCGCCTGAGCGGGTCGGAAAACGGGCGCAAGTGGCTGGCGGCCTGGGACGAGGCCAAGGACCCCTGGTTCTGGGTCTCCACCGGCACCGGCTGGTACCACCACGACCTGAGCTGGAACGACGACCTGAACGTCCCCCTGAACTCCATGCGCATCTACATCGACAAGCTCCAGAAAGGCCTGTCCATCGACCGTCCGCTGGAGCGCATCCAGGCCGAACGCGAGGAGATCACCCGCGAGTACCGGGGACTGCTCAAGACCGACGAGGACCGCCAGACCTTCGACCAGCTGCAGGGCACCGCCAAGCTGGTCTTTCCCTACGTGGAGAACCACCTCTTCTACGTGGAGCACTGGTTCCACTCCATCTTCTGGAACAAGATGCGCGACGTGGCCCGCATCATGAAAGAGCACGGCTTCATCGAAGACGTCGAAGACATCTGGTTCCTCAACCGCAGCGAGATCAAGGACGCCCTGTGGGACCTGGTGACCAGCTGGGCCACCGGCACCAAGGGCTACGGACCGCTGCACTGGCCGCCCGAGATCGCGTGGCGCAAGGGCGTCTACGAGAAGTTCAAGCAGTGGACGCCCCCGCCGGCCGTGGGGACGCCGCCCGAGACCATCGCCGAACCGTTCACCATCGTGCTGTGGGGCATCACCAACGAGTCCATGGCGGCCTGGGCCAAGCTGCGCGAGATCGGCGATCCGGACAAGGTCACCGAACTTACCGGGTTCGCCGGCTCACCGGGCGTGGTGGAAGGCGTGGCGCGCGTGTGCCGCTCGGTGGACGACATCAACCAGCTGGCCGACGGCGAAATCCTGGTGGCGCCCACCACCTCGCCTTCCTGGGCGCCGGCCTTCCAGAAGATCAAGGCCTGCGTCACCGACGTCGGCGGCATCATGTGCCACGCGGCCATCGTCTGCCGCGAGTACGGCATGCCTGCCGTGGTGGGCACCGGTCAGTCCACCACCATCCTGCAGACCGGCATGAAGATCCGCGTCGACGGCGACACCGGCAAGATCACGCTCCTGGACCGGGTATAGCGAGGAGGCATCGTGAAAGATCGCAAGCAATACGTGCGTTGGTTCCGGGAGTGCGACCTGACGTCCATCCCGCTGGTGGGGGGCAAGAACGCCAGCTTGGGAGAACTGCTCAAAGCCGGCATCCCCGTGCCGCCCGGCTTCGCGGTGACCACCGAGGCCTACCAGCGGTTCCTGGACGAGGGTGGCATCCGGCGGGAGATCATCCACATCGCCGGCACGGTGCGCCCCGACGACACCGACACGGGCGAGGCGGCCGGCCGGCGCATCCGGGCGCTTATCGAGTCCACGCCCGTCAGCTTGGACATCGAGGACTACATTGGAGAGTTCTACCGGCGGCTGTCCAAGCGCAGTCGGGTGCCGGCGGTGCCGGCCGCGGTGCGCTCCAGCGCCACGGCCGAGGACCTGCCCGGGGCCAGCTTCGCCGGCCAGCAGGACACCTTCCTGTGGATCCGCGGCATGGACGACATCCTGGCCCACGTGCGCAAGTGCTGGTCGAGCCTGTTCACCCCGCGGGCCATGGCCTACCGGGCCAAAATGGGCTTCGACCACGACAAGGTGGCCATCTCGGTGGGCATCCAGAAGATGGTCAACTCCTGGACCGCGGGTGTCATGTTCACCCTCAACCCGGCCAGCGGCGACACATCCACCATCGTCATCGACGCCAACTGGGGCTTCGGCGAGAGCGTGGTTTCGGGCGAGTGCACGCCCGATCACTTCGTGGTCGACAAGGTGACCCTGGAGATCACCAAGCGCACCATCTCGGCCAAGGAGTGCCTGTACACCGTCAACCCCGAAACCCACGCCGTGGAGCGCCACGAGATCCCCGAGGAGCGGCGCACCACGCAGTGCATCATCGACGAGGATGTCGTTGAGCTTGCGCGCATCGGCAAGCTCATCGAGAAACACTACGGCAAGCCCATGGACATCGAGTGGGCCATCGACAAGGACCTGCCGGCCGCCGGCCGGGTGATGATTCTCCAGAGCCGTCCGGAGACCGTGTGGAGCACCCGGAAGGTCGAACCGGTGTGCAAGCCGCGCAAATCGGCCCTGGAACACATCGTGGCGGGACTGGTGGCCGGCAAGAAGATTACCTGAGTCACAAAAGCCGGATGTCGTCCGGCACCCGACAGCGTTTAACAAAACGAAAGGAGTCACTACATGAAGGACATGCGGGATTTCGTGGCGGTCTGCGAGGAAAAGGGACTGCTCAAGCGGATCAAGGCCGAGGTGGACTGGGACCTGGAACTTTCCCACATCGCCAAGCTCAACGAGGAGCAAAGCGGCCCGGCGCTGCTGTTTGAAAACGTCAAGGGCTACGACACGCCGGTGATCACCAGCGTGTGCACCACGGTCGAGCGGCTGGCGGTGATCATGGGCCAGCCCGAGAACTCAAGCCTGAGCGACCTCTACGAGGCTTGGGCCAAGCTGGGCGAGAACCTGCTGCCGCCCAAGGAGGTCGATCCCGCCGATGCCCCCTGCAAGCAAAACAAGATGATGGGCGACGAGGTGGACCTTCTCAAGTTCCCGGTGCCCAAGTTCTACCCCATGGACGGCGGTCGCTTTTACGGCACGGCTCACTTCATTATCACCAAGGATCCCGACAGCGGCTGGATCAACCTGGGCACCTACCGCAGCCAGCTGCTGGGCAAGGACAAGATCGGCACGCAGTTCATCAAGGGCAAGCACGCCGACATCATGCTCAAGAAGTACCAGGCCATGGGCAAGCCCATGCCGGTGGCCTCCATCGTGGGCTGCGACCCGCTGCTGTTTATCCTGGGCGCTGCGCGCGTGTCGGCCTTCGTCTCGGAGTACGACGTGGCCGGCGCCCTGCGCGGCGAGCCGGTGGAGGTGGTGCGCGGCGAGACCGTGGACCTGCCCATCCCGGCCCACGCCGAGATCGTGGTCGAGGGTGAGGTGGACGCCGAAAAGTTCATGGACGAGGGGCCCTTCGGCGAGTACACCGGCTACTACTCGGGCGTGGGCACCGACCCGCGCAATTTCATCGATGTCAAGTGCGTCACCTACCGCGACAACCCCATCTTCTGGGGCACCACCGTGGGCCGCGCCGTGACCGACACCCACATGACCATGGCATTGTCCTACGGCGCCAACCTGTGGCAGCAGCTGCTGGCCATGAAGATCCCGGGCCTCAAGGGTGTCTACTGCCCGCCCGAGGGCTCCGGCCGTTTCCTGGCTATCATCTCCGTCAAGCAGATGTACCCCGGCCACGTGGACCAGGTGCTCACCGCCGCCATCTCCACCGAGATGGGCGCCTACGGCCTCAAGACGGTCATCGTGGTCGACGACGACATCGACCCCTGGGACATCCCGCGGGTGATGTATGCCCTGAGCTTCCGCTTCCAGCCCAACCGCTGCCAGATCATCAAGCGCGGCCGCTCGACACCGCTGGACCCGTCGCTGCCTATCAATGCCCGCGAGATCACCGGCCGGCTGCTGATGGACGCCACCATCCCCTACGAGTGGAAGGACAAGCCGATTCCCATCGAGCTGGACCCCGATGTGGTACAGCGGGTCAAGTCGCGCTGGTCCGAGCTGGGGCTGTAGCCGGCGGGGGAGGAAACACGAGACGCAAAAGGGGCAGAGGCTCAATGGCGCAGGGTGAAGGAAGTCAATCCATTGGATCTCCCTTCCATGCAGGAAGCCGGAGGGGAATGCCCCTTGGCGGCCGTTTGAGGTGTGCCGGGCATACCCCGGTGAGACGACATGGCGCATGCGGGGAGGCGTTTGAACGCCCCCTCTGCGATAAACCCCCACAGACGAAAAAGACGATATGGAAAAGAAGAAGACGATACTGATCATCGCCAACCTGGACACCCGCGGCGCCGAGTTCAAGATGGTCAAGGAACTCATCGAGTCGCGGGGACACGACGCCATTCTGCTGGATTTCTCCATGGAGCAGGAACCCTTCTTCGAAGGGGATATTACCTGCGAGGAGGTGGCCGAGGCCGGCGGCCTGAAAATTGACGAGGTGCGCCGGCTCTACCGCCGGGAGCGCCGGAAGGCCACCGACAACCAGGTGCGCGGCGCCCGCCGGATCGTGCGCCGGCTGTTCGAACAGGGCCGCATCCACGGGGTGCTGGGCGTGGGCGGCGGCACCTCATCGCTGGTGTCCACCAGCATCATGCAGTCCATGCCCTTCGGCATGCCCAAGCTGATGGCCTCTTCCATGGCCGGGCACCCCAAGTACGTGGGCAAGTACGTGGGCACCAAGGACATCACCATGCTCAACACGGTGGTGGACGTGGTGGAGCTCAACCCCATCCTGAAAACCCAGCTGATCAACGCCGTGGGCGCCATCTGCGGCATGGTGGAGATGTCGCCGGGCTGGAAGGTGCGGTTCGACAAGCCCGTGGTGGCCATCACCTCCTTCGGCTTCGCCGAGCGCGCCGTCGAGCCCGCCATCCACTACCTGCGCGACCGCGGCTACATTCCGGTGCCTTGCCACGCCCAGGGGCGCGGCGACCGCGCCATGGACGAACTGGTCCGCGACGGGTGGTTCTCGGGGGTCATCGACATCGTCTCGCGGGGCGTCGGCGAAACCCTGCTGGGGGGCAACTGCGCCGCCGGCGACGACCGCCTGCTGGCCGCCGCCGAGAGCGGCATCCCCCAGGTGGTGGCGCCCTCGGGCCTGGACATGCTCAGCGTGGGGGGCAACGCGCAGTTGCTGGAGAAGTACAGGGATCGCCCGCAGGCGGTGATCGACAATCTGCGCATCGAGGTGCGCACCAGCGCCGAGGAAGTGGCGCAGATGGCCCGCATCACCGCCGAGCGGCTCAACCGCAGCCAGGCGCCCTGCGCCGTGCTGATCCCCCTCAAGGGGTGGAGCTCCCTGGACAAGGAGGGACGGCCGCTCTACGACCCGGAGGCCGACCGGGCCTTTGCCGCGACCCTGAAAGAACACCTCAGGGACGACATCCCGGTCGTGGAGGTGGACCTGCACCTCAACACCCCCGAGTTCGGCCGCGAAGCCGTGGCGCTGTTTGACCGGCTGTACACGCAAATGAAGGAATCGTCGTCATGATCATCAGAAACTGGATGCGCAAGGATCCCGTCACCATTCACAGCGACATGCTGGCCAGCGAGGCGCTGGGCGTCTTCGAAAAATGCGGACAGCCCTTCATCCCCGTGGTGGACGACGGCCGCCTGCGGGGTATCCTGGCCCGCCGCGACCTGCGCGAGGCGGCCTCCTGCGTGACGGCCGCCGAGAGCATCCACGAACTCAACTACTTCAACACGCGCCTGAAGGTCAAAGACCTGATGGTGCGCAAGCCCGAGACCCTGTCGGTGGAGGATACCGTGGAAACGGCCCTGTCCAAGGGAAAGAAGTTCGGCCGCTCCTTCTTTCCCATTCTGGAGGGCGACCGGCTCACCGGCACGGTGTCCTACCTGGATATCTTCGACTCGCTCTACCAGATCCTGGGCATCGGCGAGGACATCGCCAGCGTGTCGCTGGAGTGCGGCCAGCAGGGCGGCGAGCGCATGGCCGCCGAGGTGGTGCGGGCGGTTGACGAAACCGGCGGAACGCTGTACAGCCTCTTCAGGCTCAGGGATCCGGAAACCGGTGTCAGGCGGCTGATCGTGCGTTTCCGCTCGGCGGACCCCGAGGCCGCCGTGGCCGTCATCCGGGAAAAGGGGTACCAGATCATCGAGCGTGGGGCCACATAGTGAAACAGGACACCTTCACCGTTGAGACCCGCACGGGAAACCGTGACCTGACGGCTGCCGTCCGGCGCATCGGCGACGACGTGCTGGTGGCGGTGTGGGGCGGCGAGCGGCCGCACATCGGCGCCGTGGCCGCGGCCCAGCCGCGGCCCAGCCTGGAAGACCCGGCGAAGCGGAGCGCCTCGGCCTCGGTGCTGTGCTACGTGGGGCACAAGGAAGACCTGCTGGCCCGCGAGATCGCGCTGGCCGTGGCGTCCCGGGTCAACGCCGCCGCGGTGGTGACCGCCGGCATCCACTGGGACAATCTGGACCCGGACGGCATCGACCAGGTGGTGAGAAACAGCCGCCTGCTGCTCGACCGCATACTGGAACGACTGGCGGAAGGGGAGCCCTCCGGAAATCTCAGCGAAAAGTGAAAGGGAAGGGGATTACATGCCCAGAAGAATCGTCATCGGCATCTCCGGCGCCAGCGGCGTGACCTATGGAGTGCGCATTCTCCACCTGCTGCAGGAGAGCAACTACGAGACCCACCTGATCATCTCCAGGGCGGGCAAGCTGAACATCGAAATCGAGACGCCCTACACCGCCGACCAGGTGGCCGCCATGGCCGACCGCGTCTACGACGACGCCGATATGGCGGCCGCGGTCTCTTCGGGTTCTTTTCTCACCGAGGGCATGATCGTGGCACCGTGCACCATCAAGTCGCTGTCGGGCATCGCCAATTCCTACAACACCAACCTGCTGGTGCGGGCGGCCGACGTGACCCTCAAGGAGAAACGTAAGCTGGTGCTGGTGGTGCGCGAAACCCCGCTTCACAAGGGGCACCTGCGCCTGATGAGCCTGGCGGCCGACATGGGCGCCCACATCCTGCCGCCCATCCCTTCTTTCTACCACCAGCCCAAGACCATCGGCGACATCGTGGACCAGACCATCGGCAAGATCTTCGACTACTTCGGCATCCGGCACTCGCTCTTCCGGCGCTGGGGTGAGCAGCCCGACGAAGACGAGGGCCGCGGCGCTTTCGGTGCGGCCGTGGCCGGGGGCCGTGCGGGAGGCATACAATGACGGCGGACAGCCCCTACTGGAACCCCTGGCTGGAAACCCTGCCGCGAGAGCGGCTGCGGGAACTGCAGCTGGCCAAGTTCAAGCGCATCTTCAGCTGGACTTATGAACACTCGCGGTTTCACCGCGCCCTATACGACGATGCCGGCGTCACGCCCGCGGACATCCGCACGTTCGCGGACATCCGGCGGGTGCCCAAGGTGGAAAAGTCCATGATGCGCGACATCCAGGGCAAGGACCCTTTCCCTTACGGCGACGCCCTGTGCGTACCGCTGGAGGAGGTCTCGGCCTTTCGCCAGACCAGCGGCACCACCGGCCGGCCGGTCTACCAGCCCGACACCTGGCAGGACTGGGAGTGGTGGGCCGAGTGCTGGGCCTACATCCTCTGGGCCCAGGGCTACCGCCCCCGCGACCGTGTCTTCATCCCCTTCGGCTACAACATCTTCGTGGCCTTCTGGGCGGGCCATTACGCCGCCGAGAAGCTGGGCTGCGAGGTGGTGCCCGGCGGCGTGCTGGACACCCAGGCGCGCATCCTGAAGATCCGGGAACTGCGGGCCACGGCCATGATGGCCACCCCCACCTACGTGCTGGGCATGGCCGACACGGCGAAAAACAAGATGGGCATCGACCCGGCCGGGCTGACCATCGAGAAGATCACCTGCGCCGGCGAACCGGGGGCCAGCATCCCCACCACCAAGCGGCGCATGGAGACGGCCTGGAACGCCAGGGTCTACGATCACGCCGGGGCCACCGAGATCGGGGCCTGGTCCTTCGAGTGCCAAGCCCAGCCGGGCGGCATGCACGTCAACGAGGCCTTCTTCCTGGTGGAGATCGAGGACCCGCAGACCGGCGAGATCATCGAGGAGCCCGGCCGCCGGGGCAAGATGGTGATCACCGCCCTGGACCGCTGCGCCCAGCCCTGCGTGCGTTTCGACGCCAAGGACGTCATCGAGTGGGACGAGCGCGCCTGCGAGTGCGGCCGCACCTTCCGCCTGGTCAAGGGCGGCGTGGTGGGGCGTGCCGACGACATCACCAAGGTCAAGGGCGTGCTGCTGGCGCCGGCGGCCATCGAGGAGGTGGTGCGCGGCATCGAGGGCCTCGGAAACGAGTACGAGGTCGTCGTGGACCGCCCCGGCGACATCGACCGCATCACCCTCAAGGTGGAGCTGATGCCCGGCGCCGAGGGCCGCGCCGCAGAGATCGAGGCGCGCCTCAAAGACCAGCTGCGCCTCAAGACCAACCTGGGCTACAAGCTGGAGTTTCACGAGTACGGCCGCCTGCCGCGTTACGAAGTCAAGGCCCGGCGGTTCAAGGACCTGAGAAAGCAGCACGGATAACCCGGCTGCGGACCCGCACCGAAGGATTGAAAAGCGCCTGTTTCCCCGGAACCTCGGCTGCCGAAGAGGGGCCGGAGCGGGCGTGAAAAATGTGGGTGTGCGGGCCTGTGACCGGTACCGGAGGATTCAATGCAGGATTTGAAGCAGCTCGAACAGATCGACCGCGACATCCGTCGGCTGCGGGAGATCGCCGCCCGCCTGAAGGCCGCGCAGCCGGAATTCCCGGCCCTGGTGCGCAATGCCGACCGCATCCTGGCCTCGGTCAGAATGCTGGAACTCAACGTCTGCGACCTGTTGGAGCTGACCGCGGAATAAAGCGCCGTTTCACCCGGCGCCGGGGGAAGGCGCGGCTATAACCGAAAGGGCCACCGGAGCGCACGGCGGTTTTCCGCCCCGCTCTCTGCGGTGGCCCTGTTTTCTTAGGTTTTCCGGGGTTCAGAACCCCAGGCGCAGACCGACGCCGAAGCGGCCGTACTTGTCGATGTCGTCGAACTCGTCGAAGGCCGAACGCGCCTCGAAATAGATGGACGTGTTGAAGGTGTGGGGCTCGCCGTAAACCCGAACCCCCAGGTCGAGGATCAGGTCCGCCTGGCTGTCCTCGGCGTCCAGGTCCTGGTCGCCGTTGGTGATCCAGCCGCCCACGCCGAGGCCCACGAAGAAGCGCTGTGCGAAGTGGTAATTGGCCAGGGCGTCGAAAGTAAAGGCCCCGGCGCCGTCGTTGCCGGTGAGGGTCGGAAATCCGCCTACCAGTCCGAGCAGCGAGAACGACTCGTTGAGGTAGTATTCGTACCCCACGCGGACAGCCAGGTAGTTCTGGGGGTCGTACTGGCGGAAGAAGCCCACGTCGCCGATGAACTGGCCGCGGCGCACCGCCGTCACCTGCTGTTCGCACTGCGCTGAGGTGGCCGAGGCCCCCTTGTCATCCGTCACCGTGGCCACGAGGCGATAGTTGCCGCTGCCCGGAACCGTCATCTGCTGCACGAAAGGCGGGGCGGCGACGGTCTTTTCATCCACCGTGTTGCCGTCCGGGTCGATGAGCGTGAACTTTACCGCGGCGATGCTGCCGTCGGGGTCGGAGGAACCGCCGGCGTCGGCCGTGACCTGCTGTCCGCTGAAGAGCCGTTGCGGCGTGACGCTGAGCATGCACTGCGGGTCCTGGTTGGGCGGTGGCGGCGGCGGTGGCGGTGCCGCGGCCTTCTCGGGCGCCGGCGTTGCGCCCACCTCTTTGAGTCCCAGGTTGCCGCAGCGCAGGGGTACCACGAACACGTACCGGCGGCCGTCCATGTCGATGCTGAACTGGAAGGCGTCGAAGGGATCTTTGCCGTGCCAGGTGACGTCCCGCAGGACCCGTACCTTGCCGCCCCTTTTAAACAGCATCCAGCGCATGGTTTCGCCGTAGCCGAACTTGACGGCCGTGATGGCGGCCTTCGGAAACTGCTCCTGGAAAGCCTTGAAAAGCGCCGGCTCGCCGGCCTTGGCGAAGCCGTGGGACAGGTCCGCCTGCCGCTCGGCAACCATTTTCTGCAGATCGGCCACCGAGGTCAGCGGCGGCTTGTAAAACGGGTGGCGTCCCAGTCTTTTCAGTGTCGTGGCCGCACCGGCGGCGGCCACACCCACAATCAGCATGCCGATCATCGAAAACAGGGCTATCCTCGTCTTCATGCCTTCTCCTTTTGTCCGAATCATGTGATTCCCGTTTGTTGCCCCGGACGCGCGCGCGGGCTCCGGGGGGTCGGCGGATACCGTCGCCGCGGTCTCAGAAGACCATGGGGACATAGCCTTCGGCCACGTGAGCGGAGATGATGGCGCCTACGTAGTCCACGTCCATGCCCATCTGCTCCAGTTGGTCGCTGATGCCGTCGCGGTCCGCGAGAAATTTGCAGGCCGTGGGCTTCTGGTACGTCAGCAGCCGCCTCGCCGCTTCGGCCACCTCGGGGTCTTCCCCCAGCAGGTTTTCGAAGGGGCCGAAAAAGATGACTTTCAGGTCGTCCACCCACTGGTTTTTGATGGCGTTGAAAGCGTACATGATGCCGGTCAGCGCCTTTTCTTTCTCGGCCGTCGATATGATGACCAGGATTTTGGCTTTCATGCTCTCGTGTCTCCCGTATCGGTGTCGGTGGCGCCTGTTTTGGAAAGAGGGTCGAGATGGGATTTCCGATTCTGACCGAAAGATACATGAATAGGCCGCCGACATCAAGACCCCGGGCCGTTTTTTTATGCCTGCGGCGGAAAGTGCGTCCCCGCGCCGCGGTCGTCACTTGCGGTGGAAATACATGCGCGCCAGAACCAGGGAGAAGACGGGGGCCCCCACGGCGGTCAGCAACAGGAACCAGTTCAGGTGCCCGAATGCCGCCAGGATGACCACCAGGTAGATGAAGTCGCGGCGCGAGAGGTAGTCGGCCATGCGCGCCATGGCGGAGCGGTCCCCGTCGGGCGCCAGCGAGCTGTACATGGGGCCGCCGCTTTTGCGGGCCCGCATGGTTTTGAGGTAGACCAGCGAGGCCGCGGCGAAGGTGCCCGTGACGGCCAGGGCCGCCGGCACCAGGGGCCAGGGGCTGCCGGTGGCGCGCCACCAGGCGTGGCCTATGGCGTAGAACACGGCCGCGTGCACCACGTTATCCCCCCAGAAGTCCAGGATGCCCCCCAGCCGGCTTTCCATGAACTTGATGCGGGCGATCTCGCCGTCACAGCCGTCCAGGATGGAGTGCGCCAGGAACAACAGCGCCCCGGCGGTCTGCCACCCGCGTCCGCCCAAGGCGATCAGCAGCGCCCCGAAAAGGCCGATGAAGACGCTGACCAGCGTCATCTGGTTGGGCGTCACGCGGGTGTTGACCAGCCGCCTGGAGAGCGCCAGCGAAAGCCGCCTTTCCACGTGGCGCGACATGAAGCCCTCGGTTTCCTTGACCAGGCTGCTGAACAGGGCCCGCTCCACGAAAGCCGGGTCGGTGGGTTCGCTGAGCCGGTACAGCATGCCTCGCCGCACCACCACGGCCGGCAGGCCGTGGCTTTCTGCCAGGTGGTCGGCGGCCTGGGGGACCCCTCCCGGACCGGCGACAATGTGGGCCACTTCCATGAGCTGGCGATGGTTGCAGGCCGCCAGCATGCGGCTGTTGCGGGTTACGCAGGGGCCGGTGTCGCGGATGGTCGCCGCCAGGTCGCTCAGGAAGGCCGCGTCGGGCAGGTAGTCCGGGGCCAGCAGGAGGTAGAGCGTGTCGGGCGTTTCGGCCAGGCTGCCGACACCGGGCAGGATCTTTCCCGGCGCGACGACCCGCGGCAGCCGGTCGGGACGGCTGGAGAGAAAGACGACTTCCTCGATGCCGGCTTTGGCGGCCGTGTACACCAGGCGCCGGCACAGGTCGAGGCCCCCCAGGCGGATGTTGAGCACGTCCTCGCGCTCCTGGGCAGGCACCACCAGCACGATGCGGGCGCTCACCGGATCTCCTCCAGCACGGATTCCGGCAGGGCCTGCCGCTCGCCGCTGCGGTGGGCCCGCCGGCAGGCGTCCAGCAGGGCCAGGCACCAGGCCGCCTCGGCCAGGTTGCGGCCGGGAACGTTCCCGGACCGCACCTCGCCGACGAATTCGTCCACGATGAAGCCGTACCACTCAGGGTGGTGAGAGCCCTGCGAAAGCGCTTCGCTGAACCGGTACCGCCGGCTTTGCCCGTCGCGGGTCAGCACGATGACGTCGTCGTTGGCCGTGAGGACGCCCCGTTGGCCCTCGATGATCACCCGGTTGCGGCGCCGGTCGCCGGCCCAGGTGAAGAAAATACGGGCCCGCATGCGGGGGTAACCGATCTCCACGGTGGCGGTGTCCTCCACCGGGATGCGGTCGTACTTGCGGTTTTCCAGCCGGCAGCGCACCCACCGGGGGGTGTCACCGGCCCACTGGTTGACCATGTAGAAAGCGTGCCAGCCGTGGTCCACCAGGATGCCGCCGCCGGCCATCTGCGGGTCCAGGCGCCAGTTGCCGCCGGCGTCCGTTTCCCCCACGGCCACCGAGGGACGGGTGCGGATGACTTCATAGGAGATACTGTGGACGTCGCCGACGGCGCCCTCCGCGAGCAGGCGGCTGATTTCGCGGTAAATGGGCGCGTGGCGCCAATTGTGCACCGTGAAGACCGTCCGGCGGTGCTCCGACGCCAGGCGGGCCACTTTCTGCAGATCGTCGTCGTCGGTCACCAAGGGCTTTTCGCACAGCACGTGGGCGCCGTTTTCAAGCGCCCGGCAGATGAGCCCGGCGTGGGTTCCGGGCGGCGTGGCGATATCCACGAAATCCACCGTTTCGCTGGCCAGCAGGGCGTCGGCGTCGCTGTAGAACGTCGATTGCGGCAGCACCCTGCGGCACACTTCCCCGGTGGCCGGCAGCGCATCCATGACCGCCGTGATCTCGATGTCGGGACGCTCGCGATAGGCCGGCAGGTGGCCGTTTACCGCGATGTTGCCGAATCCGATGATGGCGCCGCGCAGGCCCATGGCCTATCCTTCCTTTCTCACCCGGGCCTCGATGACCCGCAGGCTCTCTTTGAGTATCTCCAGTCCCTCGGCCGCTTCTTCGGCCGTGATCACCAGCGGTGGGTTGATGCGGATGTTGGCGGTGTAGCACATGCTGATCAACCCGCGGTCCAGGCACTCGTGGAACAGGGCGCGGGTGAACTTTTTGGGCAGCGGTTCCCGGGTGCCGCGGTCGCGTACCAGCTCCACGCCGATCATCAACCCCCGCCCGCGTACGTCTCCGATCAGGCCGCACTCCTGCTGGAAATCGCGCAGACTGTCCATCATCAGGGCCCCCACGCGGCGGGCGTTTTGCACCAGGTTTTCGTTGAGGATGATTTCCAGGGCCGCACGCCCGGCCGCCGCCGCCAGGGGGTTTCCGCCGTAGCTGGACGAACTGCCCGAGGGGTTGCCGAAGGGCTTGGCGGCCGTGGCCTCCCGTGAGGCCGCCACGGCGCTCATGGGGAACCCCCCGCCGATGCCCTTGCCCAGGGTCATGACGTCCGGCACCACCCCGTCGTGGTCCACGCCCCACATGGACCCCGTGCGGCCGAAGCCGGTGATCATCTCGTCGGCGATCAGCAGGGCACCGAGTTCGTGCGCCACCTCCCGCACCGCCGCCAGGAATCCGTCCGGCGGGGGCACGTTGCCGGCCGTGCCCTGCACCGGCTCCACCAGGATGCCGGCCAGGCGGTGGGTGCTCTGGTGCCTGAGGCTGTCGCGAAACCACTCCACGCAGGCCAGGCCGCACTGCGGGTGGGTCAGGTTCCAGCGGCAGCGGTAGCAGTAGGCATAGGGACCGGCCAGGTACAGGCCCGGCATCAGCGGTCCCAGCCGCTCCTTGAAGCCGGTGTCGCCCAGCAGCCCCAGCACCCCGCCGGTCTTGCCGTGAAACCCGCCCCAGAAACCGGCGAACTCGTAGCCGCCGGTCACCGATTTGGCCAGGCGCAGGGCGGCCTCCACAGCCTCGGCGCCGCTGGAGTACATCTGGATGCTGTCGATGCCCGCCGGCGTGATGGAGGCCAGCGTCTCCAGGAACGTCAGGCGGTTTTCGGTGCAGAAGCTGCCGAAACAGGCATTGCGGACCTGTTTGGTCAGCACCTC
>Ga0256914_1002567_pt1 | contig 15047 bp, 11 predicted proteins | sample HulkmetaG_FD_191571 | JGI IMG/M metagenome (GOLD analysis project Ga0256914, IMG submission 191571) | Hydrothermal chimney microbial communities from Main Endeavour vent field at the Juan de Fuca Ridge, Pacific Ocean - Hulk | ecosystem: Environmental > Aquatic > Marine > Hydrothermal vents ... | reverse complement strand
TCCCGGGCCAGGACCAAGATCCTCTTTATCCTGGGTACCATCCCAGCGATGTAAAGGATATCAAACCTCTGATGTAAGAGATCTTTAATAACCAAAGGACCGGTGGCCACCACCTGGCAATCAAAGAGGGCATCCTTCTGAAATTCTTCTAACACCACTTGGTTGACCAAGTTTTGATCCTGAAAGGCCGTCCTTAACTTTGGGGCCAGGATCAAGACCCGAATGACCGGTCTTTGTCTCAGGTGTCTTTCAAGGCGCACAAACCGCTTGAGGAGTTCGATGGTCAGCCGGGCCTTTTCGGTCTCTACCGTGACCAAGGTCCCGGCCCAAAGCAATCGTCCGCAGGCCAGGAAGGCGATCATGGCCCAAAAAAACAAGAAAAAATACCGCTTTCGAGCCCGTCTCTGAAGCGTCAAAACCGAAAACGCACTCCCAGCTCGAGGTAGCGTCCCTGCTCTTGATAATCATCGGGTACCCCGCCAAAGGAAGAAGGGTACCGAATATCTGCGTCGAACAGATTGGTCACCCCAAGCCAAAGGGTGGTATTTTCGGTCAGTTCATAAAAAATTTTGAGATTTACTAGGAGATAATCGCCCAGTTTGGGACGTGTATCAGGTAAATAGCCATATCTACGGGTTAGGTTGTATCTTTCTCGCCAGCGGGGGCCGACGTAATTCCAAGAAAGACTGATCTCCCAAGGCCAACGCGGAAAAGAATAAGAAAAAATCCCTCCGGCCAAAAAATTGGCCACATAAGGACGTGGTTCATCAAACTCGTTCTCTCCCCATTGGTAACTGGTGAAGAGATAGAGGTCCCATTGTTCCCCGAGATAACGCCATGAAAATTCCCCGCCCCATACGTTCTCATCTCCACCTTGCTGATACATCCAACCACCGGCCCCACCAGGATTGCGCCTCCCCAGTACGTCTCTTAACCACATGCGGAAGAGACTCAAGCTGAAGCGATGACGGGGGTGGGGTTTAAAGATAAAAACACCCTCGATTGAATCCAGCTTTTCCGGCTTAAGATTCGGATTGCCCCTAACTATGGGGGCATGGTTATCATAAAGGGCATCAAGATCCGGCACCCGAAAACCGTGCCCGTAAATCAGCTTGGAAATAAACTTCGGAGAAAACCGGTGTATCCATACCAGACGAGGGCTTAGCTCCCCGGAAAAACCTTTGTATTTGTCAAAACGCAGACCCAAATTAAATTCGTCTTCTTCGGTAAACTCCCATTGATCCTGAAAAAAGACGGCCCAATAACGTTCGGTGGCTTGGGGCCACGGGGACCTCTGAAGGGTCATCTCCGGGAGGGGAGGCAGGCAGGTGGACATATCCGTTGGGTCCAGACAGACCAACTGACGATTGATCTTGGCCGAGGCCGAACGAATACTATTTTGGGAAAATTCAAGGCCCACCAAGAGATGATGGGTCAAGAAATCACGTGAGAGGACCAGTCCGGTGGTGTTCTCTCTTAAGCGGATCTTCTCGGCTACATAGGTCGGATATGGAGACGGGGCAATGGGATAGAGCTTCCCGTCTGGGTCAGGGTGAAAGAAATAAAACGTTCCGTAATTGACTAAGTCTTGACGCCAGTTGGTATAAATTTCTCCGGAGATACCTTGAGGCAACTCAAAGTCAAAACTTATCCTGGCCCCAAGCCAGGTCACATGATATTCAGGAGAATTGGTCTTCCCCAGGCGATCGTTTAGGCCGTAGTAATGAGAATTGGCCACGTAAAACCGAAAGAGACGGGCCTTGATCCGCCCCCAGCGAAGACGGGCTTCCTGCCAATTGGTATCATAATGGGTATCCACTGTACCGGGGTAGCCATCGGCATCGGCCTTTACGTAAATCTGATCCCCGTTGGTGGTCACCGCCCCGGCGCTCAATTGGAAGCTACTATTCTTTTTATCCACCCCTAACGAAGTAAAGAAACGAGCTGTATCAAAGACCCCATAGGCCCCGCCTATCTCACCGCCTTTTTGCCAATGTCTGGGGATGAGGTTGACTACTCCACCTACGGCATAGGACCCGTAGACCGCAGAGGCCGGACCACGGGAGATCTCTACCCTTTCCAAGATATCAACCGGCAAAAAGCCAAAGAAAGAAAGGGCCCGCCGGGTGAGGAGATAATTGATGGGCTGGCCATCCCAAAGGAGGAGGATACGCCGATCAGAGTAATTACCCCGTACAATCAGATGATAACTCCCATTGCCCTCCTTAAGGACTTCAAGCCCCGGTACAAAACGTAACAGATCGGCCACCGTGACCGCCCCGCTGCGTTCGATCATTTGGCGATCAAGCACGGTGAAGGAAGAAGGAATCTGGTCAATATTAAGCCGCGAACGGGTAGCGGCTTCGGTGGCTTCGGTAAGAAATTTTTCGAGACTCTTGGTCTCTTTTGTCTCTTTGAGCGCTAAGGCCTGAAAGGGAAAGACAACCCAAAGGGCCCAAAACAAAATCCCCAGGCGGATCAAAAACATCTATGGCTCCAAGGTTAAATAGCGGCCTTGTAGCCGCTTTCACTCAAGTTTCTGAAGGGCCTCCTTGATCCGATTTATCCCTTTGAGGATCTCTTCGTCGGCATTGGCAAAGGAGATCCTCAAGAACCGATCTTCCCCAAAGGCAACCCCTGGTACCGTGGCCACCCTGGCTTCTTCAAGTAAATAATCGCCCATCTCAAGGGAACCCTTGATCACCTGCCCCTGGGGAGTCTTCCGGCCAAAATAGGCCGAAAAATCAACAAAGGCATAAAAGGTCCCCTGGGGCTTGGGCAAATCAAGACCAGGAATCTTCTTTAACTCCTCGTAAAGAAGGGTGGCCCGTTTCTTAAAGCTCTCCCTCATCTCGGCCACACACTCTTGCGGACCGGTCAGGGCCTCAAGGGCCGCCTTCTGGGCTATCGAAGTGGCATTAGACGTACTCTGCCCCTGAATCCTGGCCATGGCGGCGATGATCTCCTTTGGCCCTACGGCCCAACCAATACGCCAACCAGTCATGGCATAGGTCTTAGAGACGCCGTTAACCATAACCGTCTGGTCTCTGAGATCCGGGGCCACAGTAAGTATATTTTCCGGGTCCTTACCATCAAAGCGGAGACGATCATAGATATCGTCGGTGACGATGATGAGATCCCTCTTTCGGGCCAAGGCCGCTACACCCTCAAGGAATTCCGTGGAATAAACCAATCCCGTTGGATTGGAAGGACTATTCAAAAAGATCCCCTGGGTGCGTGGAGAAAGGGCCTCTTCCAAGGCCGATAATTCCGGTTCAAAATTATTCTCTTTGGAAGAGGGAACAATCACCGGTTTGGCCCCGGCCAGCTCAACGATCGGTGGGTAAGAGACCCAATAAGGTGCAAGGATGATGACCTCGTCTCCGGGTTCAAACAAGGCCTGGGCCAGATTAAACAAGGCCTGCTTGGCCCCGCAAGTAACCACTACCTCTTCTGGACAATAGTCAAGGTGATAGTCTTCCTTGATTCGGGCACAAATGGCCTCCCGTAGCTCAGGTATGCCGGGCACAGGGGTATATCGGGTAAATCCTTCTTCCAGGGCCTTGATCGCCGCGGCCTTAATATGGGCCGGGGTGTCAAAATCCGGCTCTCCGGCGGAGAGATTGACGATGTCTATCCCTTTGGCCCGTAAGGCCTTGGCCTTGGCGTTAATAGCCAAGGTCGCTGAAGGTTTAAGTTCCCGCACCCGACTGGCCAGCCTTTTGGTCATGGGTATGCCTCCTTTCGTAGACTACCTCTTTTAAGAATAGCCCTTGAGGCGGAGCTGGAGGCGGAGCCAAAGAGCGATCTTTAGCCTCCATGATCTGCTCTAATTCCTTCGGGGTTAAGCGATGAAGCCCCACCTCCACTAAGGCCCCAACAATATTTCTTACCATATAGCGCAAAAAACCTCGGGCCGAAATTTCAAAACGTAACATATGGGCGATGCCCACCGCACGCTTGAGGCTGACACTATAAACCGTGCGCACCGTAGTCCTGATATCGCTTCCGGTCTTACGAAAACTGGCAAAATCCTTTTGCCCCAGAAAAAGGGGCAGACAGGCCTTCATCACCTCAAGATCGAGCTTTTGCGGCACCCACCAGGAATAGAGCCGCCAAAGGGGATGACGAATAGGGTGGTTGTAAATCTGGTAAAAATAGGTCTTGTATTTGGCATCATACTGGGCGTTAAACTTGATCGGGACCTCTTCCACCTTAACGATGGCTATATCCTTCGGGAGAAGGGCGTTTAGGGCCCGATGGATGTCTTTGAGGGGCATCTTGTTGGTGGTCAAGAAATTGGCCACCTGCCCCAGGGCATGGACCCCGGCATCGGTGCGCCCGGCAGCCCGTAATTTAATTCGATGCCCAAGGAGGCGGGCTAGGGTCTCTTCTAATACCCCTTGGATGGTCGGTCCACTCTTCTGACGTTGCCACCCAAGGTAATTGGTACCGTCATAGGCAATGGTCAATTTGATATTGCGCATGGATTATGGAAAAAGCGGCGGTATTCGGAGCCCCAGATCTTCGGGCAGCCCCAACATCAAGTTCATGTTTTGAATGGCCTGCCCACTGGCTCCTTTTACCAGATTGTCTATGGCGGAGACAAGGATTAATCGTCCGGTGCGTTGGTCAAGGACAAGGCCGAGGTCACAACGGTTGGTCCCTTTGACGTGGGCGGTGTTGGGGAAGGTCTCTTCCGGTAGGAGACGAACAAAAGGACTATGGGCGTAAAAAGAATTTAATTCTTCCCGAATTTGGGCCTCAGAAACACCTTCTTTGGGCTCGGCATAGATGGTGGTCAAAATACCCCGATTCATGGGGACCAAATGGGTGGTGAAATTCACCCTCAGGTCCTCTCCGGCGGCCTTGGATAATTCCTGTTCAATCTCCGGGGTATGGCGGTGTCTAGCCACGTTATAGGCTCGGAAGCCCTCGTTGACCTCACAATAAATCAAGGGGAGCTTGGCCCCTCGCCCTGCCCCTGAGACCCCGCTCTTGGCGTCGATGACGATGCCGTGAGGTTTGATAAGCTTGGCCCGGAGTAAAGGGATCAAGGGCAAGAGACTGGCCGTCGGATAACAACCGGGATTAGCGATCAACCTGGCCCGGGTGATCTCTTCGGCATAGACCTCAGGGAGGCCATAAACCGCTTCGAACAAGAGCTCAGGGGCCTGATGGGGACCATACCAGCTCTCGTAGACTCCCTGATCATGGAGCCGGAAGTCAGCCGAGAGATCGATTACCTTAAGGCCAGCCATCAAAAACTCTTTGGCCATCTGGGCGGCTGCCCCGTGAGGAACACACAAAAAGGCAAGATCTGCTTCGGCGGCGATGGCTTTTGGCTCCGGGACGATCAGCTCCAAATGGGCGTATCTTTCAAGAAAGGGGAAGATATGGCCTATTTTTTGGCCGGCTTCTTTACGTGAGGTGACAACCGAGACCTGGACCTTAGGGTGGCCAGCAAGGAGCCGCAGGAGTTCCAAACCGGTATACCCTGTGGCCCCTATGATGGCCACCTTGATCATCCAAACCTCCAGAAACTAACGCTTAGAATATTGCTGACCGCGACGCGCCCCGCGAAGACCGTACTTCTTCCTCTCTTTGACCCTGGCGTCTCTGGTGAGGAATCCGGCCTTCTTGAGCGAGGGACGAAGCTCTTCGTTATATTCTACCAAGGCCTTGGCAATGCCGTGCCGAATAGCCTCGGCCTGGGAGGATTTACCCCCGCCCTCCACCGTACAGATAACATCAAACTTACCCAAGGTGCCGGTGAGGTTAAAGGGCTGTTCGACGATATGTCGGGCGACGATATTGTCCGAAAAATATTGGTCAAAGGGCTTCTTATTGACCACAAATTGACCACTACCCGGCATAATCCAGACCCGAGCAATGGCGGTCTTCCTCTTGCCTGTAGCATAAAATCTCGGCTTTGCTTCGGCCATAGTCCTTACCCTCTCTTAGATTTCTAAAGGTTTGGGGTTCTGAGCCTGATGCGGATGATGAGGCCCTCGATATATCTTGAGTTTTTTGAGCATCTTACGCCCAAGACGGTTCTTGGGCAGCATCCTCTTTACCGCCAGTCTCAAGACCTCTTCTGGCTTTTTCTCCAGCATCTTCTTGGCCGGGGTAAGCTTGATTCCACCCATGTAACCGGAATGCCGCCAATAGATCTTCTGATCGAGTTTTTTCCCGGTGAGTACGATCTGCTCGGCATTGATGACCACGATAAAGTCCCCGGCATCGACATGGGGGGTGAAATCAGGGCGATGTTTGCCCCGCAAACGCTGGGCAATCAAACTGGCCAAACGCCCCAAGACTTTACCCTTGGCGTCGATTATATACCACTGACGTTTGACCTCTCCTTTTTTCAACATTGGGGTCTGTGAGGTGAAAATAGCCATCCTCCCACTCCTTTTTCCACTAAATGGCCCTGTCTCTTTAAAAGATGGTCTGGAAGTTGTCAAGGAGTTACTCCATTTTAAACCCTTCTCCACTTTTTGCACTTCTGACTTCGGTTTTTTAAAAGACTTTCAAAAGGCTGCTCCAGCCAAAATAGAGCTGGACAAGTCAAAAAGAAAATATTTAGAATAAGGACTAATCAAAAGTGATTTAAGAAAAATTATCACCTTGAAAATAAATTTAGCCGATAGATAGATCCGAAATGCCTAAACGTCGAACTAAAGAGAGAGGGACACAGATGGGAGAACTTTATCGCTTTGGAGTCTCCATGCCGGTCAAGCTTCTGGAAATCTTTGATCGATATATTGCCCGCAAGCATTACACCAACCGCTCCGAGGCCATCCGGGATCTCATCCGGGAAAAATTGGTCGAAGAAGAATGGCGAGAGAGCGAAAAAGAGGTAATCGGCACCATTACCTATGTCTACAATCATCACAAACGAGAACTAAGCGATCGACTGATCGACATCCAACACGATTATCATGAAGAGATTATCACCACCCAACACGTCCACTTGGATCATGATCATTGCCTAGAGGTGGTCATCGTCAGGGGTCGGGCCCGAAATATCCAAGACCTGGCTGACCGCATCCGTTCCCTAAAGGGTATTCTTCACTGTCAATTGGCCATGACTACCACCGGGAAGGATCTGCCTTAGCGCCCTTCAAAGCGCTCGCCAGGCTTAGGCCGCCAACCACGAATAAAATCCGCCACCGGAAGGCGTTTCTTACCCTCGACCTGGACCTCGCGTACACGAAGAAGACCCTTTCCGGTGGCGATGAGGAGGCCATCTTCCCCGACGGCGACGATTTCTCCGGGTACCACCTGGGCCTCTTGGTTAATGACCTCAGGCCTAAAGAACTTGATCAGTTTTCCCCGAAAATAGGCGTAAGCCGAGGGCCAGGGATCAAGCCCACGAATGAGGCGTGACAATTCCTCGGCAGGGAGCGTAAAATCGAGGAAGCCGTCTTCCTTTTTGAGCATGGGGGCATAGGAGACCCCTTCTTCTGGTTGTCTCTTGGGTTTGATCCTCCCCTGCTTGAGGCCGCGCAAGGCCTCAACGATAAGTTTGGCCCCAAGGGCAGCCAAACGGTCGTGTAGTTCTCCAGCGGTCTCTTCCGGACCTATAGGGATGGCCTCCATGAGGAGGATGTCACCGGTGTCCATCCCTTCGTCCATCTGCATGATAGTTACCCCGGTCTCTGACTCACCGGCGATGATGGCCCAGTTGATCGGCGCTGCCCCGCGGAATTTGGGAAGAAGCGAGGCGTGTACGTTGATACAGCCCCTGGGTGGAATCTCAAGTACTTCCCTGGGCAAGATTTTCCCGTAGGCCGCCACTACAATGGCGTCCGGGGCCAATTCCCGAAGTTTGGTCAAAAACTCCGGATCTTTGATCTTGACCGGCTGAAGGACCGGCACACCGTATTCCTGGGCCAGGAGTTTGACCGGTGGAGGGGTAAGTTTTTTACCCCGACCCGCTGGCTTATCCGGCTGGGTGACCACCGCCACCACTTCGTCTTCACCGGCAAGCAAGGCCTTTAGGATGGGCACAGCAAAGGCCGGTGTGCCCATAAAGACCAAACGCCACTTTTCCGCCATGGTTATTTCCTCACCCACTTAGCCGGAGCCGTCTCTATCCAAGTCCCCTTGGGGGCGGTGCGCTGCCATTCCTTGGCAAAGATACGTCGGACGCGGACGATGTCTTTGGGTGCTATCCCCAGGACCCGGCGCACCTCCTGGTAAAGGGCCTCCCGATCCCTGTTTTCCGCCTCAATAAGGCGTTTGACCTCTGCTCGTTGCCGCAGGGTTAAGGCCCCAAGGTTACGTAAAACCACCTTGCCGTCCAAGGATTCACCGAGTATCCCACGGGCCAAAAAGGGTTTGAGCTTGGGGTAACGGGCCCGCATTCGGGCCTTAAGCTGACGGATGGAGGCGTTGCTGACGGCAAGTTCTTCTTGGGCATAGGCCTTTTTTATGAAAAGGTCTTTAAGCCAAGAGTGATCTTCACCCTGCGAAGGCTTGGCCGGAGGCTTCTCCTTTAGGCCTCGAACCTCCTCGGTGATTTCCTTGGCGGCCTTTTGGACCTCCGCCGCCGGGAAATAAATATTGATGGTTACGCAGGAGATCAGGACCACGGCCAAAAGGCTAAGAAGCACTTTTTTCTTCATCTTCTCCCCCCAAGATGTTTTCAAGACGCCGAAGCATCTCGCGAAAACTAATCACCCCTTTGGGATTGTGGTTTATCACATCTACCCCGAAAAGTTTAGGCCCTTTGAGCAGATATTCACGACCACCTTCTCGGATGAGTCCACGCAGGTGGAACTGGTCGTCTTTCAAGCGGCAATAGAGCCCCAAGTGCTTGTAGCGCAGATTTTTGACAAAGGGCACTATAATACTGGCCGAGCCGCCTCCGAGCTCTGCCAGGTTACGCACGGCCTTGAGGCTTATTCGACGCGACCCCTTCCAGGAAGGATCATCTCTTATCCAGAGCTCAAAACTTTCCGGCAGGCTACCGGCCATGATCAGGTGCTTAATACGGCCCTTGAGGCGCCCGGTAATGCGCCCAAAACCAGAGACCTCAGTAAGAAGGGCCAAGTCTAGCCCCTCAATCTCGACCTCACCGCCATAACGAGGGATGATGCCCGGCTCAAAAAAGAGGTCTCGCACCCGCAAGAGCCCCCGAGCGAGATGCAGGTCAAGTTCTCCGCGGGCCAGAAGTCTGCCAGCCTCCAAACGTACTTCTTTAAAAGAGGCCTTGAGCTCTGGGGCCAAAACTTGATAGGGCGGTGGTAAAGGTGGCTGCAAGTCGGAAAGTTGCACATCTTTCAGGACAAAGCTTACCAGGGCTTTCCATACCCCTTCTCCTGGGCCGGTCCTAAGGTGTCCCTGAAAAAGATCCAAAGCAAAAGGTGCCACGGTAAACCGTTGCCCACAGATTTCTCCCCGGAGATGAAGATCCCCCAGGGCAAGGATCGGGCTCTTTACCGATTCCCAGGAAAAGACCCAAGGGCGACAGGCCCCTTTTAGATCATAGCCCAAGGACAGACGTAGGCCTTGAAATTCGTGACTTCCGGAGATCGTTAGGGCCCCGTGAAAAGAAAGCGAAAGATCCTCTCCGCGTCCCTGCAATTCCAAAAGTCCGCGGGGTGAAAGCGAGGTCAGCATGGGATGGGCCTCCCCAAAGGGTTCCTGCACCAAAGGGCCCCAGAAATCTTCCACCCGCAATCGTAGGTCGAAGCTTTTGGGAGGCCTTAGGGGCAACCCAACCCTAAGCCCTTGGGCCTTGAGTTCAAAGGGACCATTTATTTCAAGGCTTCTCAAGAAACAGCCCCCGGCCTGGCACCGGCCTTCACCCCGGGCCTCAAGAGGCTTCGATAACCGGTAATAAAAGGGATCAAGGTAAAATTCACCTTGCTTTAGGAGGAGATGCCCTTTAAAGGCCAAGTCCTTCCCCTTGGCTGAGAGGCGACTCTCAAGGAGGAGGTCAATGCCCTCCCCTAGATTCTCAGAGGAGAGCTCAAAGCCCAGGCCTTCGACCACCAGGTGGGTGTCTAGGTTTAGGGGGGAAAGATCACCCTTTACCGTGCCAGAGAGCCTCCCTTTAAATTTAAGGCCAAAAAGATTTGAGACGGTGGCCACCAAGGCCGGAGAGGCCTCAAAACGCCCGGTAAAGTTTAGTAGAGGTTCCTTTTGTCCTTCCTTAAGGAACTCTCCTGCAAAGAAAAGCCCCGGAGTCACCTCTCCTTTAGCCTTGAGGGATAGCCTTTGGCCTTTAGGCTTAAACTTACCGGAAAGGGAAAAGCACCCGGAAAACGAAGCCTGACCCTTTGGGCCCTTAAGAGAAAGATCCTCAAGACGCCCTATTCCAGAAAAAAAGAGGTCTTTTCCTTTTGGATGACTTCGCAAAGAAAGGAGGAGTTTCCCCTGGGTAAGCCGCAGGCCAGAGGGAAGGCTAAGGGGCAAGGCGGTGAGATCCACCCGCAGGTCGGCTTCAAACGGGGCCTCCTTTAAGGAAGAAAGTCTGGGGACGGATGGCCTTTGAGCCTGGGCCTTTATTTGATAGGCCAGCCTTGGCCCCTTCCGAAAGCCAGCCCAAAAGGACCTAAGCCCCTTTACTTCAAGCCTTTCTATGGCAAGGGCCAAAGGTCTCTCGCCCTGGATCAAAAAGCGCCCTTTGGAAAACTCCAATCGAGAGAGATAGATCGGCGGGGCCCAAGGCCCTTTGGTGGGATGATAAACCCCTTGGAAGTCGGAAAGCTTGGCCCCTAAGGCTACTTTGGGGAAAAAATGCAACTCTAGTTCGGCCTCTTTAGCCGTAAGGGCCAAGCCCTCCTCTGCCAACCGAAGCCCTTTGAAGTGCAGACTCCCTCCGGTAATTACCATCTCCTCACAGGAGAAGGTCACCCCAGCCCGAGACAGAATTTGTTCAAAGACCTTTAGGAACAAGAATTGACGGAAAAAGTAGATGAGGACCAGAAAAAGACCAAGCAGAGGGAGAAGCCACCAGAACCTTTTCATCTTCTATCCAAAATTCAAAAGGGCGGGCCTTGGCCCGCCCTTTGATCACGCCCCAAGATTAGGCTGCTTCGGGAATCTCTTCGGGAAAATGTTTCCGAAAATCGAGCTGACCTTTGGTCTCGTCAAAGTCTACCAGGATATGGTCACCCTCCTGGAAAGTCCCTTCAAGGAGCTTTATGGCCAACGGATCTTCGATATAACGCTGAATGGCCCGCTTTAACGGTCGCGCCCCGTAGACCGGGTCGTAGCCCACCTGGGCCAGCCATTCCTTGGCCCGATCGGTCAGGTGGATGACGATGTGTTTGTCCTCCAAGCGATTTTGGAGATAACGGACCTGGATCTCGACGATACGCTTCAGGTGTTCCCTGGTCAGATTGTTGAAGACGATGATCTCGTCGATCCGGTTCAAGAACTCCGGTCTGAAGTGGGCCCGTACGGCCTCCATCACCCGGCGCTCCATTTCTTGACGATCGTACTGGAGTTCTTGCACCCATTGGCTCCCGATATTCGAGGTCATGATGATGATAGTGTTCTGGAAGTTTACCGTGCGCCCTTTGCTATCGGTAAGGCGCCCATCATCCAAGATCTGAAGCAGGATGTTGAAGACATCCGGGTGCGCCTTCTCGATCTCATCAAAGAGAATGACCGAGTAAGGCCTGCGACGCACGGCCTCGGTGAGTTGCCCGCCTTCCTCATAGCCTACGTACCCCGGAGGGGCACCAATGAGCTTGGAGACGGCATGTTTTTCCATGTATTCGGACATATCAAAGCGAATCAGGGCCTGCTCGGTGTCGAACATAAACTCGGCCAGGGCCTTGGCCAATTCAGTCTTACCCACACCCGTGGGCCCAAGGAACATAAAGGAGCCAATAGGACGGTTCGGGTCCTTGAGGCCAGCCCTGGCGCGACGCACGGCGTTGGCAATGGCCTTGATGGCGTGGTCCTGCCCCACCACACGCTGGGCCAACCGCTCTTCCATCTTGAGGAGCTTCTCCCGCTCGCTCTCCAGGAGCTTTGAGACCGGAATCCCCGTCCACTTGGCGATGATCTCGGCAACGTCTTCGGCATCTACTTCTTCTTTGAGGAACTTGTGTTCCTTCTGGATCTCAGCCAGCTTCTGGTTCCATTCCTCTAGCTCCCTTTCAAGCTGTGGGATACGACCATAGATGATCTCAGCCACACGGTTGAGATCACCTTGACGTTCGGCTTGCTGGGCCTCGATGCGCAGTTGGTCGATCTTCTCCTTGATAGAACGAATTTTTTGGATGACCTCGCGCTCCTGGTTCCACTGGGCCTTCATCTCCTCAGACTTCTTGCGCAGCTCCTCAAGGCTCTCCTCAAGCTTCTTGAGCCGCTCCCGTGCCCGCGGATCGGTCTCCCGCTCAAGGGCCATACGCTCGATCTCAAGCTGTTTGATCTTGCGCTCGATCTCGTCGATCTCCGTGGGCATGGAGTCGATCTCGATGCGCAGCTTGGCCGCGGCCTCATCGATCAGGTCAATGGCCTTGTCCGGGAGATAACGGTCGGTAATGTACCGGGCCGAAAGCTGCACTGCAGCCACGATGGCGCTGTCGGTGATACGCACACCGTGGTGCACCTCGTATTTTTCCTTAAGCCCGCGCAGGATGGCGATGGCTTCTTCGATGCTCGGCTCATCCACGTAGACCGGCTGGAACCGACGCTCAAGGGCCGGGTCCTTCTCGATATACTTGCGGTATTCCTCGATGGTGGTGGCGCCGATGCAGTGGAGCTCACCACGGGCAAGCGCAGGCTTTAACATATTGGCCGCATCCATGGCCCCTTCTGCCGCCCCAGCCCCGACCAGGGTGTGGATCTCGTCGATGAAGAGGATGATCTCACCCTCGCTCTCGGTGACCTCTTTGAGCACGGCCTTAAGCCGTTCCTCGAACTCACCCCGGTATTTGGCCCCGGCCACCAAGGCCCCCATGTCGAGTTGGACGATGCGTTTATTCTTAAGGGGCTCTGGTACGTCACCGGCCACGATCCGCTGGGCCAGGCCCTCGACGATGGCCGTCTTACCCACACCGGGTTCACCGACCAGTACCGGATTGTTTTTGGTCCGGCGGGAGAGGATCTGGATCACCCGGCGGATCTCCTCGTCACGCCCGATCACCGGATCAAGTTTGCCGGCCTTGGCCAGGGCCGTGAGGTCACGCCCGAACTTCTCAAGGGCTTGGTATTTCTCTTCTGGATTCTGGTCGGTCACCCGCTGGCCTTTGCGGATCTGGTTGATGACCTCCATGACGTTTTCTTTGGTAAGGCCTCGGTTTCGCAGGATCTCCGCCGACGGCGTATTGCTCTCCAGGATGGCCAGCAGCAGGTGCTCGGTGGAGACGTAATCATCGCGCATCTCCGCTGCAAGCCGCATGGCCCGTTCAAGTACTTGCTTTAAGGTCGGCGAGAGATAGACCTGATAACCCGCACCGGAGACCGAAGGGATCTTATCCAACACCTCGTCCACATCCGAGGCCACCAGCTTGTTATTCACCCCCAGGCGCTCGAGGATCATGGGCACGATACCGCCCTCTTGCTCCACCAGCGCCTTGAGCAGGTGTTCTACCTCCATATTTTGATGGCCGCGGGTCTCCGCCAGCCTCTGCGCCTCCTGAATGGCATCCTGAGACTTGAAGGTAAATTTTTCTAAACGCATATTTACACCCCCTGTGTCTTTCTCTTGTTGGTCTCTTTAGGCGGGATCCACAAACCCGCTCAATTACTTTTATTATTCCCTAAGTCACGAGTTTATCGAAAAAGGTTTAATGCCTTTGCGTTTGGGAAGGTAAGTTCACCCAGTACCCATGTCAAGGAAACCGAAAGAAGCATCCTAGGAAAGATTTTCCTCCCCGGCAAAAATTGCCTAGTTCTCACCTCCCCGCCACCTTCAAAACACCTTTCTCCCCAAGGGGACCTTAAAGTACACACTGGCATATAGCTTGCTTTATCAATCGGCCAAGGGAGGTAGTTTATGAATCTCAAGATAGATCCTCAGGGAGTATTTGGGGCCCAAATATCAAAACCAGGAAAGGGACTCAAAGAGATTACAGATCCAGGTGACTTCTGGCTCATCCTCTTTGCCTTACTCTTTAATCCTGAGTTCAAAGCCTCAATAGATCTCTCAAGCGAAAAGGTAACCGAGACCCAAATCCAGGAAGGGCTTCCTTTTAAAGGGCCTAAATTTACGGAATGGCTTTCCGAAGGAAAACTAAACCCTTTGCAGGGGCTTTTTCCCCCGCCAAAAGAAGAGATATCCATGGGCAAATCTAGCCCAAACTTTGGGGAGATCTCCCGAGAGGAAATTACGGTTCAACTCGAATCGCTGCTAAAGAGTATAGAAACCAAGGGCAAAGAGCTCCCGAGACTCGAAAACCTTTTCCATTCTCTCAAAGAAGGAAAACACGTCGCTCAGGAGACCGTCCTTCAGGCCATCAAAGAACTGAGCACCTTGGCCAGAGAAAACAAAGACCAAGACATAAACTCTATCCTTAATTTTATCCTTGAGGGATTGATTTATCTACGCCGAGAAAATGAGGTCTTTACGGGGTCGAAAAAAGGGGAGCTAACGGACACAGGACAGGAAGACCGCCTCTTTCACCTCGTTGAGGCCCACGGGCTTAAGAGGGATAAAGTTAAAAAATACTTAGATAATCAATCCACATCTCCAAACAGGGAAAAGCCAGAAAAAATAGAAAATCCCTGGAAGGGCTTACCGATTAAGGACCAAATAGAAAAACTCATTCATAAGAAAGAAGGGCATATTCCTTCTCGTAAAGAAGCCAAAGATAACCAAGCCTTCCCCTGGCCCCCTAGCGAAGAGAGGACTGAATCGAGTGTGCTCAATAAAGGGCAAGGACACAAGGCCAAGGGTATCTCTGTGGCGAACCATCTCTTTTTAGAAAAGCCCTTAGACCAAGCAAAGGCACCCGAACATTTGATCCCCCGGGGGCATCATTTTCATCATCAAGAAAACACGGTCATCAATATCAAATCGCCGGAATCCGGGCCACATCACCCACGGCCCTTGATCAGCTTAGAGCCTTCACAGA
>Ga0256914_1002566_pt1 | contig 15052 bp, 15 predicted proteins | sample HulkmetaG_FD_191571 | JGI IMG/M metagenome (GOLD analysis project Ga0256914, IMG submission 191571) | Hydrothermal chimney microbial communities from Main Endeavour vent field at the Juan de Fuca Ridge, Pacific Ocean - Hulk | ecosystem: Environmental > Aquatic > Marine > Hydrothermal vents ... | reverse complement strand
CGCTCATCGGCTCATCTCCATCAAGGCGTCGAACTCGGACTGTTGCTCTCGCTGAAGCAGGGCGCGCTCCATGAGCGCCGCGGCCTCCTCATAACCCCATATCCGGGCCAGGTCCAATGGGGCCTCGCCCTCCGCGTTCCGGGCGTTCACGTCCGCGCCGGCCTCCACCAGCAGTCGGACCACTTCGGTGTGGCCTTGCTCGGCCATCCAATGCAGCGGGGTGTAGCCACCCTTGTCCCGCGTATTCGGGTCCGCCCCGGCCTCCAGCAATAGGCGGACCATATCGGCACGCCCTCTCCCGGCCGCCCAGTACATCGGGGTGCTGCCCCACTTGTTCCGGGCATTCACGTCCGCGCCGTGCTCCAATAGCAGGCGGACCGCCTCGGCGTGACCCCAGTACGCCGCGTTCAGCAAGGGGGTGCTGCCACAGTCGTCCCGCACATCCAGCTCCGCGCCGTGCCCCAATAGCAGGCGGACCACATCGGCATAGCCCTGCCCGGCCGCCCAGTGCAGCGGAACCCAGCCGGCTTCATCCCGGGCGTTCACGTCCGCCCCGGCGGCCAGCGCTTTCCGGACGCCCTCCAGGTCGCCGGCTTTGGCCGCAACCAGAAGTTTGCCATTCCAGTCGATCTCTTCGCTCATCGGCTCATCTTTGATGTCTTTACAACCCCGGCGCATCCAGGGTGTCCTCGACCAGATCCTCGAAATCCCGGGCATGCGTCAGCGCATTGGCGATTTCCTCCTGGGCCACCCGGTCGTATCCGGCTGAGGTGAATGCGGTGAAGATGCCCTTTTTCAGATCGAAACAGATGGCCTTGTGGCCATGCTTCTCCTCGATGAACGACTCGTCCAACTGGTTCACGAGCCTCGATGCCATGTCGCTGAGTCGGGGGGCGATGAACGACGCATTGATCCCCCCTTCCTTCAGCAGACGAGCCACCGGCTCCATCTGCTGGCGCATCCGGCGCCCCAGGGCGTTGCGCCCCTGATCCCAGGAGTCCCCCACGATCCGGGCGGCAACATTGTCCAGCAGATCGCTGCACAGGGAGTTGCCAAACTCGATCTCCCTGTCGGACACGCCACCCCCAAAACCCTCGCGCACGCGCGCCACAAGATCCCTCCAGCCGTCCTCGCCCAGAGGCTCGTCCGCGAACAGACGGTTGGAGATCTGGGTCACCCCGTGGAAATACGACTGGTAATAGGCCGTGATCCTTTCCGCGGCCTCCTTCCCCAGCAACGCCTCGGCCTCCAGGTGGATCTCCTCGAGGTCCACCGCGCCGCCCACGCCATTCTGATCCGCCAGGAACCGGGCCTTCTCGATGAGGTACGGCAGGTGGTCGGCGAACAGGGACAGCGAACGGGGCGACACGAATCCCCCGGAAGCCGGCACATCCTCCTGATTGAACAGGTCGGTATTACGGCGCATGAATGCGTGGAAACCATAGTCATTGAGGCGGTGACGACTACGCTGCGCGGCGATCTTCCGCTCCTGGCGCGCGATCCAGTCATTCAGGTTGTCGCGCACGAGAAAATGCCTGACCCGGTTCGAGAGCGCCGTCCCGAGCCCGCTGATCCCGATGGCCCCGTCCAGCGCCTTGCCGAGGTTGGTGGTCCCGATCACCATCGCATTGTCCCCCAGGTAATGCGAGCCGTACCGGCGCTCGTTGAACACGTTGAGCAGCGCGGGAATCAGGTTGGGAGCGGCATTCCCCAGATCGTCGTACAGCCAGATCGAGACACCAGCCTTGCGGCTTGCGGGAATGCGCATGTCCGACAGGTTGCGCATGACCGTCCCGTACTGCTCCGTCTCCTCCTTCGAGGGGATGCCGGTCAGCGTGATCGCGCTGTGCTGGCCCGCCATCTCCTCGACCACCAGGAGCAAGTCGTCTTCGGTCACCTCGCGCCCGGCATACACATCGGTCGCCGTCACCAGGTTCATGCCCAGCAACTCCGCGGCCCGCTCCGCGGCAGCCTTCACCACGCTGGTCTTACCGTGTCCCGGAGGACCGTGCAGAATCACCGGCACCACGAATTGCCCCGCCATGGGCATGACCGCGGGGTTGAAGGGCTTGCCGGTCAGGGACTCGAACGCCCCCCGCACCCGCTCGTCCAGCTCCGGACTCTCCCCGTGAGTCCAGGCAGACCGCAGGATATCGAACAGCAGCGTGGTGTAGATCGAGTTGCTCGATACCCCCGGGAACCTCGTCACATGCGTATTGGATACACTCATCGTCTTTTCCTCTGTCATATTCGCAAAAAATCACAAACCGGGGCCGCCGGACGCCACGAGCGGCGGCTCCTCGGCGAGCGGAACCACGGGACCCTGAAAGGGCGGCAGGCGCCTCGCAAGGCGGGCCGCCGCCGCGCGAAGCCGCTCATCCACTTCGCTGTTTCCGGATCCGTGGCACTGTCGAACCACCCATTCCTCGTTCCACCAGTACAGTTGCAGCGAGGCCCGGTGCGGGGAATTTATCGATACCGCCCTATCCGCCGGCTCCACGGCAAAGAAGATCGACACCCCCTTCCGCGCCTGCTCGGGATGCAACCTCCCTTGTCCCAGACAGTGGTCCATGACGCGCCCTTCCTCCGCCAGCGAAACGACGCTGTTGAGTTCCGTGAAGCGGTATCCGTCCACGGTGCAGTCGCCCGCGACCTTCTTCCAGGCCCCGCACTCCCGGGCCCGTGCCAGCAGGCGCATCTCCTCGTGCCACTGCGCCTGCCGCCGCACCCACCCGGACCACGGCGCCTTGACCTGGTTCTTGTCCAGCTCCGGCCGTGCGCACACGAGCCAGTCGGTCACCAGCGGGAGCTCCTGCCGCCGGATCCGGCGGCGCTCTTCGCCCGATCCTGCCTCACGCCATGCCCGGTACACCGCCCGCAACATGCCGGGCAGCACATCCCCGGGTATCTCGAACAGTTCCCTCGCCATGAGGATTTCGCGCCACAGATCGGCGGCGTCCGGCGGAGGATCCCCGGCCCGCGCCAGCGGCGGCAGAATCTGCCCCAACAGATTCGTGGAGGGGATCGCGTTGCGCAACAGGTCCATGGCGAACCGGGGCGGCAGACGCAGCATCCATCGCCAGCCCGCCTTGCCCACGCCTGCCTCCTTGCACCAGCCTCGAAGTTGCCCCACCACGTTTCTGGGATCGCGGACCTCGAACTGCCGACGGGGCGCGAACATCAAAAAAAGCCGGACCGCTGCCGGCCCGGCCTGGATCAACTCCCGCATCACTTCCGGCCGCCCGCGAAACTGGCTCCGGAAGAAACGCTCCTCACTGCGCCGGGGGCGCAGCAGGCTCAACCACTCTTCGACCTCCGCGGAATCAAACGAAACAGATCCCGCCACACCATCAGATTTCCGGCCCACCGCCATAGCGCTGCTCCATCGTCTCCATCGGCACGATCCCCAGGGACTCCTCCAGCAGCCGGCGAGCCCGGTCCACGCGGGACGACGCCACCTTGACCACCCGGGAATGATCGATGGGGTAGTCCTGGAACACCTGCTGATCCGCCAGCACCAGGTCCGGCGGAAGGACCGGCGCGCCGGACAGCCCGTATATGGCGAGCTGCCGCCGGCGGCGCGTCACCTTCTCCACCCAATCATACCAGGCGTCCGGGCGGGGATGGATGCGGAGATCCCCCATCTCCTCTTCCGACACCCCAATGCTCGCATTGGCCAGCACCGTCACGTCGATGAGGTGGGTCGCCCCCCGAAGACATCCCGCCACCTGCAAGGCCGCCTCGCCGGTCACATACGGACGCACGCTGCGACGCCCGCCCATCATGGCCTTCAGGGCGGCATCCTCCCGGTAGAGCGTGGGCGCCCGCTCATCCGCCACGAGGTTGAAGTACACCCCGGTCTTTCGGCCCACCGGAGCCAGGTAACCCTTCTTGCGCCATCTGCGAACCCCGGACCGGACATACTGCTCGTCCAGCCCGAGTTCACTCAGATGCACCACCGGCGGCAGATGCCGCAACCGCTCGTATGCCGACTTGTACTGTTTCTTGCCGCTCATCTTTGGTTTGCTCATGGGGTCGCCCGACAGGCCCGGGCGACCCCATGAAATCACATGACCGGCTCTTCGGCAAAGGGGTTGGGTTCCTCCTCGGCCTCCTGGGCTTCGGGCTGCTTCTCCAGCCGGGCCGCCTCGGCCTGGTAGATCTTGTCCTCCTCGGCCGCCAGCTCCGCGCTGAACTCGCGCAGCGTGCCACCCGGCGCCAGCTTCACGGGGCTGACGCCTTCACCGTAGGGCTCCACGGCCGCCGCCTGCACCACCCACTGCCCGGTCTCGTCCGTCCGGTAGGTGGACGGCTTGGCGTAGCGCAGCAGCCCATGCTTGTCCGTGTAGGCACGGGCCCAGGCGCGCTTCTTCTTCGGGTCGGCCTCCTGCGACAGGGGCAGCTCGACGGCGGGAAGAATCTCGATCTTCTCGGCCTGCTCGTCCCCCATGACGCGCTGAAAGCCCTTCGTGCTCTTGAAGGCCTCGATCAGCTCGGCGCCGCTCATCAGGCGCTTTTCCTCCTTGTTGTAGGTGGCCGAGTAGGTGGCATAGCTGGTCACCTCGCCATTTGCATTGAGCCCGCGCACGAGCACCTGCGCATTGCCGCGCCCACCGGTGAGCTCGTGGATCTTGTCCACGACGCCGGCAACCATTTGCTCGGCATTCTCCTTCGAGGCCTCCATCACCCGATCAGGCTGCCACACGATCAGGCGCCCGAACACCTCGCCCCGGTCGTTCTCACGAGCCCAGACGGTCACCATGGATCCGGCACGCACCTGTTTTGCCTGCTCCTCGTTGGCCGCCATGTACTCGGGCCACGCGCTCACCAGGCGCCCGTCGTCGATCTTGTAGCTCTTGTTGAACAGGATGACGCCGCCGGGGTCCACACCCACGTCCTCCTTGGGCATCAGCTTGTGATCGCGGAACTTCGCCAGGGTCGGGCGCCGCTTGTGCGAGGCCATCTCGCCCCGGTCGGTCAGGGTGACGAACACCTCTTCCCCGTCCAGCAGGTTCGTTCCGAGCACCCCGAGCACACCATCCCGCTCCTCGTAGGCCTTGACCTGCACGGGAATGGATTTCGATTTCTGACGTTCGCCAGAGCCGCCCCTTCGAATCAGCATGTCGCTTCTCCTCTGTGGTTGTTTCCGTGTTGAAAAAATGTGTGCAATTTGCACACATGACAACTGCATTATGTTGTACAACATGGCAGTTGTCAACACGGCTGGGCAAAAAAAACCGCGCAACCCTTCCGGGTGCGCGGCATGCCCCGGGAGAGCGGGGCGGCGGAAAGCGGCGTTCTGTCGTCTGTCGTATCTGTTTCGCTGTTTCGTATGGCGACGCTAAGTGCCTGGAGGCGCTCCCTTTTCTCCCTGGCCCCGGATGAGCCGGATCTCCTCCTCGACGCGATCCAGGTCGTCATCCACGCAGGCCAGACCCAGCAGATCTGCGTGAAAACCTCCCTCGATCTCCTTGATTTCCTCGCTCTTGCGTCCCTCCAGGAGACGCTGGTTCAGATTGGCCACTCTTGCCATGGTCGCATTCCTCCAGCCTAGCGATGGCGTTGATTCCTAGTCGGTATCCTGTTCGTCATCCAGGGATCCCAGCAGCTTTTGCAATTTCCGGGCCAGCTCGTCCTCCTCGACCTGCTGCGGCAGCGGGTCTTCGGGGGTGGCCGGCACGTCCGGCGAGGCCATGGCCCACGCCTGCTGCTCCGTCATGGGCTCGTCCTCCTGCCAGGCATCCCACTTCTGTTCTTTCGCCAGCGCGATGTACTCCTGGGCCGCAGCCAGCAGAAGGGATGCGGAATGCGCCGTTCTGGCGCCCTCCGCGGGCTGCCCGCCCGATTCCGGGGCATCCTCCCCCGCTTCTGCCGGCAGTCCCGCGACCATGGTGGCCAGGGCCGCCCGTTCCATCGTTTCCGGCGTCTGCGCTTGCTGGATCGGCTCCAGCAGCTCCCGAACCGCCTCTTCGGCGGCTCCCACGATGGCCGTCCCGGCCCCTTCAGCCAACGCCTCGAACTTCGGCAGCGCTCCCTCCTCCCGGGAAGAGACGCGCCCCCTCGGCGTGACCTCCTTGGCAACTTCAGCCGTATATTCTATTCCATTATCTGTGACACGTTTAACGGTATTTTTCGGGTTTGTGACATTTTCCCGTTTGCCCACCCGCTTCCCGGTGGCGGACGACGCCCCCTCTTCCAGGAAGAGGGACAGGCTCAACTCGGGACGATGCAGACGAACGAAGGTGTTGACCTGGCACACTTCCGCCGGCTTGTAGTCGCCATAGAAGGACTGGATGTGCCACATCTCGTCACCATAGATGACCCGGGCCTCCCCGGGCCCCTGCGCGGCCAGCTCGCGCAACGTGATGCGGTCCACCTCCTGGATCCGGTATCGGAGATCGAGCTTGCGCCGGTGGGCGCCAGGCTGATAGGGCTCGATGTGCTCGGCGGTCGCCACCATCATCTTGCCGGCGCGTCGGATCGCCAGGTCCGCCGTGGCGGCGTTCTCGGTCTTCAGGAACACGCTGATGCCGGTGTTCGCCTCGATCCGCTCCGCCTCGATCTCCGACCCTTTCTTGAAGGAGGGATAGTCCTGCCCCATGAAGAAGGTGGCGATCCCGAGCGACCGGGCCTGCGCCGCCACGTCCGCGAACCCTTCCACGCAGTAGGAGCCGTATTCGTCCAGCGCCACGATGAACGGCACCGAGGCGTTCGTCGGCCGCCCATCCACGAGGATGTCCTTCGAACCGCTCAGGCGGGCTCCGCCCAACGCCACCGTCAGGGCGTTGCGTATGGCGGTCACCGCCTGACGCCCCAGGTTCTTCAGGCTCTCGGGGGACTTCTCGATGGCCGGCAGCATGATGTAGAGGATCCGCCGGTTCAGGATCACATCCCGGAAATCCACCTCCGAAAGGTCCGTGCGCGTGATCGCCTTGTAGGTGGCCCCCAGCAGTTCCAGCACCGAGGTCCACTGCATGGCCAGGTAGCCGTGCTGCTCGGAGGCCTTCGCCCGGGCCATCTGCTTCGCCTGGCTCGGCTGTCCGTTCTGCCCGTCGTCCTGGGAGGCTTTCCAGCCCGGCAGCTCGTTGAGATAGTTGACCAGCCCAACCCGCGCCATCTCCGAGATCCTCGGGTCCTCCGCCAGGCGCTCCACGGCTTCCAGCGTGATGTGCTCCCGGATCACATCCACGGAAAGCGTCATCACCCCCATGTCCCGCAGCTCGCACAGCGCCCGCAGGACGGCGCGCCCCAGGGCCTCGGCGCGCCCCCGCCACATGCCGTCGTTTCCGCCCGCCTCCCCCATCAGGGCGCTCATCATCTCCATGAGCGAATCGGAGGAACCGAAGGCGAACAGGTTGTTGGTGTTCGTGTGCTTGGTGGGCTCGCCCTGGGTCGTGCCGCCCGTCAGGTAGTTGATGACCAGCAGGTCGTCCTCCCGCCCCGCCGCCCGGCAGATCTGGTAGAGGAGGAACCAGGTCACGATATCGGCCTTGCCATCAACGAAGATGGTCCCGCTCCCCTTTGCGATCACCTGGTCCAGCACGCCCAGCAGCCACTGCGTCTTGCCGCCCCCCGTGGTCCCGAACACCTTGGCGTGCGTGACGAGCCGCCCCAGGTTCGCCGACAACACCCGGTCCCACCGGTCCTTGGCGTTGCCCAGGCGCACCAGGCCATCCCCGCGCTTCACGCCGGGAGCGGCACGCTTGAACAGCGCGCCGCTCCACTCCCTGAGCGCCTGCCAGTCACTCACCGGCTGGTCGTCCGGGCAATCCAGCAACCAACCCAGTTGCAGATAGTTGAGACGCCACAGGAGCGCCCCCTGGAACAGCAGGATCCACCAGATGTACTGCGGCAGCACGGCGCCCACCAGGAACGACACCAGAAGCGCCATGAAGCCGATGTCGCGGATCCATTCGTCCAGGGCATCGACCCCGGTGCGTATCGGTTGCGCCAGCCGGGCGCGGTCGATCTCCGCGCTACCCAGCACGCGCCCGGCCATCGGCTGGGTGTTGGCATAGCGGGATTTCTTCATGGCCGCCCCTTGTCCTCCGGGCCGACGGTCAATCCACCATCCGGATCGGCGGGCGAACGGCGCGACGACAGATGTTCGGCATAGTGCATCCCGACCGCGGACAGATCCGCCTCCGTCAACACGCCGGCTCCATCCGGGGAGCGCATGCTGCGCCCGCCGTCGGCCTCGCGCACCACGCGCCACCCCTCGCGCAGCAGGGTGCGCACCATCTCCCTGCGGGACATGACGCGCCCGCCCACCCGCACGGAACGAAGCAACACCTCCCGCACCCGTTCGTACAACCAGGGCGCCTGCGCCTCCATGAACCCGTCCAGCTCCTCAAGGAGCGCGCACCCGCCCTCCGCGGTCCTTTGGAAAATCCCGGAGAGCACCCGTCCATGCATGGTGGCGGCATGGTGATAGTGCTTCGGCGACCCCGGGGCGAAACGGACCATGGCGAACCCACCCAGCTCCCCTACCGAAATCACCATGGGGCAGGACGGATCGTGCAGGGAAGCGAGATACTGGTGCAGATCCCGCCGGGTCGGCATGGAGACGCGAGGGTTGCGCTCCAGCTCCCGCAGCTTGGGCAGTTGCAGGTGTATCCGCAGGGTCCACGGCGTCAGGGTGACGCACCCCTGCATGCGAAGTTCGACCAGGGCGCGCACCACCGCACCCAGGAGGATGTCCTCCCGCCAGCGCTGCACGCCCCTCGCGCCCGCACAACTCGACGGGGGCATCAGGTATTCGATGATCTGATCCGCAGAGCCCTGGCGCATCAGCCAGGCGCAATGGTCGAGGCGGGAAATGCCCTCCGATCCGGGCAGGACCTGCAAGGCGGGAGGGGGCGGCGCCTGCCGGACACAAGCGTCGTCCCGGTTCTCAACGAGTCCAGTCATAGTTCTCGATCAACTCCTCATCGGGAACCCAGGGGCGATCCGCCGGCACTTCCCTGAGCGCCTGGGCATATTCACGCACCGCCTGATCCATGAAGGGTGCAGATCGGGGCCGAATCTTGTCCAGTTCCGAAGCGTCCGCGCCACTCTTCCGCGCATGGAGATACAGGTGCCGCACCTCCATTTCATAGTGGTACTGGGCCATGATGCCCAGCCCCTCGGCAAACACGACCCGCCGTCCGGCGCTGCTCAGGGCCATCCAGATGGCGCGGTCGATGCCGCGCATGCGCCGGAACATCGCCGAGCCGACGATCCCGAACCGGCGGGAGACCTCCAGCAGACGGACGAGCACGGTGGCGTCGTAGCGATGCCACTTCGCCGCATCCTCCAGCGCCTTGCGCCGGTATTTCCTCGGCATGGACTCCAGGATCCTCTTGGCGGCCCATCCATACGGCTGGGCATACAGGTCCTTGTAGCCGGTGAACTTCCGCCCGAGCTGGGCGGCGAACACCTTGCGCGCCCGGTTTTCGTTCAGGCTGCCGTCCTCGTTCAGCAGGCGATTGCGCTCGGCGAAGAAATGCACGCTGTCCGGCACCCGCCAGGGTCCCTCGAAGACCGGCTTCCCCGTCAGATCCATGCCCGACAGGTCCGGGTAGCGCCGCTCGATGAGCCGGTGCATGTGCCGGGTGTCCCGCACACGCAGCGAATAGCGCTGTTCCCGTGCGTGCCACAACCAGGCGAACAGGGCCATGACCGGCAGGCCGAGGAAGCTGACGTAACGCCCCACGGTGCGGGTGATCTCCGAGAGCAGGGCCGGATCCATGTGGCGCCCGTCGAGCGACAGGTATCGGGCCATCTCGCGGAGCGTTTCCGGCGTGTTTCCGGTCAAGGCGGCGACTGCCGGCCCCACCAGGGGCACCTCGGCCACCCCAGCCAGCGCACGGGCCTGCCAATAGAGGAATGCCGCCTGGTAGTGCCGCACGTCGGGCTGATAATGGTGCCAGGCGTACATGGCTCCGACGAATACCACGAGCAGTATGAGCAGCGAGGACTCGCTGCTCACGCCATGCCCGATGCCGCGCTCCTGGTTCACTGCGATACTGACACCGCGGTTTCGCGGTTACGCAGGTCCCGCAGGAACGAGCGGCTGCTCTGCTCGGTGAGCTGGGCCACCAGGGTCGCCAGGAGGCGGTTCTGCTGCTGCATCTCGATGTAGAGGTTCAGCAGCAACTGCCCCTGCATCTGCATGAGCACCGTCTGGTCCCGGGCGACCCCGCCGGCGGCGGACATCTTCTCCAGTTCCTCGACCGTCGGTTTGCTCAGGTAGTCCCGATAGGCCTTGATGAGATCCTGCTGGTACTGGTTGTTGATGCGGGCATGCGTGGCGGCCGCCAACGATTTGCGCAACTCGTTGGTCTTGTTGTTCGCCTCCCAGATCACGCCGAGCGTTTCGTTCATCACGTCTTCGGGAGGCGCGGGCTCGGGATCGAACCCGGTGAGCGCCTTGTTCTGCACCTCCAGCACCTTCTGGTCGCAATTCGCCAACTGCCCGTCCGGCTCGATGGGCACCGGAATCCTGGGATCACACCCACCGGAGGGCGCGCCTCCCGTCCCGCCGGTGGCCTTTTGCACCATGCTGTCGAACTCCTGGTTGAAGGCCGCCGCGCCCTTGGCGGGGTCTCCGGCATACTTTTGCAGGTCCGCGGTGTAGGTGACGGCCGCGTTGTAAGCCGCGGTCTCCGAGGCCTTGGAGAGCGCTTCGGGCACCTGCTGGTCCGCGGTACAGAAGCTGCCCGGCGTCTGCCAGTAGTCGATGAACAGGTTGTGCAGATAGCGCTGGTTGGAAATCACGGCCTCGGTGGACCGCTCGAACCCCTCCTTGATGTTCTCCATGAGGGTCCCCTTCATCCACGCCAGCACCTTCATGATGGCCGCCACGATGGCGGCGGAGCTGAAGGCGTGCGCCGGCGGGGCCGGCGCCAGGGAGAGGGTCAGCGCCAGCACGGACGCCCCCGCGATGGCGCCGATGCGCCGCCCTCCCTTCTTCTTCGTCGTCTGCTCTTCCCGGGTCATAGCCCTTCCCTCCCCTGTTGCATCAAGCGTCCCGCAGCCGCGCTTCCTCGAACGCCTGCTCGATGACCGCGCCACTTTCCCGCAACTGGCCGATCACCTGTTCCACGGTTTTGAAATAGTGATCCAGATCGTGTCCCCGGCGCCCGGCCTCCTGGCGCTCCTCTTCCGACATCCGCCGGAAACGCATCCGGACGTGATCGATCTCGCGCAGCCACAAGGCCGCGTACTGACCCGCCACGATCCGCATCAGGCTCTGTTCGACGACCAGCCGTTCGTCGCCCTCCACCCCGAAGTCCCCGGACCACTCCGAGACGGTGCGGCGCATGTGCGTATAGATCCGGTCACGCAACTCCCCGGGATCGTGTCCGAGGGTCGAGGTGCCGTTGGCCACGGCCCCGGCCACGGTCATCGCGGCGCGAAGCCAGCTCAGTTGCCACTCCACCGACCGGGGCAGGCGTTCCCGGTAGCCCGGATCCTCCAGCGCCTCGCCGGACAGCTCCCCCCCGACATGATCGGCGGCTTCGGAAAGCAGCCGCAGCAGCTCCCGTTCGTCCAGGTCCGCGCGCCGGATCCAGTGGTCCGCCACATGCCAGGCGGCGTGTTGCGCCAGCCGGATCAGTTCCGAGGGGTGTCCTTCCGCCGCGCCCCGCGCCTTCAGCTCCGCCCACAGCTTCTCCGAGAGGGACCGGGTGCGCATGGCCAGGATGCCGAACGAGCGTCCCACGTCCCGCTGGTCGGCCTCGAGCCCCGGGCGACGGATGAGCGCCCGAACCAGGGGTTCGGCCACCTTCATCGCTCCCAGCGCGCGCCGAAACTCCCGCCGGGATTCTTCCCGTGCGTCTGCCCGTTTCACCAACATCAGGCCACCCCCGGCCCCGCGGGGGCCACCGTGGCAAGCTCCCGGGCCGGAGACGGGATCACGTCCCGCATCATGGCCACGGCGGACAGGGGCGCCATGCGCAGATCGATCCGCTCGCCATCCGGGCAGGAGAGCAGCGGATCCCGCTGTGCGCTCTCCTGGATGAGGGCGCCGATCACCCGCCCGTTGCGGCTGTACCTGCGCAGGTTGAGCCCGATCAGCATCATGCCGAGCCACGCGGGCGCTTCCGGCCGCCCCCCGTTGGGGTTCTCGCGGAGCACCACCCCGCCCAGCGCCCTCCGGTCCCGCAGGTACTGGATCCCGCCAAACACGGGCTGCCCCGTCAGGCAGATGGCATCCGCATCCACGCGAAGGGCGAGATAAGCGCCCACGCTGTCCGGGGCGTGCCACCCATCCACATTCACCGTGGCCGACGCCACGGTCAGAAAATCACCATATACGCGCCGCATCACGCCGCCTCCTTCCTGTATCGCAACCAGTCGTCCCCGTGCCGGCGCCGGATCTCCTGGGCCCAGTAGGCCCGCAGGGAGATCTCACGGCGCACGAAAGGGTCCGATTCGTTCTGCCGCAACTCCTCTTCGCTCAGGACGGGAACGACCCGCACCGGCGCGAGCCATTCGCCACGCCGGTCATACTCCTCGTCCGTCATCGAAACCAGCATTTCCCCCAGCACCGCCGGATCCGATGTGCCCAGCCACTTCTCCGCCGCATCCGCGCATTCGCCCAGGAAGAAGTAGTCCATGTCGAGGATGGCCTGGGTCGCCGCCGCCATCGCCGGCCCGGACAGCACCCGCTCGGCGGCGATGGCGGCCCGGAACAGATGGTGCAGGCGCGCCTGGTCCGGCAGGGTGTAGCGCGGAAAATCCGGGTGGACCGCCAGCACCCCGAGCCCGTGCAGCCCATACAGCCCGACGTGATGCACGTTGTGGCACCACCGGCAGGCCGTCACCAGGTTGTCCGGATCATTGTTCATGTGCAGGTCGTCCCGGTGATGGACCTCCTGCCACTTGCCGGCCCGCCATCCGCAGAACTGGCAGGTCATGTCGTCCCGCGCAAGCACCTGGTCGCGCACCTTGCGGAAGGCCTGCTCCGCCTCCCGCTCGGCCGCGGCCGCCTCCTCGCCCCCCGCGCCGCGCCAGGGGGTTCGCTTGACGCCGATGTGCAGCGGCCGGAGCGCGGACATGATCCGGTCAGGGGAAGATGGTCTGGCCGCCCATGCCGATAAAATGCGGCAGGAAGTATCCGAGCACCCCTGCGCCGAGCTTCACGGCGCCCTTGGACGCATATCCCTGCCCGGGTGCGTCGTGGTTCTTCTTGATGTCGGATACCCCGGCCAGGGCAAAGAACACCCCGGCCACCTGGGCGAGCGACAGGAGCAGCACACCTACGTCGGAGGTCTGGGTTTTCAGCCCGGTGGCTACCTGCCCCATGTCCTTGCCATAGCTGAATCCGCTCGCATCCCCATCGAAGGGTCCCGCCACGGCCACCAGGGGAACCAGGAAGCTGCCCACGGCCACCTGCGTCTTCCAGTACAGTTCTGCGACTTTCCTCTTCACTATCATCAGACGATCCTCACATCAGTGATCCAGAAAAACCTTGCTCAGATCCGGCACGAAGGGCAGCGTGTTGGAGATCACCGCCAGCGTCTTGTCCGCATGCCAGACCAGAACACCAATCAAATACGACGCCAGCACAGCCCGCCCCGCGCCGGGTTGCGCGCCCCAATGGTGCGCGCCCCCATTGCTCAGGTCGTACTGCAAGATCACGCCGCGAAACACTATGAGCACGCCCACCACCCGGAAGAACACCAGCATCAGGGGCCCCCACCCCGGGGGAAGCCGCACGGCATCCCCGAACGTATTGGCCTGCGACACATAGTCGAACTGTCCACCGCTCGCCCCCGCGCAGAACAGCAGAAGCAACACGCCGGAGGCCAGCGCCAGACGCCATCTTCCGTCAGGGATACCAGCGCCCATTGATCCGCGCTCCCCGCTCGTTCACGTCCTCGACCCGGATGCCATGGCGGCGCCCGCCCCGCCGCAACTCATAGACCGCATTGCCGATGAGCACCTGCGCCACCCAATGCCCCGTTCCATCCATGTAGGAACCCAGCACCGTGAAGGCGGGGGTCTTCCGCTTGCGTTTCGAAGAGGTTTTCGAGGAAGCCGCGGTGGCCGGAGCCTTCGGGGCCTTCGCCTTGCCGGAGGCCGCCGGCGCCTTTCTGGATTTGCCGGCGGGTTTCGCATCCTTCGCCCCCACGGACGCCGCTTCGGTCTTCGCCTGCTCCAGTTGCGCCATGCGTTTCTCCAGACGCGCAACCCGGGCAAGCGCGGCGTCGAGCTTGGCCTGCATTTCATCGAACCGCTCGTCCGCGGCGGAGACCACCGTCTTCGCCCCGAAACCCTCCGCCGCAGCCGGCATGGCCGGCGTCCCTTCTGCGGGCGGAGCGGACTCCACCTTCCCGGCCACCGAAACGGGAGGCGTTGTCGTGGCGCGATCCGGAGCAGGCGCCGGGCTCACCCGCCCCTTGAACGTGGCGCCCCCTCCCGCCTGCGCCCCGGGCATGCCTGCGCCGGGCGCGGGAGGCTGGACCTTCCCCACCCCCCCGGCCGACGGGCTCTCGGCCGGCAGCGGGCGGGAGGGGGACAGCGGATCCGCCTGCGGGACCACCAGGGGCGCCGGCGGCGCGTGCGGGGCTTGCGCGGCGGACATTCCCAGCAGCTTCAGGATCTCGTCCTGCTTCTGCCAGCCGACGTATCCCAGCATCACGGCGCCGGCCACGATGTACAGGAGATTGTCCTTGAGAAACCCGACCACCCCCTTCTTCCCGTTCTTGGGCGGCTCGTCGTCTCCGGGCAGATCATCCTCGAATGCTTCGTCCAGCTCGTCGTCCGACTCTTCCCCGAACTCATCATCCTCCACGAGGTCTTGCGCAGGGGTGTCCGTTTCCGCCAGGCCGCCCTGATCTTCGTCTTCGTCCTCGTCGTCAACGGGATCGAGCCCGATGCCCAGATCAGCCCCCTCTGGGGAAGGGGGTGCGGAGGACTCCAGCCCGGACATCTCCTGGTCGTCCAGCAGAGCGGAGGAGTCCTCGGGGCGGTTTCCTCCCTCATCGTTCCCTTCCTGTTCCGGCGGATCCGCCCGCCATTCGTGCCCACCCATGAACTCGTCGATGAGCGCGTCGTCGTCCTT
>Ga0256914_1002565_pt1 | contig 15054 bp, 14 predicted proteins | sample HulkmetaG_FD_191571 | JGI IMG/M metagenome (GOLD analysis project Ga0256914, IMG submission 191571) | Hydrothermal chimney microbial communities from Main Endeavour vent field at the Juan de Fuca Ridge, Pacific Ocean - Hulk | ecosystem: Environmental > Aquatic > Marine > Hydrothermal vents ... | reverse complement strand
TATACGAAGGCAGCACCATCACCGCTATCCATGACACATAATATATTTAGGTGATCAAAGTAGCCTTTTCTCTCTATATTATCGTTTTCCATGGCATTGATATTAAATGCTACATTTCTTGCCATGACTTCTGCTATATGTCCTTGCTTGGCTCTCCAATCTGGACCATCTAGGGCTACTGAGTCACCTATTGCGAAGATATTGTATTTTTCATTGCTTTCGTCCCAATCATGTTGGACTTCACAATAGTCATCTATCAAAATTAGCCCTGCATCATTTAATGGTAAGTCTGAATTTTCAAATACTGCGTGACCGTTTCCAGCAGGGATAAACATTGTAAAATCACTCTCTAGTTTTGAGTCATCTTCAAATACGATTCCATCTTGTTCAAAATTTTTTATTTTTTTACCAAAGTGTTTATTGATATTTAGTTTTTTGAAAAAAACATCCATCATTTTTAGAGCTTGAGGTCCCATTCTTGCACCGGGTTCTTTCATAGGAGCGAAGAAAGTTAACTCAAATTTATCTCTTATTCCCAATTTTTTGAGTTGGTTATGCACATTGAAAAGAAGCTCAAATCCTGGTCCTCCTCGTACATTACTAGGATCTTTTGGGTTTCCTCCAAATCCCATAGCAATTTTACCACTCCCTTTTTTGATAAGCTCATCTAATCTATCTCGAATAAGAAGAGAATCTTCTGGTTTTCCACAGATTGATAGTGTATTTTCTAGACCTTTATGTTTCATTTTGCCAGAACCTATTGCTATGACTAAATAATCAAAATCATTAAAGGTATTATTTTTACAAACTACCTTTTTCTCTTTGCTTCTGATCTCTTTGACACTATCTTTTACCCATCTAAATTTATGAGCTTTACTAAGACCTTCCATTGGAATACAGACATCTTCAAATTCACTTTTTCTTACTGGAATCCAAATAGATGTAGGAAAAATAAACATATAATCCCTATCACTCACAAGTGTTACATCATGATTATCTTTTCTCAAAAATATTGCAGCTTCCACACCAGCAAATCCCCCGCCAAGAACTAAAACTTTAGCCATATTAAATCCCTATAAATAATTTTTGGGATATTATACATAATATTGACGCTTTAAGTCAAGAAAATTAAGATTTTTTACACCACTTAAAAAATTAAAACATCAATACATAAACAATATTTAAGGCTCTTGTGCTAAAATAAGCGACAAAAATTCCAAAGGAAAAATAATGGCACATAAGAAAGGTCAGGGTAGTACCCAGAATAATAGAGATTCAGCAGGACGAAGACTAGGCGTAAAGAAATTTGGTGGAGAGTTCGTAAGAGCAGGTAATATTATCATCAGACAAAGAGGCACAAAAGTTCATGTTGGTGAAAATGTAGGTATTGGTAAAGATCATACAATCTTTGCACTAATAGACGGTCATGTAAAGTTTCAAAAGAAAGATAAACAAAGAAATAAAGTTTCTGTTATTCCAGCAGCATAATTTTAATCTAAAGTAGATAGGTAGATTAAATCTACCTATTTAGCACTCTGCATACATTTTGCCATATCAGACATTACTTTAGCTTTTTTTATACATGGCAGAGCTTTTTCCATACGAGCTATTTGTTTATCCATTTCAGGAATAATTTTATTTTTTTCCTCTTTATTCCACTCAAAATCACTCTCTTCTTCATCACTCTCATCAAGACCAAGTTTTTTTGCCAATTTTCTAGAAGCTTTTTCACATACCTTAGCATCAGCTTTTGTATCAGCTTTACTTAAACACTCTCTATCCAATTTTAATACTTTAACCATTTTTGGAAGTTGATCTTTTTGCTTCTCTAACATTTTTTTAGCCATGTTTGAACTATTCATAGCTTTCATCATGAGTGCTTTTTGCTCCTCTTTGGTCATGTTTGGATTTGCTTTCATCTTCTCTTGTATATCAGCCATCATAGCTCCAAGCTCTTTCATCTGCTCTGCCTTATCTGATGTGGCATCTGCAAACACAACCGTTGTTGAAAATAGAATTGAGATGATAGCTAGCTTACTTAAATATTTTTTCCTGTTTTTACCCTTAATTTTAAATATTAAGCATTATATAATAATTTGGAAAGATTTTGAAGAGAGTGGGCAAAAAGCCCACCATGTTTGTATAGATAAAGATTAGTGATTAATTACAACCACATCCTCCGTCACTCTGCTCTTTTGGAGCTGCCGCTGCTGCTCCACCTGTAGAACATGCACTTACTCCAGGAGGTGTTGTTGGTTGGATTGATTCATTATCTACACCACCATCTTCATTGATTTTTTCAATTGTAGCCCAAAGTTTTTCTGCTGATTCTTGATATCTTTTGCTTGTTTGGCTAGTTGGAGAATGGAAAACAATTGGTTTACCACTATCTCCACCAACTCTAATCTCTGGTTCAATTGGCACTTCACCAAGAACAACAGTATTAAATTTATTAGCTAAAGGCTCTGTTGTCCCTTTTCCAAAAATATCATACTCTTTATTTGTCTCTGGGCAGATAAATCCGCTCATATTTTCCATAATTCCAGCGATTGGTATATTCAATTTTTTGAACATATCCAAACTTCTTTCAGTATCATCAAGTGCTACTTTTTGAGGAGTTGTTACACAGATACCTGCCGTAACTGGTACACTTTGAGCCAATGTAAGTTGAGCATCACCTGTTCCTGGTGGCATATCAATGATTAATACATCTAGCTCACTCCATAAGATATCTTGTAGAAGTTGTTGAATCGCTTTCATGATCATCGCCCCTCTCCAGATTAGAGATTGCCCCTCTTCCATTAGTGAACCCATAGACATAACTTCTACACCATGAGAAAGTAGAGGTTTTACTTTGTTTCCTGCGATTTCTGGTTGTTGTCCATCTACACCCATCATTCGAGGGATATTTGGACCATAAATATCTGCATCTAAAAGACCAACTTTTTTACCCTGCATTGCAAGAGCAACCGCTAGGTTTACTGTAGTAGTTGATTTACCAACACCACCTTTACCACTACTTACCATGATAAAGTTTTTGATATGTGGTACTATATTTTTACCTTTAGAGCTTGTCTCTTTTGGTATATTTGGTGTCTTTACCAAAATATCAATTTTCATTGCACCCAAAAGTTGCATTTTTTTAGTGATATCATCCTCTATTTGAGTTTTTACTTCAGGAGCAGATGAACTAATATCCACCTCAACATGAACCAAATCACCCTCTACTATTACATTTTTAACAAAACCAAAATCTACAATACTTTTTGTAAAACCTGGATAAGCTACCTCTTGTAACTTCTCTTCTACTAATGCTTTATTTAACATATAATCCTTTCCCTAATATTAATTTTAAAATCCTAAATTATACAATAGAGTATATCATCTAGTATTTGTCATTCACATCATAAATTTCAGGAAAAATCATCGCCTATGCTACAGCATAAGCTCAAATTTGTCCTAAAATTTCTAATGCAAAGCACAAACACTATATTTCAATGTCTATTATATAATTTAGGATAATGAATGTTCTTCAACAATTTGTTGAGTAATTTTGTATGAACAAAATTTTGGTCCACACATAGAACAAAACTCTGCCTCTTTAAATACATCTTGAGGCAGCGTCTCATCATGATACTCTTTTGCACGATCTGGATCTAATGCAAGCTCAAATTGACGCTTCCAATCAAATGCATACCGTGCATCACTCATCTCATCATCAACTTTCATAGCATCTTTTCTACCTCTAGCAATATCAGCGGCATGAGCTGCAATTTTATATGCGATAATACCATTTCGTACATCTTCAGCATTTGGAAGACCTAAATGCTCTTTTGGTGTTACATAACATAACATACTAGCACCATGCCATCCACCTACAGCAGCACCAATTGCACTTGATATATGATCATATCCAGCAGCAATATCTGTTACAAGTGGACCCAATATATAAAAAGGAGCTTCATGACAATACTCTTGTTCTATTTTCATATTTCTCTCAACTTGATTAAGAGGAACATGTCCTGGTCCTTCTATCATTACTTGCACATCTTTTTCCCATGCACGAAGTGTCAAATCACCAAGAATTTTAAGCTCACTAAGTTGTGCTTCATCACTTGCATCATAAAGACAACCCGGTCTCAAACTATCTCCAAGAGATAGTGATACATCATATTTTCTACAGATATCAAGTATCTGATCATACGCTTCATAAAAAGGGTTTTCTCTATGATAGTGCATCATCCATGCAGCCATGAGTGAACCACCACGACTTACAATTCCCATCTTTCTTTTTGCAATATGAGGCATAAATCGTAGTAAAAATCCTGCATGAATAGTAAAGTAACTAACACCTTGTTGTGCTTGTCTCTCTAATACTTCTAACATTTTTTCGATTGTCAAATCTTCAATATTATTATTTACATCATGTAAAATTTGATAGATAGGAACTGTACCAATTGGAATAGAGGCATTTTTAATTATCTCTTTTCTAATCTCATCCAAATCTCCACCTGTAGATAAATCCATAAGCGTATCTGCTCCATATTTCTCACTAACAAGTAGTTTTTCAACCTCTTGTGCAGGATCTGAAGCCAACGCTGAAGAACCAATATTAGAATTGATTTTACAGCTAGACGCAATACCTATTGCCATAGGTTTGAGGTTAGTGTGGTTTACATTAGCTGGAATAATCATTCTTCCTCTTGCAACTTCACTTCTCACAAACTCTGGTTTTAAATTTTCAATTTTAGCGATATATTTCATCTCTTCTGTAATAATACCTTGCTTGGCATAATACATTTGAGTCCTAACTTTATCACTTTCTCTAGCTTTTAGCCATTTTTCTCTCATGTTTGTTTCCCTTCTCCATGGTCTTTTTATCTTACAGAAAGTTAGAGAAATTTATCCAAAAAAAGATAAAAAAAAGCTTTTTAAGTGTATACTTTAGTAACACTTTCAACAAAAAGGACAAAATTTGCCCGATTTAACCCTGATAATACTTGCGGCTGGAAATTCTACACGATTTGGTTCAAAAACTAAAAAACAGTGGATTAGAATTGATAAAGAGCCTTTATGGCTTTTTGTCGCTAATAAATTTAAATTATTTCATGAATTTAAACAAATTATTATTACAGGCACTAAACAAGAACTATTCTATATGAAAAAACATGCACCCTTTACATTTGTCCAAGGGGGAGAGAGCAGACAAGAATCCATCCAAAATGCACTCAAAGAAGTTGATAGTGAATATGTCTTAGTGACAGATGTTGCTAGAGCTTGCCTTCCAAAAGAGATGGTACAAAATATTATTTCACATAAAAATAAAGCTGATATTATTGTTCCATACATTGGAGTTAGCGATACTGTTGTATATGAGAATGAGACAATAGATAGAGATAAGGTAAAACTTATCCAAACACCTCAACTCTCTAAAACATCCACTCTAAGAAAAGCTCTCTCTCAAAAAGAGCTTTATACAGATGATAGTAGTGCCATAAAATCTATAGGAGGGAGTGTTTTTTATACAAAAGGCAGTACAAATGCTAAAAAAATTACAAGATATGACGATCTAGTGTCGTTAGCATGTTTGAGGTCATCCTCTAAAGATATTTTTGTAGGGACTGGTTTTGATGTTCATCAGTTTTGTGAGAATAAGAAAATGTTTTTAGGTGGTGTTGAGATCAAAACAGACAATCTTGGATTTAAGGCACACTCTGATGGAGATGTTGCATTACATGCATTGATTGATGCATTACTTGGTGGTATAGGTGCTTCAGATATTGGAGAACTCTATCCTGATAATGATAAAAGATTTAAAGATATTGACTCTAAAATCATGCTAACAGAAGTTTCTGATTTTATCAGAAGCGTTGGTTATGAGATAAACAATGTTGATATAACAATTATGGCTCAAGCTCCAAGAGTTTCATCTTATAAAGATGCTATGAGAAGCACTATTGCTTCTATTTTGGAAATTGAACCAATTTTTGTCAATATCAAAGCAACAACAACTGAAAAGTTGGGATTTATTGGAAGAAAAGAGGGTGTAGCGGTAGAAGCGATTGCATCATTAAAATATAATAATTGGATGGATAAATAAAGATGAAGATATTAGTAGTAGAAAATGAAATATACTTAGCGCAAAGTATTTCAACAAAATTGACAGAAATGGGACATATATGTGAAAGTGCTACAACAGTAAAAGACGCTTTAAAACTAGGAGAATTTGATTCTATTTTGCTTTCTACAAATTTGGCAGGACAAGATTTCTACCCTATTATAGAGAAGTATAAACACACCATTATTGTTCTAATGGTCTCCTATATAAGCAACGATACTGTTTCTAAACCACTTCAATCAGGGGCTAGTGATTATATATTAAAGCCATTTATGATTGAAGAGTTGGCACGAAAATTAAATCATCTCCAAGATTATATTGCATATAAAAAAGAGAATAAAACATATAAAAGTTACATTGATCATCTATTAAAACAAAACACTCCTCATAGAATCACAAATAAGACAAAGTTACCAATTCTACTCAAAGTCAATTATCAAAAGTTAGCTGATTCTATCGTCTTTAACTATGCAAAAGAGTTTAATGACTCTTTCTCTTTTATTTCACTTGATGATGCTGATGCACTAGAACAACTCAAAAAAGTCAATGATCATGAACTTGTTTATCTCATAAACTTTCAAAATATGAAAAAAAATGAAAAAAGTAAAATTTTATCACTTATTAAAAATAGACGCGTTATACTATCTTCCACAGATCTTAATGAAGATATCGAAGATATGGAAATTATTGAGGTTAAAAATGATAACGGTGTATTTGAAAAAGGAGATATCCTCTCCATAGAAAATTATGTCAAGTACATTATTGTTAAATATCAAAGTAAGTTTCCAGATACCGAACTTTCCAAAAAACTAGGTATCTCTCGTAAAAGCTTATGGGAGAAGAGAAAAAAATATGGCATTAGCAAAAAGAAATAGAGAACTGCACATTGATAGAGAAGCATTAGCAACTCTATCTCTTCTAAAAGAGGGTGTATTTTCTCCTGTTAATAATCTAATGAATCAAGAAGAGTCTATTCTTGTTGATAAAACTTCATCTTACAAAGATACCTTTTTCCCCTTTTCATTTATTTTAGCACCAAGTGGTAAACGAAATGAAGAGGTTTTAAAAAATAGCAAAAAGGGAGAAAATTTAGATCTTATCGTAGATGGAGAAAAAAAGGGATATCTGATTACTGATGAGAGCTTTCCTATTAATAAAAAAGAGAGAATAGAGAAAATCTTTTTGACTTCTGATCTCAATCATCCTGGTGTATTAGATATGTATAATAGACTTGGAAATATGGCTATAAGTGGTGAATTCTTTATTGACAGTCATGACACACTAGACATAAAACAGAAAATTCAAGAAGCAAAAGAGAATCTTGGAGTACAAAAAAGTACAGCTATAATGATCAATGCTAAGCCTCTTCATCGAGGACATGAGAGAATGATTAGATCAGCACTTGAGAGCAATGATCTTGTAATTCTTTTTTTATTAAAACCACATGAGCAAGATCGTTTTTCATTTGAAATAAGATGTGAAACAGTACGATATTTTATAAATCACTTTTTACCCAAAAATCGTGTTATTGTGCTACCTTTCGAAAACACATATATTTTTGCAGGTTATAACAATATAATTTTAGATGGAATTGCCGCAAAAAACTTTGGATGTGACTCTATCACTATAGGAGAAAATCACTCAGGCATTGGTATATATTATGATCAACATGGATTAAACTCTCTAATCAACTCTTTTACACAAAAACATAATATAGAGATACGAGTTGTAAGTGAATATGTATATTGTGATACTTGTAGAACACTTGTAAGCACCAAAACCTGTCCACATGGACGACACCATCATATTTCATATAATTCAGAGTTTATGCAGGGTTTGATTTTGAGTGGGGTTTTACCACCTGCTGTTCTTGTAAGAAAAGAGATATCTGCTATACTATTGAGTAAACTTTTTGAAGATAGATTTAAAGACTTTAACCAAAAATTTATAAACTTTTTTCCAAATAAAGGGCTAATAGAAAATATGGACGATAAAAAGTTTTATCTAAAAATCATGGAACTACACCAAACAGTATCTCTCACATAAAGGCGAATATAATATGCGAAAAATCTTTTTAACATTCTTTTACTCAGGACTATTTCCAAAAGCACCCGGTACAGCAGGAACAATAGCAGGAGCTATTTTGGGTATTTGGTTACTCTCTTTTTTACCAGTATATATACTATTTTTACTTACTATTCTAATCACAATGATAGCAATAAAAGAGATTGACAAAGAAGAACAAGAGAGTGGTATTCATGATGCAAGCTCTATTGTAATAGATGAAGTTGCAGGAGTATGGCTTGCTTTTAGTATGTTACCTCAAACAATGATACATTTTATCTTAGCTATTATCTTCTTTCGTATATTTGATATCTGGAAACCCTCTATTATAGGTCGAATTGATAGAGAAGTAAAAGGTGGCTTGGGTGTTATGGGTGATGATATTGTAGCTGGGCTTTTTGCTGGCTTTGCAACAGCTATTGTATATTATGGGATAGAGTATTTGGGATTACTTTAAAATGTAATCTCTTCTCTAATCGATAAGTATCATCAAAAAATATGCGTATCTCATACTCTCCAGCAGGAATTGAGTTAAAACTCATTTTACCACTCCTCTCCCCTTGCGTATAATGCCAAGTCAAGGCACTATCCCAACTATTTTTATCACCTTCAAAAAATATACCTATCCAATCATCATGATTTCCTGAAAAATTGGAGTACTCAACAACAATTTTTTCACCCTCTATATATATATCTTTTGCATAAACGATAGGTTCTATTCTATCTTTAACAACCTCAAAGGAGGTATGATTTTCACTCTTATAAGAGTTATTAAAAAAGACCCGTGCTTCATAAAAACCTTCATCTAAAAGACCACCAACACTCCTATTACCCTCAACCTCAGCATCAGTATAGAACCATCTTAAAACATTTTTCCACTCATTTGAACTACCCTCTTTGTATATGCCAATCCAATCCTTTTGTGTACCAAAAAGATTTTCATATTTAATATTAATAGGTTCATTTATCTTATAAGAGGATTTATCTGAAGTTAGTAGAGGGGGTAGCTGTTCACCCTCTACTTTAAATAATATCTTTTTTTCTACTTTATAACTATTATTAAAAAAAAGTCTTACCTCATAAAAGCCAATGGGAAGCTTCTTAAAATATTGTTTTCCACTTGTTTTAGAGTTTGTAAACCCCCAACGAAGTACATTTTTCCACTCATTTGAGCTATCTTTTAGATAAATAGCAATCCAATCTTTTTTATTACCTGGTAAATTTTTAAAATTTACACAGATATCTTCATTGGGCTTAAAACTCACTTTACTAAGCCAAATCTTCGCATTATTGATGTTACAGAGTCTCACACTACTATTTATATCTTGGTAAGCTCTTTTTAGAACAAGATCATCTACATCAACAATAGAGTCATCATGTTCACTACAACCAAGCATAGTGAACATAATAATTAAGATAGCTAAAAAATATTTTTTCAAATTGTTCATTCCCATATAAAAATCTTAATTACTCTAATTATAAGTAAAATAATTTTCATTATGGAAACAATATTAGCAAAATTATAATTAATAGATTACATAATTTTACTTTTAGATTAGTTACTTAAAATATACTCTTGTGGTGTCTCTTCAACTTTAGGTAAAAATAGAGTATTACTCCAATCTTTATCACTAAGTTCTACAGCTACACTTAATCTATTAGATTTTAGATTCAAATATTCTTTATTTATTTGTAAACTAACAATTTTTTGATCTTCTTTCCATTGTTGAGAAATTATATCCTTAGGATTATCCCAATCCCAAGCTCCACTTGTATCATTATATTCAACTAATTTTCCTTGTTCAATCATATAGTCAGCACCAAATCCAACCCATTTATTAGTAGCATTACCATCAAATCGTTCTCCTGTTTCTGCATTATTATCTATATCAATATAGAACTGCATATGATCCCTAAAATTATTTTGTAATAGATATATTTTAATAAAATTTTCATCATCACTTATTTTTAACTCTAAACTATTGTTAATATCCTCTGCATAAGTTTCAATATTAGTCAAATTTAAATCATTTATTGTAGAGTTACTAAAAAATGTTTTAGATTGACTGCGAGGAGAACTAATTTGAGCAGTCCAATTAGTATCAAGAGCTTGTGCATTAACACTAAATTGATCTTTTTCAAACAAACTACCTGCTATTCTAACACTATCAGATTTATTTAAAACGGTATTTACCTTAACGGAATCTTCACCATCCTTTTCAAGGTATGCTTCCCAACTATCAGTACCATTATTATCGGCAAAAATATGAAGTTGACCATTTTCAATCTTATATTCCGCACCACCTTCACTTTTATAGCCTGTCTTACTGTCACTATCTAAATCAATAAAAAATTGTATATTCTGAGCATTTACAGAATTATGTGTAAATGTTAAATATACATAGTTTTTTGTCTTAGCAATTTTCAGCCCTTCATGATTGTCCACAATAATAGCATTTGGATAATCTAGATCATCAGTTATATTAAACTCTATTTTATCATTATCTCTAATAACCTCGACAGATTGTATAGGTTGTTCCTCTTTTTTTGCTGGTGTTGGTTGTACTTTTTTAATCTCATCTACTTTTTTACCACTGCCACTAGAACCACAACCACTAAGAAAAGTGGAAATAGATAATGCACTTACCATAAAAATTGATATATAAATCTTTTTTTTCATTACATTTTTTCCTTTTTAAAAATTATTTTATATAAAATCGACACTTTAGTAGAAAACATTAAATCATACACATTTTGTTCACATTTAGTTGTTATAATCGATCATCATTCAAAATGGGGGTACTTTAGTGAAAATAATAAAATATATACTGCTGGTTATAATGTTGACAAATCACCTTTATGGAGTAGGAGATGATAAAATTAAACATCTAGAAGTTTCTACCTTTTTAGGTTATACAGGAGAGACATTATTACACAAATATAGCCAACTTCCAGACAAAAAAAAGGTTTTATATGCTGTTGGTGCAGCCTTTGCAGTTGGAGTAGGCAAAGAACTTTATGATGAAGAAGATTATGGTGGATTTTCAACAAAGGATCTAATACCAGATCTATTTGGTGCGGTAACTGGAGCTATTGTTTCAAACTATCTAAATAAAAACTATTTTCTCAAAATAGAACATAAAAGTGATAAAAAAATATCTAAAATATCAATAGCATATAAATTCTAATTTTTTAAAAAGTGTATCAAAAAGTATATTTTTTTTAAAAAAACATACTTTTTGTTGAATTTTGTTAAAGTTTTTTTCTTCCTTTAAGTATACTATCCTAAAGGATATACGATGTCAAATATTGAACAAAAATATCTTCTAGATGAATCTATAGAGGATTTACTATTAGACCTAGAACTTAAAAAAGAGCAAGTTCAACAATTTTATACAAAAATTAAATCTTGTCAAGAAGTTCAATACAAAAAAGTAAATACAGATTACTCATTGATTATTACTCATAGAAGAGATGAAAATCAAGAGCAAGAAAACAAAAAAATTTCAAAAGAAAAATTTTATAAAGAGATAGAAAATAAAATCGGACATACAATAAATAAAGATAGATTTTATATCAGTTTAGATGGATATAAATATGAGATATATAGATATTCAGGAATTCTAAAAGATATATATATTTTATATAGAAATCTTCAAAATGATAATATAAAACAACAAAAATTTGAAATACCTAATTTTTTAAAATCATATATCATTACAGAAATCACAAATAATCCTAGATATAAAAGCCATAATTTGGCTATTTTGGGAAATCCCAAAAAAAATATATCTAAACTATACTCCACATTTAAAAACTTAGATGAGGGACGAATCTCAAAAGTAGAAGAGAGTATTCTCAAAAATGCCCCTCTTTCAGACTCTATTAGACTAATTTTATATGAATCTTATTATGAAATACTCTCATTAAAAGAGAAAATTATTGAGAAAAAAAGAGAAAAAGAGATAGAGCTATTTCAAAAAAAATTACAAAAAAGCATTCTACTTATTGAAGAATTTTACTATATTTTTGATACAACAATATTAAGTAAAGTACAAAAACATCTAAAATACATTGAAAAAAAGCTAACACTTGCTAAAGAGATTGATGCCTTTAGCTCAAATTTAAAAATATTAGAGAACTCTTACAAAGAAAAAGAGATCAACAAAATTTTTGCGAAACTTGATAAAAAAACCTATAATAAAATAAACAAAATTATATTTTTTCTCCAAACTAGAGAATTCTCTATTATATTAACTCAATATAAGCATCTAATCACTGAAGGGGATCAATCATTTAATCAATATCATCAAATAGGAGAAATACACCAAGTTATTAATAATAAATTATCTTTAAAGTATCAAAAAGCGAAATTCACTATTAAGGAAAATAGTTATTGTAGAGATTATCAAAGCTATAGCAATATTAAGAAATCAATAGAAAAATTAAAAATAGTTCTTGAAACATTCCACTACCTTTACGAGAAAGACAAATTTATTAAAGCATCCGAAAGTGTAAATAGATTATACAATCTTTTAGATGAGTTCACAAATATACATACAAGATGTAATCTCGTAAATAATCACATAAAAAACCAAAAAGAGATACCTAAATTCGAAACAAATCGAACACTAGATCTAATTAATATTTCATGCAGTAATCATCAACTTCAGCTTATAAATAGTATAGAGGAAGCTATAAAAGATTTTAAACATAATAGCTCATTAAAAAAGATTAAATAATTTTTTGACCAAATTGCTATTGTGCTATTACTTAACTTTTTGTGATATAATTTTCAAAAAGGATTAGTTATTATGAAAAAAATCTTAAAAATAATCTTATTTAGTACTATAGTATATAGTTTTATTTCGTGTAGTAAAACGCCATATACACATCGAAATCAAGTTGTAATGTTTTCTCCTCAACAAGAGCTTCAGATGGGATATCAAGCAGCTAAGGAGATTTTACAAAAAGAACCACTTAGTAGAAATAGGCAACTTAATGCTGTCGTACAAAAGGTGGGTAAAAGAGTTGCTAAAGCAGCAGCACAACCAAATTATAAGTGGGAATTTTTTGTAATTGAAAAAGATCAACTCAATGCTTTTTGTCTGCCAGGAGGAAAAGTTTTTGTCTATTCTGGACTTTTTAAAGCAGTCCAAAATGAAGATCAATTAGCCGTTGTAATAGCTCATGAAGTAGCTCATGCAATTGCTAGACATGGTGCGGAGAGGATGAGCATCACACAATTAGGAAGAATGGGAGCATCAGTAGCAGCTGGCATGGCAGGACCTCAATATGGTGGACTTGTAAAACAAGCTTATGGAGTTACTGAAGGTATTGGAATTGTTCTACCATTTAGTAGAAAATTTGAATATGAAGCGGATGAAATAGGACTTTATCTCATGACAAAAGCTGGATACAATCCAAATGAAGCTCTTAAATTCTGGAGCAATATGAGAAGATTATCAGCAAATAGTAGAAAACCTCCTGAATTTTTGTCTACTCATCCTGCAGATGCAAACAGAATCAAAAGAATACAAAAATTAATTCCTAAAGCACAAAAATATTATAGATAAAAGGCAAAATATATTGGATAAACAGACAAAAATTGTAACTATGTTTGACGACATAGCAAAAACATACGATGTTGCAAATAGAGTCCTCAGTTTTGGGGTTGATAAGAGCTGGAGAAAAGATGCTTGTGATAAGACATTTAAAAAATATGGTAAACAAAATATAGAGTTTATCCTTGATGTTGCATGTGGCACAGGTGATATGTGTGAAAACTGGGATAAGAGAGCAAAACTAAAAAATATAAAAATAGAACAAATAATTGGAGCTGATCCATCTTCTGGAATGCTTTCTCAAGCAAAAGAGAAGGGCTTAAATGCTTCATTTGTACAAGCCGAAGCAAAAAATCTACCTTATGATGATAATAGTGCAGATATTTTGAGTATATCTTATGGTCTTAGAAATGTGGTAGATAGGTTAGAGGGACTCAAAGAGTTTCATAGAGTTCTAAAAAAAGATGGCAGAGTTGTTATTTTGGAGTTTACAAAACTTGAAAAAGCTACGATTATGTCAAAACTTAGAGATTTTTATATGAAAAAAATACTTCCTATTGTAGGAGGTTTTTTATCAAAAAATTATGATGCTTATAACTACTTACCAAACTCAATAGAGGGATTTTTAACCAAAGAGAAACTTATTGAAGAGTTAAAAGAGGTAGGTTTTGAGATAGAAGAAGCCAAAGGTTACTCTATGGATATATCTACACTTTTTATTGCTCGCAAAATTTAAAAGGAAGTATTCTTCCTTTTAAAATGGCCAAACACTCTCCATAATTTTAGACCCCCATGGCTTTCTAATAGATTCTCTAATATCTCCCTGTGTCTCATATAAAATTTTTGCATCTGCAATATATTGTGAATCAATTGTATTATATTGATCAATATCATAAGGACGAATTACTCCTGAAATTTTAACCAACTGTTTTTCACCATTTAATAATAGCTCTCTACTTCCAAATATAAAATAGTTTCCACTAGATAAAATTTTTATAATTCTTGCTGTTATTGTTGTACTAAATTTTTCATTTCTTGAATTCTGACCAGACCCCTTAAAACTATTCTCTGATCCGGGATTAAAACTTATATCAGCAACACGATTTATCCCTTTCAAAAGACCATCAAATTTAATACCTCCAAAATTATTCTGATTTGAAATTTTAGTATTTTTATTTCCTTGTGAAGATTGAAAAGTAGTTTCATTAATACGAACTGTCACAACATCATTCACACGCATCGCTTTTGCATCAGCAAAAATAGGATTTTCTCCACGACCAAAAGCACTTCCATCATTTACCTTTATAG
>Ga0256914_1002564_pt1 | contig 15054 bp, 10 predicted proteins | sample HulkmetaG_FD_191571 | JGI IMG/M metagenome (GOLD analysis project Ga0256914, IMG submission 191571) | Hydrothermal chimney microbial communities from Main Endeavour vent field at the Juan de Fuca Ridge, Pacific Ocean - Hulk | ecosystem: Environmental > Aquatic > Marine > Hydrothermal vents ... | reverse complement strand
TATTCATCAAATCTAATTTTGTTTTCTTGTATTCTTCCGCCTCATCAAAAGATTTACCGAAATATTGAGAAATGGCTTCTGTAATTTTCTTGCCACCTATAGGAAGAGTCCTTGAGAATCGCACAAATCCCTTATCAATCATATTCAAAGAAGTATAATTATGTCCAATATTTGCAACTGTAAGTAACACATCGTTTTCCTCCATATTAAAACTTGGAATAAACCTTAAAAGCCTCAACTCTGAAAAGGCTTCTACTTCTAATGCAACTGGCTCAAGTTCAGCATCTCTCAAAACCTCAACAATAGACTGTACTGCTTCAAGTGGTGCAGCAACTGAAAGTACATCAAGCTTTTCGACACCACTTTCTTCAAGAACAATCTTGTTCAAAATCTGATAATCAAAAACCGCTTTATCAATTGAAAAAGGCAAAAACTTTTCCATTTCCCATTTTATGGCTTCGTCAAGCTCACTCTCCGGGATATCTTCCATAATCAACTCCTTTACAATAACAAGTTGTCCCGATACTGCTGCAACGACCCTGTTTCCCACAAAAGAGTGAAATTTGATAAGTCCTTTAATGCTATCACTTACTTCTTTAGGGCGGGCAATACGCCCTTCCTGAATTGCACCTTCAGGAACTGGTAAAAGCCCAAAATTAACAAGAGATAAACCCTTAGGCGTGTTTTTAAACTGGGCCATTTTAATAAAGCCAGAGCCAAGGTCTATACCAATAACAGGAGTTTTTTTATTTCCCCTAAATAATGCACTCACTTTAAACCTCCTCCACTAACATAGTTAAAGTATATCATACGCTCACTTAAAATGCAAACATTTTAAAATACAAAAGCAAGATCTTGTACCCGTAAAAAACCATAATGTATGAGGCTAATGCAAGATATGGAGCAAAAGGCATCGTATCTTTTCCACTTTTATGAGAAAAAATTATAATCAATATCCCTATGATAGCACCTATTACAAATGCAATCACAAGCATTGCAACAGAAAATTTAAATCCTAAAAATGCACCAATCATTGCACCAAATGTCGCATCTCCTTCCCCCATACCTCCACGCGTTAAAAGAATAACCATAACAAAAAATCCAAACAAAAAAAGCATTCCAAATAACGAACTTAAGAAAACAGCCCTTCCTCTAAAAAGAGAAAAAACTAAGCCAGCTATTGCACCGGGAATAACAACAACATCGGGAACAACGCCGTCAAAAATATCAGTAAACGCTACAGTAATCAAAAGGGAAGAAAATACTATATATTCAAAAAACTGCAAGGACCATCCATACCTTAAACCTACACCAATAAAAGCAACCCCCGTAAGTGCTTCAATTAAAGGATACCGTGGTGAAATTTTTGCTCCACAATACCTGCATTTTCCCTTCAAAAATAAATAACTAAAAACAGGAATCATATCGTACCATCTCAACCTATGCCCGCAAACAGGACAATGTGATGGAGGTTTAAGAATAGATTCATTTCTTGGGATTCGATATATCAAAACATTCAAAAAACTCCCTATTACAGTTCCAAGAAGAAAATTAAAAACGGAAAAAAGAACATTACTCATTAAGAGCATCATATTTTTCCTTTATCTTTTTCTTTAAAAAATCAACTGTTTTGTCAAATTCAATAATAAATTTTTCTTCTGTATAACGATCTTTAATTTCAACTTTACCTTCTTTCTTAAATGTTCTGCCAATCACCACCTGGAACGGAATGCCAATAAGATCTGCATCATTAAACTTTACACCAGCACCAACATCGCTCCTATCATCAATAAGCACTTCAATTTTTTCTATTTTCAATTTTTCATAGATGGAATTAGCAGCATTAGAAATAGATTCATCAGCCGTATTTAATGGAATTACTTCTATTTCATACGGAGCAACACTTATAGGCCATTTAATTCCGTATTTATCATTGTGCTCTTCTATAACAGCAGCAAGCGTTCTACCAACTCCAATTCCATAACACCCCATAATGAAATACTTTTCTTTTCCATCTTTATCAAGGAATTTTGCATTCATCTTTTTTGAATACACTGTACCTAACTTAAATGTTTGTCCCACTTCTATGCCTTTGTGTAATTCAAGCGGAGCACCACATTTTGGACAACGATCTCCTCCTTTTACATTTCTAATATCAGCAATAATATCTGGCGTAAAATCCCTATTTACATTAACATTTACAAAATGGTACCCATCTTCATTTGCCCCAGTTACAAAGTTCTTCATTTTTGCCACTCTCTTATCAGCAACAACCTTAACTTTAACACCTATTGGACCAATTGAACCAACTGAAGCACCAATTAACTTTCTCACTTCTTCCTCGCCAGCAGGAGATATGAATTTTCCATTAAACAGATTTTTAAGTTTTACTTCATTAAGTTCATCATCTCCCCTAACAAGAGCAAGTACAAATTCGCCATCTATTTTATATAAAAGTGATTTTACGAGTTTGCTTTCCGGAAGATTTAGAAATCCAGATACCTCTTTAATCGTTTTCGCATCTGGTGTAGAAACTTTTTTAAGTGGAAGCATCTCTTCCGTGGTTTCTTCGTCAATATCCGCAGACTTTGCGGCTTCTATGTTTGCAGCATACCCACATTTAGGGCAATAAACAAAATCGCTCTCCCCTGCCTTTTCAGAAATCACAACAAACTCGTGAGAAACTTTTCCTCCAATTGCTCCAGAATCCGCTTCTATCGGTATTGTAGTAAGTCCACATCGTTTAAAAATCCTCTTATACGCATTAAAGATCTTAGTGTACGTCCGCTCAAGTCCTTCCTCATCAGCATCGAAAGAGTAAGCGTCTTTCATCAAAAACTCACGCGCCCTCATCAAACCAAACCTTGGACGGATCTCATCTCTGTATTTTGTTTGGATTTGATAAAATGTCTTTGGAAGCTCTTTGTACGATCTAAGTTCGCCTCTTGCAAGATCAACAACTGCCTCTTCATGAGTAGGGCCAAGGCAAAATTCCCTTCCTTTTCTGTCTTTTAATTTAAACATTTCATTTCCGTAAATATCCCACCTACCAGTTTCAACCCATATCTCTTTGGGTAAAACGGTAGGAAACAAAAGTTCAAGCCCCCCTGCTTTATCCATTTCTTCTCTTATAATGTTTTTAACCTTTTCAAGAGAACGAAGTCCAAGGGGTAAAAAAGAATATATGCCGGATGCCATTTTTCGCATAAGTCCAGCTCTAAGCATTAATTTATGGCTAATTAACTCCGCATCCTGCGGTGCTTCCCTTAAAGTAGGAATAAATGTCTCAGTAAATCTCATTTATCATTCTCCTTTACCGCGAATTTTACACAATTATATACAATCAAATGAAAAAAGAAAAACCACTTATATTTGCATTAAATAAAAAAACGTGTAAAATTTTCACAGGTATGAAAAAGGAAAGAATTTTGGGCGACATCCTGAAAAAAAATAAATTAACGATAGCAGTTGCCGAATCTTTTACTGGCGGACTTTTTGGAAAGCGCATTACAGACATTCCGGGAAGTTCAAAATACTTTCTCGGAGGGATAATTGCATATAGTTATAGAGCAAAGGAGAACCTTTTAAAAATACGGAAAGAGGTGCTTCAGGAAAACGGTGCAGTAAGCAAAAAAACGGCGGAATTAATGGCAAAGAGTGTAAAAACAATTTTAGAAGCGGATATTGGAATAAGTTTTACTGGTGTTGCAGGTCCTTCGTCTCAGGAGAATAAACCTGTAGGCCTTGTTTTTATAGGAATTTCCTATGGTAAAAACACGTCCATTTTTGAAAACTATTTAAAAGGAGAAAGAGAAGAAATTCGTAATAAATCTGTAGATTTTGCAATAGAAAAACTAATCAATCTATTAGGAGGTAGCATATGAGAATAGGAGTTTTAACTGGAGGCGGAGATTGTCCAGGGCTTAACCCCGCAATCAGGGGAGTAGTATTTCACGCTTTAGATTATGGAGATGAAGTTGTAGGAATAGAGCAAGGATGGAAAGGTGTATTGGAAAAGATCACCCGGCCACTCACTCTAAATGAAGTGGATGAAATTATTAATTACGGAGGGACAATCCTCTTCACTTCAAGAACAAACCCATTTTCAATAGAAGGTGGCCCAGAAAGAGCCATTGAAAATTTAAAAGAACTTGGAATAGATGCACTTGTCGCAATAGGAGGAGATGATACACTTGGCGTAGCATCAAAACTTTTTGATCTTGGTGTAAAGGTTGTCGGAGTTCCAAAAACTATGGATAACGATCTTTCTGGAACGGATTATACCTTTGGATTTGATACTTCTGTTAATATAGCAGTCGATGCATTAAATAGATTGAGAGACACTGCAAGATCTCATAAGAGAATAATTGTATTGGAAGTTATGGGTAGAGAGGCAGGTTGGGTTGCATTGTTTACAGGCATCGCAGGTGGAGCAGACTGGGTACTTCTACCTGAAGCAAAACCAGACTTCGATAGAATGTGCAAACATTTGAAAAAAGATTTCGATAGAAAAGGCTATGCATTGGTGGTTGCATCTGAAGGTACAGAACTTCCCCTTCAAGAAGAAGGAGAAACAGATCAATTTGGCCATAAGTTGCTACAAAAAAGAGGTGTGGGAGAATTTGTTGCAAAGTTGATAAAGGAAAAAACAGGTATTCCAACCCGTTCTGCTGTAATTGGGCACATGCAGAGAGGTGGAGCACCTACTGTATTTGATAGAATGCTTGGATCACGTGTAGGAGTAAAAGCAGTAGATATGATTCACAACGGAGAGTTTGGTAAGATGGCAGCAATAAAAGGAAACGAGATCGTGTCGGTACCGCTTAAAGAAGCAACCGGCAAACTAAAACTTGTTTCAAAGGAATGGCTTGATCTGTTAGAGGTGTTTTTAAAATGAAAAGAATAGCAGTTCTCACATCCGGAGGTGACGCCTCCGGAATGAATGCTGCAATAAGAAGTGTTGTACGTGTTGGTTACGTACGCAAAATTGAGATAATCGGTGTTTACAGAGGTTATAGAGGCCTACTGGAAAAGGATTTTCATCCTTTGCTTCCAAGAGATGTTAGCGGAATTCTTGAGAGGGGTGGAACAATTCTCCGTACAAGCAGAGTCCCTGAGTTTAAAGAAAAAGAAAACCAACTAAAAGCAATTCAAAATATGCGAGAAGAAGGAATAGAAGGTTTAATTGTAATAGGTGGAAATGGTTCTCAAACAGGAAACCTTGCAATCTCTGAAAATGGATTCCCCACTATTGGCATTGCCTCCACGATAGACAACGATCTATGGGGAACGGATTATACCATCGGTTTTGATACAGCAGTAAATACTGCAATAAATGCAATTGACAAAATAAGAGATGCAGCAGTATCTCATGGAAGAACATTTATCGTAGAAGTTATGGGCAGAGAAGCAGGTTTTATCGCTCTTGATGCAGGCCTGGGCGGTGGTGCAGATTTCATACTCGTTCCAGAAATGCCATTTAGCATAGATAAAATAACAGAAAATATGAGAGAAGCATTCAAAAAGAGAAAAATGCATCATTTAATCGTTTGTGCAGAAGGGGCTATTCATGCAAGAGATCTCGAAAAAGAAATTAAAAAACGAATGCCTGAAGTGGAAACAAGAGTATCTGTCCTCGGATATATTCAAAGAGGCGGATCACCAACACGGTTCGATAGAATAATAGCCTCACAATTCGGAGAGTTTGCAGTAGATGCACTCTTGGGTGGTGAAAAAGGGAAACTCGTAGGTATAAAAGATAATAAGATAACTCTAATTCCGCTCAAAGATGCAGTAACAAAAAGAAAAACGATAAACAAAGAACTATACAAACTCGCGGAGGAAGTGTCGGTATAAGATGAAAAGATTTTTTCAATCGATGAGGTTTCAACTTACAACAACACTCGTCTTATTTGTAGTGCTTACAATGGTGTTTGTAAGTTCTGTTGTAATATCCAGCGTAAGAAATGAAATCTTCTCGGTTGAAACAAAACGAATAGAAACAGTTGCGGACCAAATTACAGACAAATACCAGAAACTTTATGAAGGCAACGCCCTGCAATTCGACTTTGGCCACATAACTGTAGAAAAGCAAAGGATATATCTTAAAAAATTTCAACAACCACCATTTGACGATTATATTAAATCACTGAAAAAAAACTTTCCAGAACTCGAGATAGGATATTATATACCACCAATTAATGACAAAACGGTATATCTTTCCGATCCAAAGTATAGGTTAAGTAAAAAACTCACAGTGATAAAACCTATTTACACACCAAAAATGGAAAAAGGTTATATATTCGTGGACGAGCCTTATCCTATAATAATGAAACCGGTTGACGAAATAAAACAAGAGTCAAACAGGGTTACAGTTTATTCTGCTTTGTTTGCCGCTCTTTTTGTACTTATAGTAACCTCTATTTTTACGTTTAAAATAGTAAAAATCGAAAAAGGGTTGAAAATCCTTGAAACGAACCTTGATTACAGGCTTCCGCATTATTCCGGTGAAATAGGAGACATCGCTGTATCAATCAACAATATGGCAGAAAGCCTCAAACGAAACATTGAAGAGTCTCAGCGAAACGAGGCTCTTCGGACACTTGGAATGTTTACTGCAGGCGTAGTCCATGAAGTAAGAAACCCACTTACATCAATAAAAGGATTCGCACAAATTCTAAGAAAAAAATTAGAAGGTAAACCAGAAGAAAAATACGTTGAACCAATCCTGCATGAAACGGAAAGACTCAGTAGAATTGTAAAAGACCTGCTAAACTACGGAAAGCCAACACCATTGAGAAAAACCCAAATAAATGTTCCAACGTTTTTTTCACGAATAATTGCCCTTGGAAAGCAGTTTTCGAATAACGGAAATATTGAATTCGAGTCAAATTGCGAAGACATTAACATTTCAGCAGACGAAAAGAAATGCGAAGAATTATTTCTTAACCTTATAATAAATAGTATTCAGGCAATGAACGGCAATGGAAAAATTAAAATAGTCTGCAAAAAAGAAGGAGAATTCGCAAAGATTTCAATATCGGATACTGGATGCGGAATGGATAAAGATCAATTAGAGCACATTTTTGTTCCATTCTATACAACAAAGGCTGAGGGAACCGGGCTTGGATTGGCTATTGTTTACCGAGTAGTGAAAGAGCATGGTGGAAAAATAGAAGTGGAGAGCAAAAAGGGTAAAGGCACAACCTTTCATGTTTATCTCCCAATTTGAGAGGTGAAAAATGAAACTCAAAAAATACACCGTTTTAGTAGTGGACGATGAAAAAAATGTAAGGGATCTTTTAAAAGAAATATTGGAAGAGGAAGATTATACGGTATTTGAAGCAGATAACGGTAAAAAAGCTGTTGAAGAAGTAACGGAGAAATATCCAGATTGTATTCTACTTGATGTGAGAATGCCCGTTATGGATGGTATGGAAGCATTTTTAAAAATAAGGGAAATTGCACCCGATCTTCCTGTAATTTTCCTCACAGCATATGGAAGTTCTGATGTTGCAATAAAAGCAATGAAGAAAGGAGCATACGATTACCTCACAAAACCATTCGACATAGACGAACTAAAAATTAAAGTTAAAAAAGCAATCGAACTCAAAGAGTTATCCGCCAGTCTGGATAGTGCTAATTTCATAAAAAACTACAAGCAAGACGAAATAATAGGAGATTCTCCTCAAATGCAGGAGGTTTACAAGGCAATTGGAAGAGTAGCAGATTCAGATGCAACAGTACTAATAAGAGGAGAAAGCGGTACAGGAAAGGAACTCGTGGCTAAAGCAATTTACCTTCACAGCAACAGGAGAAATAAGCCATTCATAGTAGTAAATTGTGCTGCTATTCCAGAGAATCTCCTTGAATCAGAATTATTTGGACACGAAAAAGGTGCATTTACAGATGCAATATCAAGACACATCGGCAAGTTTGAACAAGCAAAAGACGGAACAATATTTCTTGATGAAATTGGGGATATGAGTTTGCCTTTGCAGGCAAAGCTCCTGAGAGTTTTGCAAGAAAAAACTTTTGAACGCGTCGGTGGACATGAAACACTTGTATCAAACGCAAGAGTGCTTGCTGCTACAAATCGGAATTTAGAACAACTCGTCTCAGAAGGAAAGTTTAGAGAAGATTTATTCTATAGGTTAAACGTTGTAACAATTCGTATCCCCCCGCTTCGGGAAAGAAAAGAAGACATACCATTATTAGTTAACTATTTTGTGTCAAAGTATTCAAGAAAATATGGAAAAGTAATACAGGGTGTATCAGAAGAAGTTATGAAAATTTTTATGGATTATGATTGGCCAGGAAATGTTAGAGAATTGGAAAATGCAATTGCAAGAGGTGTTATAATAAGTTCCGTTCCCCTCATTATGAAAGAGCACCTTCCACCAGAACTTATAAAAAAGATAGAAAAGAAAAACAGTATAAATCAAAATAGTACTGCACAAGGGGAAGATTCCAACATCACCAATGACGAACTTGAGCCTTTGCCCGATGCAATTGCAAGGCTTGAAAAGGAAATGATTATAAAAGCCCTGCAAAAATGCAATGGAAATAAAACAAAGGCTGCAAAACTCCTGGGTATCTCAAGAAAATCATTGTTTAATAAAATTAGAGATTACAAAATAAACATAGATTAAAAACAAGGGGGGCTTTCGCCCCCATCAATTTTTACGGATATGTTATGGTAATTGTCTTTGTTGCATCGTCCCATGCAACATGTGCGTCAAATGATTCCGCAATGAAACGAATAGGGACCATTGTCCTCCCATTTATTATTCTGGGTGGCGCATCAAGAATTACCTTTTTGCCATTCACAGATGCAAATTTGCTCCCTATTTGAAGAATAATTTTTGTATCGTTAAACACAATCGTTACAATACGTAAAACAGGATCCCACTGGACATCTGCACCAAACGATTCACTTATAAACCTGAGAGGAACAAGGGTTCTGTTATTGATTATCACAGGCGGAGAATCAAGACTTACTACTTCTCCATTTACTATAGCATTACTATTTCCTATTTGAAGTTTCATAGAGATTGCTTTAACATACTTTATGTGTATTTCGGATGTAACTTTAGCCCCGTTCCTTTCAGCAATAATCTTTACAACATTGTCTCCTTCAGAAAGAGTAGCAGTTGCGGTAAACGTTCCGTCCTCAGATACATTAACGGAATTTCCATTCATCGAAATGTTAGCATCCGGGTCTGTCTTCCCGGTAATGACAATTTTCGGTTGATAAACCACCGTGCCATCTTGTGGCGAAATAATAGTGAGTTTTGGTGGAGTTGTATTGTGAGAAGAGAAAGTAAAAGTAATCTTTTTGTCTGAACGGTTTCCAGCAACATCTACTGCAGAAATATCAAATGTTTTTTCGCCATCCCCAGAAAGAACAGTTTCAAAAGTTCCATCTTGTTTTACTGGAATTGGTAAACCATTTATAGTGACAGTTGCTCCGGGTTCAGTTTTACCTTTCAATATAACCGTTTTACCATTAACTACTGAATTTGTCGGAGAAAGCACAATTATTTGAGGAGGTTTTGTATCTACTTTGAAAGAAACTGAATGAATCGTTCTTTCTTTATTTCCAAAATGATCAATTGCATAGAAATGTAGCGTATGCTCTCCATCTGGTATTTCAATTTTGCCCGAATAAACAGCAGGACTTCCACCGTCGAGGTAGAAGTATATAACTGGTTCCGGATCCTTCGGACTTTTCGCAGTAAGAACCACAACAGGATGAACAACGTAGTATCCATTTAATCCGTTAGGTTGAGGAGGAGTAATCTTTGCAAAAGTTTGTGGAAGTATTGAAATTTCATACCCTATGGAATACACAGGTGTTTTTTCGGAAGAGGTAAACACAGAAAGAGTGTAAATCCCATAAGACTTTGGATTAACAATACCAGCAGATTTGTCTATTTCAACTGTAACTTTGCTGTTAGCACCAACATCTGTGGGAACTGTTAAAGTTACGCTCTCTCCTGATACAGTTGCATCAACCGGAATAGAGAGATCATTTACCTTTATCGATGTTTTAGAAATTTTCGAAGACGTAATTATCGTTCCCTGAGGAAAAACAATCGTTACAGTTCCATTATTCTTTTTTAAAGAGCCTCCTGCACCAGTATAAAACATAACAGTATAAGAGGAAACCATTCCAGCACCATAATTGGAAAGTTCCACAAGAGGTGCTGTAATATGCGATGGTTCAATATCAACAGAGGCAGAAACAGGCGTTAAATCTTTTGAAGTATAAACTGAAATTACATACTCTCCTTTTTTAGAAGGATTTTTCAGACCAAACTTTTTGCCTATTACAACATTAACTGCACCAGCAGGAATATCATCTGGCACTACTATCGTTAGCACCCCGCTTTGGATACTTCCAGATGTTACATTAATTCCATTTACAGTAATAAAAGAAAAATCAGGTGCCTTAGGAATAACAAACTCTGACGGGAACATAATGAAAATTTTGTCTTTTCCTTTTTCAAGATTTCCATTGCTTGATGTTACAAATGTTATTTTAACCTCTGAAATAGCGTTTTGAATTCGCGGATTTAAAACCACAGAAAGTCCTGAAATAGAGGTTCCTCTTATCTTATAAACCGTATTCACAAGAAATGGATCTTTATTTGTAAGAACTGAAATAAAATAACTCCCGGGAATTGATGGGTTCTTAATGCCACAGGCAGAAGAAATTTGAACTGAAACAAAACTACTTGCAGGTATAACAAGCGATTCACTCAGTACAATTGTCATATTGTTTCCACTCAAAGTTATCGATTTTGCAGGAATTCCATTTACCGTAACATCAGCAGGGTTTATTGACGATTTTGTAAAAACAACATTTTTTGGAAACACTAAAGCCACATAATCACCGTTTGCGCCATTTAAAGCACCGTTCTGAGATGTGTAAAAGTCAATGAGATACATCGCAAAACTGTTAGAAGTATTCGGCTGAACAACTACTTTCAACTTTGAAATTCCCTGCTTTATATTTACGGTAACACTTAACGGATTCGCCTCGTTGGAAACACCGATCAAAAATCCATAATCACCTGGAACAGATGGGTTTTTAATCATTGCTTCCTTCTTTATCATTACCACAACCTCTGAACCCGAAGCAATATCTGAAGCAGGATAAATTTTCAGGGTTCCAGAAGCAATTTCCACGTTTGAAGGAGATTCTCCATTAACCGTAATATACTTTGGAGAAATGGATTGAGGCAAAGAAAATCCCTGAGGAAAACCAATATAAATATAGTTTCCTTCTGGTAAATTATTAGTAAGTTTCATATCAAGTATATATCCAGCATAAGATTCGGCTGATTGTGGATTTACAACAAAAGTTATTACAGAAAAGTTAACTGCTGCCTTAGAAATATTCAAAGGCAATGCAAATGAAACAATCATTAAAATGACAATAGTAAAAGACAAAATCTTTTTCATCTTTTCCTCCTAAAACGGTTTTTTATATTATACACGTGGCTTTTTTATTTCCAAAAAAGGAATTTTAATACTAGAATGTAATTGGAGGTGATATATGGACATAAAGAGCGAAGTAATGGAACTTAAAGATGAAATGATTGCATTGAGAAGAGATTTTCATAAGCATCCAGAATTAGCATTCAACGAAAAAAGAACTGCTGGAATCGTAGAAAATTACCTAAAAAACTGTGGGATTGAAGTAAAATCTGGAATTGCAAAGACCGGCGTTTTAGGTATTTTAAGAGGTAAGGAGGATGGTAAAACAATTCTTCTCAGAGCAGACATGGACGCCCTGCCAATTGAGGAAATGAACAACGTTCCGTACAAATCTGTGAACAAAGGCATAATGCATGCCTGCGGGCATGATGGTCATACAGCAATGCTTCTTACCGCAGCAAAAGTACTTTCCAGACACAGAGACGAAATCAAAGGCAACATTAAATTTGTATTTCAACCATCTGAGGAGAAAAATCCAGGCGGTGCAATAAAAATGATCGAAGAGGGTGTCATGGAGAATCCCCATGTTGAAAAGGCCTTCGGTCTTCACCTTGGGAATATGATTCCCGCAGGTATAATTGCTATAAAAGATGGCGTTGCAACAGCAGAAGCAGATAGTTTCAAAATTTCAATAAAAGGTAAAGGTGGACATGGAGCATACCCACATACTTCTATTGATCCTGTAGTTATCGCATCACAAATTGTAATAGCACTGCAAACAATTGCTTCAAGAGAAATAAATCCTATAAATCCAATTGTACTGACAATCGGAAAAATACATTCTGGTGATGTGTTCAACGTTATCCCGGAAAGCGCCGAGTTATTAGGCACAGTACGCACACTTGACAAAAATCTTGCAAAGACAATTCCAGAAAGAATAGAAAGGATTGCAAAAAATATCGCCATGGCATTCAGAGGAAAAGCAGAAGTTGAATATGAATTTGGATACCCTCCTCTTATAAACAGCAAAGAAGAAACAGAATATGTAATATCTGTTGCGCGTAAGGTAGTCGGCGAAAGAAAAGTAATAAAATCCCCCGTTTCAATGGGTGGAGAAGATATGGCATACTTCTTAGAAAAAGCAAAAGGAGCTTTTTTCTGGTTAGGATCTATGAATAAAGAAAAAGGATTGGATAAACCACATCATTCAGCCTATTTTGATTTCGATGAGGATGTAATGCCAATAGGAACTGAAATGCATGTAAGAATTGCACTTGGATTGTTGAAATAGCAAAACTTTTCTCGTATAATAGCCCTATGAAAAGGGATAAAAATTTAAAATGGAACTTTTTCGTAGGGCTAATGCACGGAATTTTATTTAATGGAGGAGTAGCCTTTAGCAGTACTACAACCGTTATTCCTGCTTTTCTTAATATGCTTACACCTTCAAGCGTTATTATAGGATTTTCATATATGATAATGGGAAAGGGAAGGGGTATTTTGGGAGTTATACCTCAATTGTTTGTAGCAAACAAACTGGAGGCTGTAAAATACAAAAAACCACTTCTCATAAAGGCAATCACAGTACGCGCAATAAGTTGGGGGCTCCTTGCGTTTACCACACTACTATTTGCAAAAAGCCACCCTACCCTCATGGTATGGATCTTGATTTCCCTTCTTGGATTGTTCACATTTATGGGTGGCGTAGCAGCAATTCCTTTTTCCGACATCTTTGGAAAGGCAATTCCTTCAGAACTGAGAGGCAGATTTTTTGGACTGAGAGGACTTCTCGGAGGAATTCTTGCAATCATTGCTGGATTAATAGTTAAAGGCATCCTTCAAAACAAGCACTTAAATTTTCCTAAAAATTACGCTCTGATATTTTTTCTTTCTTTTGTTTTTGTAACCGCCTCTTACATATTTCTTTCTATGGTAAAAGAACCAGCAGAAGAAGTACATAAAGAAACGCTACCATTTAAGTTATTTATTAAAAAAGCAATTTCGATATTAAAAAATGACAGGAATTTTTCCAATTTTCTTATCGTACAAATCCTTGTTGGTGCAAGTTCTTTATCCTTGCCGTTTTATGTAATTTATGCAAAAAGGGTTCTCCACTTTTCAAAAGGTACTGTGGGAATATTCCTTACTGTTCAGATGATTGGATTTGTGGTTTCAAATTTACTCTGGGCATATCTATCAGATTACAAGGGAAATAAAATAGTAGTGCAATTAACAGCCATTGTTGCCCTCACAATTCCTTTAATTGCAATATTCAGCAGAAACAATCTTCTGTTATTTTCTCTAACATTTTTGCTTATAGGAGTTATGTTTTCAGGAATGAGCGTAGGATACCAAAATTTTATGCTCGACCAGGCAATTCCGAAAGAAAGACCTACATACATAGGATTAAATGGAACTCTTACTTTTCCAGTACTAACCTATTCTCTAATAGGAGGTTTTCTTGCACGTTTTTTACCGTACAGCACAATTTTTTACATCACCGCTGCAATTGTATTAACAGGAACAATTTTTTCACTTAAACTTAAAGAGCCCAGAGTATTACGAAGATGATTTTTCTTTGATTATTTTTTCTAGTTCCTTTTTAAATTCCGAGTAAAGTTTATCTTCCGACACAGTTTTTAGAACTTTACCTTTTTTAAAAATTACACCTGTTTTCTTTCCACCTGCAATTCCTATCTCTGCGTCTTTTGCTTCACCGGGACCATTTACTACACAACCCATAATGGCAACTTTTACAGGAGTTTTCACATGCCCAAAATCCTCTTTCACTCTTCGTATTAAGGAAAATAAATTAATCTCACATCTACCGCATGTTGGACAAGAAATAATTGTTATACCTCTTTCTCTTAAATGCAGTGATTTTAATAGTGTAAAACCTGCTTCAACTTCCTTTACAGGCATATCACTTATTGAATAGCGAAGCGTATCGCCTATTCCCTTTATCAGAAGATGCCCTATACCTGCACTGCTTTTTATTAAAGATTCTTCAAGTGGTCCTGCCTCAGTTACTCCTAAATGAATAGGATAATCCGTCAATTCGGCAATCCTTTCATTTGCCTTTATCGTTTGAACCACATCTGAAGTTTTTATAGAAATCACGATATTGTCAAAATCTACACTATTCAAAATTTTTATTTCGTTCAATACCGTACTCACAAGAGCTTCTGTAATATTGTCTGGCTTTTTCAAAAAAGAACCAAGATTTGCACCAACACGTATTGGAATACCTCTTTCTTTGGCAAGATTTGCGATTTTTACAATTTGCTCTCTATCTCTAATGTTAGAAGGATTAAGTCTTATCTTGTCTGCGCCATTCATAATAGAAAGAATTGCAAGATCTGGATCAAAATGTATATCTGCAATAAGAGGAATATGAATTCCTTTCTTAATTTCTTTTATCGCAAGCGCTGCTTCTCTATCAGGTACAGCAACACGTATTATCTCACAGCCTGCATCCTCAAGTTCGAGAATCTGATTAACAGTTTCCACCACATTTCGCGTATCTGTTTTTGTCATCGATTGGACAGCAATAGGATTATTGCCGCCAATCTCTACATTACCAATTCTTACAATCCTGGAAATTCTTCT
>Ga0256914_1002563_pt1 | contig 15061 bp, 14 predicted proteins | sample HulkmetaG_FD_191571 | JGI IMG/M metagenome (GOLD analysis project Ga0256914, IMG submission 191571) | Hydrothermal chimney microbial communities from Main Endeavour vent field at the Juan de Fuca Ridge, Pacific Ocean - Hulk | ecosystem: Environmental > Aquatic > Marine > Hydrothermal vents ... | reverse complement strand
CGGCTGGTCCTCGAAACCGATGGTGAAAGTGTGCAGGTTCTCCTTGCCCAGCTCCGCCAGCAACGCCACCAGCAGGCTGGAATCGAGTCCGCCGGAGAGCAGCACCCCCACCGGCACGTCGGCGATCTCGTTGCGCCGCCGGACCGCCTTGCGCAGCAGCTCGTGGGTGGCCTCCACCCACTCTTCCTCGCTGCGTACCGTCTCCGGATGGCTGACATCGAGTTCCCAGTAGGCTGCCTTGGTTTCACGGCCTTGGGCATCGATGCGCAGCCAGTGCCCCGGCTCCAGCTTGCGCACTCCGCGCAGCACGGTCCTGGGCGCAGGAACCACGCCGTGCAGGGTGAACTGGAAATGGAGCGCTTCGGGGTCCAGGGTCCGATCCACCCCGCCACCGGCAAGCAGGGCCTGGAGCGTGGAGGCAAACCGGAAGCGGTCCCGATCGCGGGTCCAGTAGACGGGCTTGATGCCGAACCGGTCGCGGGCCATGAAGAGGGTGCGCTCACGCATGTCCCAGACGGCAAAGGCGAACATCCCGTGGAACCGCTGGGGCGCCTCCTCTCCCCACTCACGGTAGGCCTTGAGGATCACCTCGGAGTCGCCGTCGGAAAAGAAGTGGTACCCCTTCCGTTTCAGCTGGGCACGCAGCTCCGGGTAGTTGTAGATGGTGCCGTTGAAGACCAGCGCCAGCCCCAGCTCCTGGTCCACCAGCGGCTGGTTGGCACGTTCCGACAGGTCGATGATAGAGAGGCGCCGGTGGCCAAAGCCCAGTATCCCGTCACTGTAGGCACCTCCGTGATCGGGCCCCCGCGGCCGCAACCGCTCGGTCATGCGGGAGATGGCGGCCAGGTCGGCAGGCCTGCCGTCGAATCTCAGTTCACCGCAGATGCCGCACATGGATCTCCTCCGAAGGTCGTCCATACCCGCCGCCGCCCGGTGTCTCCACCACCAGCCGGTCCCCGCCCTTCACCCTGCGGTGGCATTTGGGAGGCAGTGTTTCACCATTGAGAAGGTTGACGCCCCGGGCGCCGTCCGCGCCTCCCGCCAGCCCCCAGGGCGCATGGCGACGGCGCTCGGTGAGCAAGGTGAACTCCGCTTCCTGCAGGAACTCGAACTCGCGCACCAGGCCGTCTCCACCACGATGCCCCCCTTCCCCACCCGAGCCGCGGCGCAGGGCGTAACGACGCACGCGCACCGGGTACTGTTTCTCCAGTACCTCCACCGGCGTGTTGAGGGTGTTGGTCATGTGGGTCTGCACGCCACTCTGGCCGTCCGACCGGGCACTGGCGCCCATGCCACCCCCCATGGTCTCGTAGTAGTCCCATCCCCCCGGCCCCGAAGCACCCATGGCCAGGTTGTTCATGCTCCCCTGGCTCGCCGCCGCCATGCGTTCCGGCACCGCCTGCGCCAAGGCGCCCATCACCGTGTCCACCACGCGGGTACTGGTCTCCACGTTGCCGGCGGCCACCGCCGCGGGGAAACGGGCGTTGAGCAGGCACCCCTCGGGCGCATGGATGGAGATGCGCCGGAACGCGCCTGCACAGGCCGGCGTCTGCGGCGGCATGAGGCAGCGGAAGACGTAGTAGACACCCGCCGCGGCCACCGAGAGGGGGCAGTTGACGTTGCCCGGAACCTGTTCGGCCGTGCCGGTGAAATCGACCTCCACGTCCCCGCCTTCGACCCGCACCCGAACCTCGATGGGAATGTCGGACCGCCCCTGGCCGTCGTCGTCCAGCAGGTCGCGGAAGCGGTATTCGCCCTCTGGAATCTCCCGCAGCACGTCGCCGGCCAGGCGCTCGGCATAGTCGTTGAGCGCCGCCAGCCCCTCCCGGTACGGCTCCCTGCCCAGGGATTCGACCAGCTGCTGCAACCGCTGGAGGCCCGCGACGTTGGCGCTGAGCTGGGCGGAGAGATCCCCTTCCGCCACCCTCCGGTCCCCGGTGGCATTGAGTATCCAGTGCCAGATGGAGTCCTCGCGCCTGCCCCCGCGCACCAGGTGCACCGGCTCGATCACCAGCCCCTCCTCCTCCAGGGAGGAGGAGACCGGCATGGACCCCGGCGTAGAGGCTCCGATGTCGGCATGGTGCGCCCGGTTGGCCACGAAACCCAGCAGTTCTCCCTCAATGAAGAGCGGAGCGATGAGGGTGACGTCGGGCAGGTGGGTGCCGCCCAGGAAGGGGTCGTTGAGGATCACCTGGTCACCCGACGCCCAGGCGAGGCGCTTCACGATGCCGCGCATGGCGAAGGCCATGCTGCCCAGGTGGACCGGAATGTGCGCCGCCTGGGCGCACAGTTCCCCTTCGGCGTCGAAGATGGCGCAGGAGAAATCGAGGCGATCGCGGATGTTGGGCGAAAAGGCGGCGTTGCGCAGTATGGCGCCCATCTCGTCGCAGACCGCAGCAAGCCGGCTGGAGAAAAGGTTGAGGGAGACGGGATCGAAGGGGAGAGAAGCGCTCTTCATGGGCGGATTATCGCATTCCCGGGACGGAAAGGCAGCGGCGGGAAGGATTCACCAGGTTGCATTTTGACCCGAATCGGAATACTCTTTGCGGCCACATAATACCAAGTAATTTACTCAAGATTTAAGCGAGAACATTCTTGATCAACAAGAGGAGAAACCCATGACCCACACATTGCCCGATCTGCCCTATTCCAAGGACGCCCTGGAGCCCTACATCTCCGCCGAGACCCTGGAGTTCCACCACGACAAGCACCACGCCACCTATGTCACCAACCTGAACAACCTGGTTCCTGGCACCGAGTTCGAGAACGCCAGCCTGGAAGAGATCATCATGAAGGCCGAGGGCGGCATCTTCAACAACGGCGCCCAAGTGTGGAACCACACCTTCTACTTCAACTGCATGGCACCCGACGCCGGCGGCGCGCCCTCCGGCGCCCTGGCCGAGGCCATCGACAACGCCTTTGGCTCTTTCGACGAGTTCAAGGAGAAGTTCTCCACCGCCGCCACCACCAACTTCGGCTGCGGCTGGACCTGGCTGGTGAAGAACGGCGACGGCTCCCTGGAGATCGTCAACACTACCGGCGCCGGCAACCCCCTGCGGGACGGCAAGACCCCGCTGCTCACCATCGACGTCTGGGAGCACGCCTACTACATCGACAAGCGCAACGCCCGCCCGGCCTACGTGGCGGACTTCTGGAACCTGGTGAACTGGGACTTCGTGGCCTCCAACTTCGGTTGATCCCGAGGCACGCCTTCACCCGGAGAACCCGGCCCTGCGCCGGGTTTTCTTTTACCCGCGGACGGGCGAAGATCGCCCCATGATCCGCATGCCGTTGACCCTCGCGAGCTGGGAAACATCCGAGTTCGAGCGCACCTTCAAGGAGGAAGCCGCCACCATCGACCCGGCACTGCTGCCCCTGCAGCAGGGGCTCTCCCACAGCACCCATGCCCTCGCCGAGGGCCTGGAGTTCGTGCTCCTCGACGCCCGCGAGGAGGAAGGGCGGCTGCGGATCCGGGCCGGCATCTTCTACCGGGGCATCGTCGCCGGCTGCAGCTGCGCCGACGACCCCACGCCCATCGAACCCGTCACCGAGTACTGCGAGGTACTGCTGCGCATCCACCGGCCGGACGGCCGCACCGAAATCGAACTCCTTTGACGAGAGTCAATGCCTGAAAGGGACCCTTTGCGCAGGCTAGGCCCATTCTCACCGATTTCCCCGCTGTCATGGCCGCCACCCGCCCCAGACGCTGGCTGTCCGCCTCGCTTCTCTGCCTGCTGGCGGGTGCCCTGCGCGCGGCCCCTCCCCTGCAACTCTACGTGGCCCTCACTCCGGCGGGGGGCACCCTGAAACCGGAGCCCGGCACCTATTCCGGGCCGGTGGTAATCGACAAGCCCATCACCATCGACGGCGGCGGCAAGGTGACCATCGACGGCGGTGGCGAGGGGACAGTGCTCACCATCCTCGCCGACGGGGTGACGGTACGGGGCCTGCACCTGACCCGTTCCGGCACCTCCCATGACGCGGTGGATGCCGGGATCCTGGTCAAGGCGGACGGGGTCACCGTCGAGAACAATGTCATCGACGAGACCCTCTTCGGCATCCACCTGAGCAACGCCAACGACAACGTCATCCGCAACAACCGCATCCGCTCGCTCCCGGACCGCGACATCAGCATCCGCGGCGACGGCATCCGCGTCTGGTACAGCCACGGCAACCTGATTCAGGGGAACCGGTTGCAGGGGGTGCGCGACCTGGTCTTCTCCAACGCCTCCGAAAACCGGGTGGTGGACAACCGGATCAGCGACAGCCGCATCAGCATGGAGTTCGTCTACTCCCCCGACAACGAGGTGAACGGCAACACCCTGGAACACAATGTCACCGGCATCACGGTGATCTACTCCGAGTCCATCGCCATCACCGGCAACCGCATCGCCCACATGCGCAAGCTCACCGGCTCGGGCATCTCGGTGAAGGAGAGCTACGACATCTCCATCGACCACAACGAGATCGCCCACTGCGCCGTGGGGCTGCTGGCCACCTCGCCGCTGCAGCCGGAGAACATCCTCCACATCGAGAACAACCTCTTCACCTACAACGACGTGGCCACCTACTTCTACGGCGAAAAGGGCGGCCACGTCATCCGCGCCAACCGTTTCGTCGACAACTTCGTGGACGTCATGGGCAGCGCGCCGCCCACCACGCGGTTGAACCACTGGCAGGGCAACTTCTGGGACCGCTACGCCGGCTTCGACATGAACGGCGACGGGGTGGGCGACCAGCCGTACCGCGTCTGGCTCTATGCCGACCGAATCTGGATGGAGCGTTCCATGGCGCGCTTCTTCCGGGGCACTGTGGGACTCTCGCTGGTGGATTTCATGGAGCGACTGCTACCCTCCTCCGAACCCGACCTGGTCTACGAGGATCCGGCGCCGCTGATGCAGCCACCCCCTTGAGCACGGCCGAGGCTCGCTTTCGATCGGCAGGCGGTTGTGTCATCATTTGCACCCATGAAAACCACCCTGTTGCTCCTGCCTGCCGTTCTCCTCTACCTGGCCAGCGGCACCCTCTTCACCCTCAGGCTGTTCCGGCAGGCCGGCGCGGCGCGCCCCTCCCGGGCACTGGGGCTGGTCCTGGGCTTCGGCGCCTTGCTGCTTCACGGCACCGTTCTCTACCTCAACCTCTACACCCGGCTCGGCCTCAATTTCAGCTTCTTCAACGCCGTCTCCTTCGCTGCCTGGGTCATCTGCCTGCTCTACCTGCTGGCCGCCCTGAGCCGCCCGGTGGAGTCCCTGGGCATGGTGCTCATGCCGCTGGCCGCCGTCACCCTGCTGCTGGAATATTTCTTTCCGGGCGTGCGTCTGCTGCCCCCGCACACCGACTGGGAACTGCGCGCCCACGTGATTCTCTCCATCCTCGCCTACAGCGTACTCACCATGGCCGCGGTGCAGGCGATCCTGCTGGCCATCCAGGACCGGCACCTTCGCGGCCACCATCCCGGCGGTTTCATCCGCGCCCTCCCGCCCCTGCAGACCATGGAAGGGCTGATGTTCGAGATGATCACCATCGGCTTCATCCTGCTCACCCTGGCTCTGGCCAGCGGCTTTCTCTTCCTGGAGGACATGTTCGCCCAGCACCTGGTGCACAAGACCCTGCTCTCCCTCCTCGCCTGGGTGATCTTCGCCGTGCTGCTGTGGGGCCGCTACCGTTTCGGCTGGCGGGGCCGCACCGCCATCCGCTGGACCATGTCGGGCTTCGTCATCCTGGCGCTGGCCTACTTCGGCAGCAAAGCGGTGGTGGAGCTCATCCTGGAGAGATAGCGGGATACTCCCGCCGCAGCCGGGCCAGGTCTTCCGGCCGGTCCACGTCCCACAGGGGCTCGAGCACTCCTGCCGACCAGCCCAGTTCCTCCGCCCGCCGCAGCGTCTCCTCCAGTACCCGCCCGGTGCCCCAGGGAACCTCCTGGAACAGGGCCCGCTCCACCCGTTTCAGGCCGAGCAGCACGTACCCCCCGTCCCTGGCGGGACCCAGTACCAGGTCGTTCCGCCCCAGCGCCGCCAGCGCCGACTCCAGGTAGCCGGCGGAGTATCCAGGGCAGTCGCTGCCGATGAGCAGCACCCCTTCCGCCTCCTCCAGCGCCCGCACCGCCCCCCGGTACATGCGCTCGCCCAGGTCCGTACCCCGCTGGTTCCACTTCTCCAGCGAGAAGGGCGCAAAGGCGGGATCGGCCGCGTCGGGATGGCAGCAGAGCACCGCCGGCGCCACCTGCCCCTCCGTCACCCGGGCCACCGTGTGCGCGAGCAACGCACCGGCAAGGCGCGCGGCACCTTCCGCGCCGAGTGCAGGGATCAGGCGCGTCTTGCAGCGCCCGGGCACCGGTGCGCGGGCGAAGATCAGGATTCGGTGTCGGGGGTACTGCACAGGGTGTAGTGGCGCCGCAGGCGCCAGGGCGAGATGCCGGCCCAGAAGGCGAAGCGCAGCGCCCACATGCGCAGCACCGTGCGCAGGATGCCGTCGCGCTCCCAGCGGCGCGCCGAGGTGACGATGGGTCCTTCGATGCAGTGGGGGGCGTGACGCCTGAGCAGCCGGCTCAGCGCCAGGTCCTCCATGATGGGAATGTCGGGAAAGCAGCCGCTGGCAAAGAAGAGGGAGCGCTCCACGAAGATCCCCTGGTCGCCCGTGGCCATGCGCGTGAGGCAGGAGCGCAGGTTCATGGACCAGGCGATCACCCGGTAGGGCCAGCGCGCCGGGTCCAGCCGTACCCGAAAGAAACCCCAGGAGCGCGCCCCCCCGAGGCAGGCCGCCTCGAGCTGTTCCAGCCAGCCGTCGGGAAGCACCGAATCGGCGTGCAGGAACCAGAGCCAGTGCCCACCGGAGGCCCGCGCGCCCTGGTTGAGCTGGCGACCCCGGCCCGGCGCGCTGCGCAGCAGGAGGTCCACGTGGGGAGCCGCCAGGCGCACGGTGCTGTCGCTGCTGCCGCCATCCACCAGGATCACCTCGTGCCCCGCCCGGCGCGCCGCCTGCAACTGCCGCAGCAGCCGCCCGATGACGGCGCCCTCGTTCAGGGTAGGCACGATGATGGAGATCGACGGCTTCAGCGCAGCGCCCCTCCGCAGCTGCTGCCCTGCCCGGCGGTACAGCCGTAGCAGTGATCACCCACCTGGATGGCGGCGCCTTCGAGCATTCCCGGCAAAAGCTCGCTCAGGTGCAGCCGGGCACGCCCGTCGAGCCGGAGGGGAAGGCCGAGCATCTGGTTGAAGTCGCAGTCATAGAGCCACCCCTGCCAGTCCACGCTCACCAGGGAACGGCACATGACCGACTCCAGGTTGGCCTCCAGGTGGGCCGACTTGAGCAGCTGCAGGTACTCCTGGAAGCTCCCCCTGGAGAGGAGCATGCTGCCGAAGCGGCGGATAGGCATGTTGGTCAGGGTGAGCAGCCGGTCGAAGCGGATGCCGTGTTCCTCAAAGAGCCGACTCTTGTAGTCCCGCTCCAGTTCGCACTGGGCGGCCGGCAGCACCGCATCCGCGGGGTTGAAGACCAGGTCCAGCCGCAGGCCGCTCCCCTCGTCCCCGTAGCCCAGCCCGTTGAGCAACCTGAGCGCCTCGATGCTCCGGGCGAAGACCCCCTTGCCACGCTGACGGTCCACGTTCTCCTCCAGGTAGCAGGGAAGGCTGGAGACCAGGTGCACGCGGTGTTCGGCCAGGAACTCCGCCAGCCCTTCCTGCCCGGGCTCCAGCAACACCGTGAGGTTGCAGCGGTCCATCACCTTCACGCCGAGGCGGGTCGCGGAGGCCACCAGGTGGCGGAAGCGGGGATTGAGCTCGGGGGCGCCTCCGGTGAGATCCAGGAGCTGGAAACCGCCCCGTTCCAGCAGGGCGAGCACCTCCTCCACCGTCTCCGCCGACATGATCTCGGAACGGCCCGGCCCCGCGTTGACGTGGCAGTGCAGGCAACTCTGGTTGCAGAGGTAGCCGAGGTTCACCTGCAGGGTATGGGGCACACCCCGGTGGATCTCGGGAAAATCACCGGGCAACAACAGGGGAGCGGTATCGAGCATCGGTACAGCGGGTTGCGGAAAACTGGCCCAATGCTATCCCATCTTCCCCCTCGGGGTCAGCCACGGACACCCCCCGCTTCCATTCCCTGATGCGTCCCGTCTGCTATAATCGCCGCCCACGCCCTCGTAGCTCAGCAGGATAGAGCAACCGCCTCCTAAGCGGTAGGTCGGACGTTCGAATCGTCTCGAGGGCGCCATCTTCCCGGCACTCCCTCTTCACGCGGTCAGTCCCCTTACTTCCCGTATTGACGCCAGGCCCGGCGGTGGGCCTCCTTCACCTTCTTCCGCAGCTCCTGCGGTTCCAGAACCTCGACGTCGGGGCCGTAGCGCAGGAGATCCATGGCCAGCTCGATGTCGCTGGAGTAGGGAACGGTGAGCAGGTAACGCCCCGCCTCGTCGAAACGTCCCTCCTGCTCCGAGTGCCACCGCTCCCTGGAGACCCAGCGAGAGGCCTCCCGGGAGAAGCGCAGCACCGCCTTGCGGGTCCGTTTTCCCGAAAAGATGCCGTAGCCGGCCCGTACCACCTCGTCCAGTTCCGCCTCTGGCACCTCCCGGGCCGGCTTCTCCAGCGCCTCCACCTCCTCGATGGCGTCCACGGCGAAATTGCGCAGCCCCTTCCTGAGATGGCACCAGGCGTCCAGGTACCAGTTGTCGCGGTAGTGGACGAGCCGCTGGGGCGACACCTCGCGGACGGTGGTCTCATCCCGTCCCCGGTGATGGTGGTGCAGGCGCAAGCGCCTGCGCTGCAGCAGCCCGCTGGCGATGGTCTCGAACACCGCCCGGTCCACGGGCCGCTCGGCCAGCCGCGAGATGTGGATGCGGCGGGCGATCTCCTCGGCGCTGTGGTCCCCCTGCTCCAGCAGGGTGCGAATCCGGCGCCGCAGGGGCTGGATGTGGGGACCGAGCAGGCCGGGCTGGAGGTTGCTCAGCAGGTGCTCCATGGTGAGCAGGGCATGCACCTCGGAGGCGTTGAACCAGAGCCCCGGCAAGGAGAAGCACTCCCCCTCCTCGTAGCGGTATCCGCCCAGGGCGCGGTCCCACAGGATGGGCGCCCCCAGGCGGTCGCGCAGGTACTCCAGGTCCCGTTTCACGGTGGCGCGGGAGACCTCCAGCTCCTCCATCATCCGGGAGAGCGGCGTGGCGCGCCGGCTGCGCAGCAGCCGGTCGATGACCAGGAAGCGTTCGGTGCGTTCCATGGACGCTAGTATATCCCCGCGGGCCGACCCACGAAAAAGGGGCCCGCAGGCCCCTTTCTTCGTGTCAGCCGGGCAGGCTCATTCGCCCTCGCCCACGGCCTTCATGCTCAGGCGGATGCGACCCTGCTTGTCTACCTCCAGCACCTTGACCTTGACCAGGTCTCCCTCGGAGAGCTTGTCGCTCACCTTCTCCACGCGCTCGTCGCTGATCTGGGAGATGTGGACCAGGCCGTCCTTGCCGGGCAGGATGTTGACGAAGGCGCCGAAGTCCATGATCTTGGCCACCTTGCCTTCGTACACCTTGCCCACCTCCACGTCGGCGGTGATCAGCTCCACCCGCTTGCGCGCCAGCTCGCCGGCGGCCTTGTCCACGGAGAAGATCTTCACCAGACCGCTGTCGTCAAGGTCGATGGTGGCGCCCGTCTCCTCGGTGATGGAGCGGATGGTGGCGCCCCCCTTGCCGATGACGTCCCGGATCTTGTCGGGGTGGATGCGGAAGGAGATGATGCGCGGCGCATGCTCGGACATCTCCTCGCGCGGCGCCGAGATGGCCTTGTTCATCTCGCCCAGGATGTGCAGGCGGCCCTCCTTCGCCTGGTCGAGCGCGATCTGCATGATCTCGCGGGTGATGCCCTGGATCTTGATGTCCATCTGCAGGGCGTTGACCCCCTTCTCGGTTCCGGCCACCTTGAAGTCCATGTCGCCCAGGTGATCCTCGTCGCCGAGGATGTCGGTGAGCACCGCGAACTGGTCCCCTTCCTTGATGAGCCCCATGGCCACACCGGCCACCGGCGCCTTGATGGGCACCCCGGCGTCCATCAGGGAGAGGCTGGTGCCGCACACCGAAGCCATGGAGGAGGAGCCGTTGGACTCGGTGATCTCGGAAACCACGCGGATGGAGTACGGGAACTCCTCGATGCTCGGCATCACCGCCAGTACGCCCCGCTTGGCCAGCCGGCCGTGGCCGATCTCGCGCCGCTTGGGGCTGCCCACACGGCCGGTCTCGCCCACGCAGAAGGGCGGGAAGTTGTAGTGGAGCATGAAACTCTCGCGGTAGGAGCGGTCCAGGGCGTCCACGATCTGGGCGTCGCGCTCGGTGCCCAGGGTGGTCACCACCAGCGCCTGGGTCTCGCCGCGGGTGAAGAGCGCAGAGCCATGAGTGCGCGGCAGCAGGCCGGTCTTGATGGTGATGGGACGAACGGTCCTGGTGTCGCGGCCGTCGATGCGCGGCTCGCCGGCGAGGATGCGGCTGCGCACGATGCGCTTCTTGAGCTTCTCGAAGGCGCCCTTGATCTCGTCCTCGCTCCAGCGGGGCTCCTCACCGCCGCACAGCTTCTCCAGCACGCCCGTCTTGATCTCGTCCAGGCGGCCGTAACGCTCCAGCTTGTCGGCGATCTTGTAGGCCTCGGTGACCTCCGCCTCGGCCGCCTCGGCCACCGCGGCGGCCAGTTCCTCGTCCTCCACCGGGGGTTCGAAGGGCCAGGGCTCCTTGCCCACTTCCGCGGCCAGCTCCTCGATGGCCTGGATGGCCACCTGCATCTGCTCGTGGCCGAAGAGCACGGCCCCCAGCATCACCTCTTCCGGCAACTCGCGCGCCTCGGACTCCACCATGAGCACGGCGTCTGCGGTACCCGCCACCACCAGGTCGAGGTCGGTCACTTCGCTCAGACCCACCCCCGGAGGATTGAGCAGGTATTCCCCGTTCTTGTAGCCCACGCGGGCAGCCCCGATGGGCCCCTGGAAGGGCAGCCCGGAGATGGCCAGGGCCGCAGAGGTGCCGATGAGGGAGGGAATCTCCGGGTCCACGTAGGGGTTGTGGGACATGACGGTGCAGATCACCTGCACCTCGTTGGTGAACCCCTTGGGAAAGAGCGGCCGGATGGGCCGGTCGATGAGCCGCGCGGTGAGCACCTCCTTCTCGGAAGGACGCCCCTCGCGCCGGAAGAAGCCGCCGGGAATCTTGCCCGCGGCATAGGTCTTCTCCTGGTAGTCCACGGTGAGGGGGAAGAAATCCCGCCCCTCGATGGCTTCCTTGGAACCCACCACGGTGCAGAGCACCACGGTGTCGCCCATGTTGATCATCACCGCGCCGTCGGCCTGGCGGGCGATCTCGCCCGTCTCCAGCGTCACCTTGTGATCGCCGAACTGGAATTCTTTCTTGATCGCTGTCACTTGGAAATCCTGAACTGGTGGAAAATTAACGACGCAGGCCAAGACGCTTGATGAGCTCGCGGTAGCGCTCCACGTCCTTCTTCTTGAGATAGTCGAGCAGCTTGCGGCGGGCGTTGACCATGCGGATCAGCCCCTGGCGGGAGTGGTGATCCTTCTTGTGCTCCTTGAAGTGGGGCGTCAGGTCGTTGATGCGCCAGGTGAGCAGCGCCACCTGCACCTCGGTGGAGCCCGTGTCGTTCGGGTTCTTGCCGTATTCGGCGATGATCTGTTTCTTGATCTCTGCGCTCATTGCCATGGTCTTTCTCCTTTCGTCGAAGGTTATCGCCGTGATGGCGCCATCCGACAATGAGTTCAGACGACGCCGGCAGAACAGAAAAGGCCGGGAATCATCCCAGCCGTGTGGCTGCGAATTATCCTATATCCAGCCTCATTTCGCCAGCAGACGGCGCGGCGCCACGCGGCCATCGTCGTCGATCTCGCCCACGCCGATGAAGTGGCCATCCATGTCGTAGATGCGCACCCACCCCTCGGTGGGGGCGCGCGGCACCAGTACCGGCTGCCCCTGCTTCAGGTAGAAGGCCGAGTCCGGCCCCAGGCGCACCTCCGGCCACTGGGCCAGGCCGGTGTCGATGGGCAGCAGCAGCTCGTCCAGCGCGGCCAGGCCACCCTCTTCCGCCAGCGCCTCGAGCCGCTCCAGCGCAACCATGCCACGCTCCTCGTAAGGTCCGACCCGGGTGCGCCGCAGGCCGACCACGTGGGCGCCCACGCCCAGCGCCCTGCCGATGTCTTCGGCCAGGGTGCGCACGTAAGTGCCCTTGGAGCAGTGCACGCGGATCTCGAACTCCGGGTTGTCGAAGTCGAGCAGCTCCAGCGCATGGATGGTGATGGTGCGCGGCTGGCGCTCCACCTCCACGCCCTCGCGCGCCAGCTTGTAGAGGCGCTCGCCCTTGTGCTTCACCGCCGAGTACATGGGCGGCAGCTGCTGAATCTCGCCGCGAAAGCGCGGCAGCACCTCCTCCAGCGCCTCGCGGGTGACGCCGCTGGCATCGTGGGTCTCGATCACCTCGCCCTCGGCATCGGCGGTGGTGGTTGCCTCGCCCAGCTTCACCCGCACCAGGTACTCCTTGTCGGCGTCGAGCAGGAAAGCGGAGACGCGCGTGGCCTGTCCCAGGCAGATGGGCAGCATGCCGGTGGCCAGGGGGTCCAGGCTGCCGGTGTGCCCCGCCTTGCGCGCCCGGTAGAGGCGCTTCACTTCCTGCAGGGCAGCGTTGGAGGTGACGCCCATGGGCTTGTCCAGCAGCAGGATGCCACTGACGTCCCGTCCCGGGCTCCTGCGCCTGCGCCTAGCCATCCTCCTCCTCCCTGCGGTCGCTCGCCACCGCCTTCTCGATGAGGGCGGAGAGGCGCTGTCCCTCCTCGATGGACTTGTCGTAGACGAAGTGGAGCTCGGGCACGGTGCGCACCTTCATGATCTGCCCCAGGCGCTTGCGCAGGAAGCCCGCCGCGTGCTCCAGCATCTCGGTGAACAGGGGCGCCTCCTCGCTGTCGAGCACGGTGAAGTAGACCTTGGCGTGGGAGAGGTCACGGGTCACCCGCACCTCCTGGATGGTCACCTCGGCCAGGCGCGGGTTCTTCGCCTCGTCCCGCAGCAGCAGGGCCAGCTCGCGCTGCATCTGGGCGCCGACGCGGTCGGCGCGACTGAACTCCTTCATCTCCAGCTCCCCGGAATCACAGCTCCCGCTGCACCTCGGTGCGCTCGTACACCTCGATCTGGTCGCCGGGCTTGATGTCGTTGTAGCCCTTCACCGCGATGCCGCACTCGGTGCCCGCCTTCACCTCCATGACGTCGTCCTTGTGCCGGCGCAGGGACTCGAGCTCGCCCTCGAAGATCACCACGTTGTCGCGCAGCACGCGGATGGGGTTGTTGCGCTTGACCACCCCTTCCACCACCATGCAGCCGGCCACGGCGCCGAACTTGGAGGAGCGGAACACCTCGCGCACCTCGGCCAGGCCGATGATCTCCTCGCGCACCTCGGGCGAGAGGAGGCCGGCCACCGCCTGCTTCACGTCGTCGATCACCTCGTAGATGATGCTGTAGTAGCGTACGTCGATGCCGTGCTCCTCGATCACCTTGCGCGCGGCGGCGTCGGCGCGCACGTTGAAGCCGATGATCACCGCGTCGGAGGTGAGCGCCAGGTTGGCGTCCGACTCGTTGATGCCGCCCACGCCGGCGGCCACGATGCGCACCTTGGCCTCGTCGGTCTCGATCTTCTGCAGCGCCTCCTTGAGCGCCTCCACCGAGCCCTGTACGTCGGCCTTGACGATGAGGTTGACGTAGGCCACTTCGCCTTCGCCCATGCGCGAGAAGAGCTGGTCCAGCTTGGCCGCCTTCTGCTCCGCCAGGCGCTTGTGGCGCTGCTGCTCGCGGCGCATCTCGGCCACCTCACGCGCTTTCTTCTCGCTGGGCAGGGCCACCAGGTCGTCACCGGCGGCGGGCACCCCGGAGAGTCCCAGCACCTGCACCGGCGTGGAAGGGCCGGCCTCCTTCATCGGCTTTCCGTTCTCGTCGAACATGGCGCGCACCCGGCCGTACTCGGTACCGGCCACCACGGCGTCGCCCTTCTTCAGGGTGCCGGACTGCACCAGCACCGTGGCCACGGGGCCGCGCCCCTTGTCCAGGCTCGACTCCACGATGGTGCCCTGGGCCAGCCCCTCGGCCGGCGCCTTGAGCTCCAGGATCTCGGACTGGAGCAGGATGGAATCGAGCAGCTCGTCGATCCCCTGGCCGGTCTTGGCGGAGACCTTGACGAACTGGGTGTCACCGCCCCACTCCTCGGGCACCACCTCCTCGGCCGCCAGCTCCTACATGACGCGATCGGGGTTGGCGTCGGGCTTGTCGATCTTGTTCACTGCCACCACCAGGGGCACGCCGGCCGCCTTGGCGTGCTGGATCGCCTCCTTGGTCTGGGGCATGACACCGTCGTCCGCCGCCACCACCAGGATGATGATGTCGGTGACCTTGGCGCCACGGGCGCGCATGGCGGAGAAGGCGGCGTGGCCCGGCGTATCCAGGAAGGTGATGTCGCCGTGGCCGGTGTGCACCTTGTAGGCGCCAATGTGCTGGGTGATGCCGCCGGCCTCGCCCTCGGCCACCTGGGTCTTGCGGATGTAGTCCAGCAGCGAGGTCTTGCCGTGGTCCACGTGGCCCATGATGGTGACCACGGGCGCGCGCGGCACCGGTTCGCCCTTGGGCTCCTCGGCGATGGTGGCCATGATCACGTCCTCGACGTCCTCCGGCTCCTCGAAGATGACGTTGTGCCCCATCTCCTCCACCACCAGGGCCGCGGTGTCCTGGTCCAGCACCTGGTTGATGGTCACCATCATGCCCATCTTCATCAGCTCCTTGATCACCTCGCTGGCCTTCACCGACATGCGCTGGGCCAGCTCGGAGACGGTGATGCTCTCGGGCACCTTCACATCGCGCACCACCGGTGCCGTGGGTTTCTGGAAACCGTGGTCCTGATCGACGGCCACCGCTTCGCGGCGCGCCTTCTTGCCGGCCTTGCGCCGCCCGCCCTTGCCGGGCGCCACGTGCAGCTCCTTGCGGCGACCCGCCTCGGCGCGGCGCTTGGCCTTCTCCTTGCGCTCGCGTGCCTCCTGTTGGCTCTTGCGCTGCTCC
>Ga0256914_1002562_pt1 | contig 15063 bp, 20 predicted proteins | sample HulkmetaG_FD_191571 | JGI IMG/M metagenome (GOLD analysis project Ga0256914, IMG submission 191571) | Hydrothermal chimney microbial communities from Main Endeavour vent field at the Juan de Fuca Ridge, Pacific Ocean - Hulk | ecosystem: Environmental > Aquatic > Marine > Hydrothermal vents ... | reverse complement strand
AACTATCGTATGGTGACAATTCCCAATCAATGCCACCGTTGCCGTCATCAGTCGCCAGTATGTATCCGTTAGTTGTGTACGCTTCTTTCTTGCCCTCGCCATTGTAGTTTTCAAAGGCAATGATAGAGCCGTCCGCCATTTGCTTGTGTCGGTCTTGAAATGTGGACATCTTCCTGAATATATGCCCAGTATAAGTTAAGTCTTTAATGTAAATATCTGCAGACGCACCTGCATATATGTTTACCAAATCGTGTGCTGTTCCGATTTTCGGACTATAAAAATTCACCTTGCCACTTGTAGTGGTGTCAGTACCGACAAAAGTCAAGCCACCATAGTTGTCTGTATTTTCATTATAATTGGAATAATACATCGCAAACAGCACTTCGGCATTGTATAAATCACAGTCGCCAGCACCTTGCCCAAATGTTACTACCCTACGAGTTGTAACCGCTCGCAAATTATTGATTGTAATTCTCTTGTTGCCAGCGGAAAGATAGAAAATATAATCTGCTTCTCCATAAATACCATCTATATCTATGTCAGTAGAATACGGCATATATAAATATCCGACACTGGAGATATAGATATTCTTGATATTTACCCTCTTGCTATATTCAAGCTGTATAGAACGATACGCTTGATATTTTGTAGAGCCATACCACTTCAATAATGTATAGATATTCTCAATAGTAAAATCTTTTGAAAAACGAGAGAACACAACAGCACGCACCCCTCTTTGCAAGATGTTCTTGTAGAGTGTGTCCTGAAAATATTGTGCTGAGGCACGAGAACCAAAAGCCATATCGTTACGCAAGTACTCAAAGTCTTCAATCGTCACTCCGTCTAAATGTAGTATAGCGTCATACAATACATTATACATTTTGCGTGAATTGACTGATGAATAGCTGTAATCTCCGTCATCTGCACGCAAGTTTATCTTACTCCTGCTGTTGAGATTGACTACATATCTCTCCCAATCATTAGGGTCTATATTTGCGTTCGCGGTGGCATTTGAAAGATTGTTGTACACATTAAAATCATACGCTCGCGAAAATGCACTACTTACTGTTATGGTCGTCTCATCTGCACCAGCGTCATACGACATTGCCGAGATAGTCCGCTTCTCGTGTCTGTTCCAATCCGCATAAGACAGATTGTTTGAATACACGGGACTTGTTATATAAATGTCATCTCCAACATTCCAGCGTGTTGTATAGTCGCCACGCACTTTTATTTGTGTAGCCCCCGTTAAAACACTGTTGGTCATAAGTGGCATAAATTCATCTTTGTCAAACTCTCCGAGCATTTTTATACCGCGATAAAAACCATAGCCACGCCCTGTATTGTATGTACTGAATAAACCACGATACGCAGATGAGTGCTGATACCCACGAATATCTACATTCTTGGTTACGGGCTGGTCAAGATTGTTCTCATCTTTTACTACATAGAAAGAGTGTTCGTGTTTTTCGTTACTTGCCGACAACCCAATCATACCACCGAACCGCACCATACCTGCGTTCTCTGTGACAATAATCTTTGGGTGTGGGTCTGTAAGTTTTGTTGCCCCATTATAAATAGCAACCCTGCGGTTGGTGTTATCCAAACCACTCCAACCTTTTGAGCCAATGTCGTGTCCCTCAAAGTCTGTCGGTGCGTCAATCACAAACTGTCCGAAATTAACAAGCAAGCCGTCTGTATCAAGCGTTGCAGTTGCCTGTAATACAGGCAAAACCACTCCATTATCATCAAAAGAACCGCTTGTAGTTTTGAGCAAATACATATACCGAGTGTCGTTACCTGCTATCTTTGTGGTGACAAACTTGAACCTCCATTTATTTGGTGCGGTGTCTATCGTGTATGGAGTATCAAACTCCGCATACACAAAATCTTTGAAATGAAAATATGGTTGTGACGGATAATAATCACGACTGTTTATCACCGCTGTTGCTCTGTCTGTCCAAGTACCCCCGACATTTTCCTGTAATATACAGTTCAATTCTGCCTCATCGTCAGGGTGTTCCCAATGAGAATAATACAGATACAAGCCAACTACCAGCCCTTTAAGTGTTCCTGCTTCGTCAAAGGTTAGTGGGCGGTATCTTATTGAACTTTGCCAATTTGATACATAGTCATATCGGTCAAATCTAGGTGTGTAAGCACCTGTAAAAGCCACCTTGTTATAGGTTTGTGTCGGTGAGTGCGTTACATTATTAAGATTGACCAATACTTGTGCCATATTATCCTAAATTATTAAGTTGCTCCTCCAACTCTCTGCGCTCCTGCATTATCGGGTGATTTTCTTTTGCCCACGCCAACAATTCTTCATCTGTTGGCATACCGAGTTCGTCCAACTGTTGCTGTATGACCTCTCGTTGTTGTTCTCTTACATACTCGTCCCACGGGATAGCATTTTCTTGTATTTCCGCAACCGTTTTGGTTGGGTCGTTTGCTATCTCATCAGGGATATAAAATTTTCCATTCTGATTTTCTACTATTGCCATAATGCTTTTTAACTATTAAAATGCGTCATAGAATGGCGCGAATAATAAACTTGATAAATTGTTTCTTGCGTCAAGGTAATGTGTGTAGGTGGGGTTGTTTACCTTTGTCGCGTGCCAGAAGTTGTCATTCTCGTCAATCTGTTTTATATACCAATCTGCGTCTTTGTCCGAATAGCAAAAGTATGTCTTGCCCCCGTCTTCATATATCTCATTGAGTGAAAATCTGTCTGTTATCTTTCCGCTTGTCTGATTTTGTATAGCCGATATGATTTCATCTTGCTTTGTTGCGGTTGCCTTATCATCTTCAAGTGTGTCTAATTTGTTTTCCAATTCATCGGTGTTGAGATTGATTTGGTCTGCTTTTAGTTCCAGCTCGTCTGTGTTATTCGCGACCTCTTGCAATTTCGCAATGATAGCGTCCTGCTTTTCCTCTGTCGCAGGGTTAATCTCAAAACCAAGTTTGTCCAATATCTTAACTATTGTTGTTATCTTCATAGAATTGTTCTATTAACTTATCTAGTTTGGCTTCCGCTTGCATAGCGTCTTCACGGTTATATTTCCTGACTATCTGCTCCTTAATTTGTTTTAACAATTCCAACTTTGCGTCAATAGCCCTTTCTCGTTCGGACAATACATCGTTTCTCTCAATTATTGCTCTCTCAGTGTTGCGCAATATTTCACTCTTTCGCGTCACTTCCATATCTAAATCTGATAACTTGCTCTGTAGCGCAATAATCTCACTTTCTCTAGCTTGCTTTGTGTTGTCATAAACTATGGACAACTGCCTCAAATCAAATTTAGCTTTCTCTATATCGGCACGCAATTTATCTAACTCATCTTTGTGCGTCTTTATGCTATCAACCAGAGTGCGCTCTTTGTTGTTTAGCTCAGATAAATCTCTTTTCTTTTGCTCAATATCATCAACCAAAGCATTGTTTTCAACAACAAGTTCTTTGTTGCGCTTCAACAACTCTGATAATTTGGAATACTCCTGACTTGATTTTATTTCAAGTTCTGTGATTTCTGCTTCAACAATTCTTCTATTCTCTTTGAGTTTATCTAACTCATCTTTAGCTCTTGTGACCTGCACTAACAGTTGGTCGTGCTTCTTTTGAGCGTCTTTTCTCTTCTCTAGCAATTCTGAGACTATAAGCTCATTGTTCTTTACGACATCTGACTGCTGTTTTATCGTACTCTCAAGCGCCTCAAGTTCCTGCTTCTTGCCAGATATTTGCTCAGCAAGCGAAGAAAGCTCGCCTAATAGCGCGTCAACTTTCTTCGCTTCATCGCTTTTATTTTGTTGCTTTGGTTGTATTCTACGCATAAACTAACTGCTATAACCTCTGATTGTTACATCAAACGCACCTGCTGTCACATTTACATTCAATGATAACCAGCGAAGCGCATTTATGTTTACTTCAAACAGACGAACACCATCTCCAGTTATGTTTACGCCTGTGTTACCGTCTATTGATGAACCGTCTTGCAAATCAATAACCTGCACGAAAGCGTACGGATTGTCTGCTGTCGCTGGCTGACTGAAGTCTGGGTTTTCTTCCGCAAGCGAGCCAGCAAATTTGATTGTTCCATTTGCGGAGTTTTTAGCCACTATCTGCACAATTACATTTTCAGCGCCAGCAATCATAGCGCCATCAGTAGCTGTTGTGGCATTTATGTCTTTGTAGTCATATCCTATATTGAACACCATAAATTTTATTATTAACTTTTAATCAGACCCTTATCCCTGTCCCCAACGACAGGGACAGGGTAAAAACCCGATTAAGATGTGGCTTTAGAAAGAATGATACCCTTTCCTGAAACTGCACCAATCGCGTACATAGCACGACCAACGAACTTAAGTGTCCACCTGTCTTGGTCAATTTCTGGCGGAGCAACAGTTGGTGATAGCCAGCTGACATAGTAAGCTTGGAAGCTTGTCTCTGGGTTTCCACCAAGAGAAGCTAAGAACCACCAGTACTTCTTGCTTGCGTCAGTCTTGTCGTCTGCGTCAACATCAAACTCAACGGCAAGGTGTTGGTACTTGTTCCTATATGTATTCTTCACACCTGAGTTTGAGTTTGTGTTCCCCTCAATGCTTTCTGGTGCTACAGAACCAATCAACCTATCAACCCTGTTACGCATAGTAGCAGAGTGTGATGTTATGATTGTGTTTGGCTTCATCTTTAGCCTTGCGCCATAGTTGTCCATCACATTGTATGCGAAGTAATCTTCTGCAACTTCAAGAGCGCTTTCTGATAGAGATGGCGCACCTGAAAGAATGTTGGAGTATGAGAGAGCGCTGTGCTTCAATGTGTGGGCGGTGTTGAAGAGAGATTTGCCGTCCCCAACAGTAGTGTCAACAGTGAAGCCACCGTTATCTGTGTAAGAAGACGCGTCTCCCATACCTAAGAAGTTGCGCATATCAAGCTCTATCTTATCTACCACATCTTCACCAACTGCTTTCGCCCAACTAGCAAGTTGATGTGCCTGAAGAGCTATGTACTCCTCACCAGATACAACACGGGCAACAGAGATTGTCTTACGAGTAAATTTCTTCTCGTAACCCTCTGCAATACCCCTTTGTGCTGAAGCTTGACCCTCAAGTTTCACTTCTGCAAATCTCTCGCGGTCTAGCTCTTTAATCATTTTGTACTTTGATTGTGGGTCGCCACTCTCTTTGTGGAATACTCTGCGTATATCGCCAGCGTCCTTACCCACACCGCGCAAGAATGATTTTTTAATCAAGTCTTGCAATGCTGGCGTTGACATTGTTGTAATTAACATAACACTTACAATTAAACTAATAATCTAATAAAACACTAAACAAACTTTACATAAATGTAATCGCTGTCTTGTGCAAGACGAACAACCTCAACAACTTTGTTGGTTTGGCTCGTCAAATCAACCTCGCCATTGCTGTCAAGGTCATATCTTTGACCAACCATATTTTGTGCAGGTGTACCTGCACCTACTTTCGCCTTATAAACAGCGTCCTCACTAGGTTGCTCAACTGGATACTCGTTAGTATCAGCATAATCATCGTTAGCTGAAGTAACAGTACCGTTGATAATACCTACGAGTGTTTCAGGTGTAGCAGAAGCGTCTGCAGGGACAAGAAACCCATTGCTGTCAAGCATAACAGCGTCTCCGTCAGCAAACGCTGTTGAAGCTTTCTTTTTGTATGCAAATACTTCTGTATCACCTCTATCTCTAACAAACTTAGCCATATTCATTAAATATTAAATTGCTAATAATATATCTGACACAAAAAAGCGCCAGACTTGCTTCTGGCGCTTTGCCACGAGATGACACACCGCCAGAAGCGATAATGCCACCTCGTTTTTGTTGACCCAGAACAATACAAACTGGGATATTCGGTGGTGTGCTATTAACCCAAGCACTAGGGAATGTTTTTTAGCATTGCTTATGCGAATGCCACCAACTTACTTGGTAACCTATATTATAACACATCTAATCTAGCAAGCAACTGTGGATAACTACTCCCCGTCTTTCTCTTCTTCTTTCTTGTCTTCTGCGTCCTCTACAACCTCCTGTACACCAGCTTTTTCTTTTGCAATCTCTGTGTATTTCTCTGCGAGAGCTTTTATCTCCAACTCATCTCCCAACTCTTTCTTCGCAAGCTCTGCAAATACACTTGCCCCCATATTACTAATACGATTATATGACGCGAGCAATATATCTGATATTTGCTTACTTAGATGTCGCAGGAATACTATATCAAGGTATCTCACACCGTTATCTTCGCATATCTTGGCAATGTCATACTCTATCTGCTCATTTGCTTTCTCCAACTCGTCTTTTGCTTCAGGGTCTTCGTCATCAGAGATATAGTTCAGCTTGGACAATGCCTCAAGCACTAGCGGTATTACCTGCGCCATTCTCTCATCATATTCAAGTTGGTAAATGTGGTCTTGCAATTCACCAGCTGAAATTGGGTCAATACCCAGTTTCTCGCAAGCTTCAGCTACATCTTTATCTGTAAAAGTTTTACCTTTAAATTGTTTAGCTAATTCTCTTAAACTCATACGCATTATCTTAATTAACAAATTCACCGTCAATCTCGGCTACATCGCCATTTGGTAATTCAACCTTAAACACGCTCTTTTCGCGTGTTACAATCATCTCAACAAGTTCAGTACCGACACCCATCTCATTGCGCTTCTCAGTCACTCCAACCTTTTCTTGTATTGGTTTTGTGTCAACACTCAACACTTTGCACTCAACACGATTTTGTTCGTCCATAAAGTCCTTGTATGGCACTTCAACAAAATCGTCTGAACCGTGAAACTTAACCTTGATGAAGTCTTTTAGCACAGCCCTTTGTTCAACCTCATCACTAACCTGCTTTTTGTATGCGTTTTGCCACGCAACTACAACCTTACCATCAAGTTGTCGCAATCTTACTATCAGAGAATAGTCTTCGGTTTGAAGACCGCGCGGTGTGCGCTCAATCATATCACGCAACTGGCTTATTTGTTCAGGTGTAAGTTGCGTAATATCAAACGGCTTTGTATCAGTTGTCTGGACAGAATTGCTTGTATCTTCACTCTCTTGTTCGTTTTCTTCAAGCTTTTTAGCAATTTCGTCAGCAACACCAGTATCTTTTTGTTCTTCTTGTTTGTCCTGTTCTAAGTCAGGACGCACATTGTTGTTGTTTTCGTTAGACATAAGCATTTATTTAATTAAACTTATAATTCATACGACCCGTCATCGGTAGCGTCTAAGCTATCCACAATGCTATCAATATTGAATGGGTCATTCTTTGCGCCTTTCTTTACAGCGCTACCACCAGATGTATTTGTAATATTCTCTTTTGGTGGCGTGTATGAGTTGGCTACAATCTTAGAAGCTTTTTCAATTCGTTCCCTGACCTTATCAAGTGTTAGGTTTGAGTTATCAAACTCCTTGAACTCAACCAATATCTTATTGGCTAATTCAGTTTCGCTTTCTGCGATATCAGGGTTTGCTTCATATAACTCTTTGGCACGCTCAAGAGCTATATTTTGCGCAGTCGCATTTAGGTCTTCAACTTGTTTTTGAGTAGTATCTTTAAGTTGCGCAAACAGATTATTGATTGTCTTTTTAAGCTCTGCAATCTCGTCTAATTGCTTTAGCTCGCTCTCTGTCATCTCATCACGCTCATCATCTGATAATTCTTTGCTCGTCTTAATTTCTTTGAAAGGTACTTCCGCGTCTTCTGGCGCGCCTTTTCCCTCATCAGCTTTACCGCCTTGAGCTGTAATAGCACCTTTCAGCTCTGAAATTTCTTTCTGCAAGCTCTCTATAACCTTGCGTTGCCCTGCAAGATTTTCGTTACGCTTCTCTATCTCTTCGCGTAACTTAGCGACCTCTTCCGAGCCGACATCTTTCTTGTCGTCAGCGTCTTCTGGCTCTTTGTTGTCTTTCTTAACTGAAGAAACAACACTGCCAGTTTCAGGGTCGCGCTCCGTACCAAAAATATCTTTTACGACCTTTTGTTCTTTAGAGCTTTCAGAGCTATTTAGCTCTGGGGTCTGCTCCACACCCTTTGGGTCTTGTATGTTTTCCTTATTCATACTTAACTTGTAATTAACTAATAATACTACTCTACCGCCCCCAAAGAGTATGATTATGACAACCTGCCTACCGTTTTAGCTTTCTCCTGTGTGCTTTCTTTGCGTTTCCCAAATTCAGCGGTGTATTTCTCAAAGTCGTGCAGTACAGCCAGCAGTGTGGCTAATGCCTGTCGCAATTCTCGCACTTCATACGGTGAACACTCAAAAAGCAATCGTCTTTGTATCTGGTCTATGCGGTTTTGTATGACTGCAGTAATTGCCTCTTTCTCATTGCTCCACGCATTTGCGACTGACGCTAACATTTCTTCGTTCTCTGTTATGTCCTTACTCAACTCAAAATCAACGACTTTTACATCGCTCTCTAACAAGTATTGTTCCAATGTCTTGTCTTTATCTGACATAACCTAATTTTTCTTCTTGTAATGCTTGTTTAATGTTTGCCTGTCCAAACGAGCCGTCATTTTGTTGTTGTGCTTGCTCTGCGTTCTTAATCTGCTGTAGCTCCTGAGGTATAAATAGGTCTTCACTCCTACCTGTTATCTTTAGATATTCTTCTTGTAGTTTCTCTCTGTTCACATTTGGAAATACAGATAATAGCCAGTTAAACTCATCTTTCATCTGCACGAGTTGTAGCGCGCTCTCTTTCAATTTCTCTGGCTTTATCTCAAAGATGAGATTATATCTTTGCTCTCGCAATAATCGCGGGTTTACAAGATAAAACTCTGTCGGTTTACCTTGCTTGCGCATTTTATATGCTTTCTCAAATAGCTCATCGCGCTTCTTTTCAACATCATACAATGGGTCATCTATCTCATCTGTAAACTCAACTCTGTGATTGATACCGTTTATGTTCACAGTGAAGTTCTGATATACACTCACTTTTTTATCGTCCACGACAGTTTCCCGTTGTTTTATTGTGTATTTGCTTTCTATCGTCTCAGCGCGTCTAAGCGCAAGGTCAATGTATCCATTTACGACTGCGTCCAACAAGTATGCGAGTTTATCTCTCTGGTTTTGGTCAACTGTAGCAATCTCTGTAGCCGTAGCGTTGCCAGTCATCTCACCTGATGTTGTAGGGTTTACCGTCTGGCTCTCCATTATGTCTTTAATCAAATCAAGAAATGAGAAGTGTGCGTTGGTCAAACTCTTATCATCTGGCAATGCAAGCTCATAATCATCGCGTGTAATGCCGTGCGTCCTTTGCCCCGCTTTAAATATGTCGTGCATTAACATATATTTGCCACGCACCAATAGTGGCGGGTCTATATCACGCTTCAATCTCTCTGCCAGCGCGTTTATAAGCCAATCTACAAAATCGCTGTTAAACTTTGTCTTGGCTGGAACGCTTCTTGAGTATGCTGTACCTGACGCTCTTTCTGCAGAAAATTGCACGATAGGATAATTACCGCGTGGGTAAAATAGCGTAAAAGGCGTATCTTTAGGCAACATCATCACACCGTTTATGAAGATGTTGAAACGATTGTTGATTTTATCCCACATTCTATGCACCAAAACATATTTCTTTGCGTCCTCAATTCTATCCTGCTTGAATAGTGCCAAATTCCTGCCTGTAATTTTGTTTATGTCTTTGATTGCGTCAGGGACTTTGTCCCACATATTCAATGAACCATATATCTGTTCGGCTTTATCTCTTTCAAGAAACTCCTCAATGACGACAAACGGCTGAGCTTGCAAACCACCATTTGCGTCATCAAGCTCAGGGTTTGCCAAAATTACCTGCCTGCCGTCCAACAAACGAGTAACCGCTCGTCTTATCTGCACTTCTTTTTTCTCTTCAAAAGATAAATTCTCAAGAAACTCGTATGTGTAGTCCATCTTCTCTGGCGATAACATCTTTCCGTCTTTCTTTGCTACGACTTGCGGTATAGTCTTAACTTCCCAATCTTCAAGGACAAAAGCGTCCCCTTGCGTGTACATCTCCCAATATACCAACCCAATCTTTCTTTCTAGACGCTCAAGCTTGCGTGAGTGTTCTATAGCCAGCTTATAAATATCGCCCAAACCGTCTATCTCGTTTCCATTATTATCATATACTTTAGCCTCCAATTTAAAAGCATACTTGAGAAAGATTGACACGAACGAGATAATCTTTTCGTGTGGCAGACCTAAACTGAGTTGCGTATCGTCCTTTCCTTTTGGTGGCGCGTAATTTAACGCTTTCCTGCGATTATACTCATAATGTTGCGAGTAAGTCATTCCATTGAATACTGGACTTTCTTGCTCGCGTAAAGTCAAGGCGTCATTTATGCGCGATATTTGCTCGCGTGCATATTTCTCTATCTCCTCCGCCTTTTTCCCCTTGCCATATATCATACACTATATTATAACATAATAAAAATTAAATGCTTGACAATTTCTTCAAGTCAAACTCATTGCTTTCCCTGTTGTATCCTTTCCATTTTTCAAGCTCAAGCTGTTCCAATTCATCACTTGTCAGCACTGGTTTGTGCGCTGGCTCTGTCCTAAAGAAAGTATAAAGCGCGCCATCAAACCTATCTGGGCTGAAACCATACTCTTTTTTGAACTCAACCTTGTCCATAAGCTTTATTCTGCCCCGTAAATCGCGCTTAAACTTGATATAAGAGAACTCACGCAACCACGCCTGTTTATTATTCGTGATAATTATGCCACCTCTTGCGAGCCACTCTCTCAATCTCCACGCCATTTCCGCTTTAAATGAAGCAAATTCTTCTTTTGTTTCTTCTCTCGGTTTATCTGCCAGTATCGCATTTACACCCTCACCTGTCTTCGTCCGCACATTCGCCACGACTTTTGCGCCAATTCCGAAAGCGTCAATGCCTATGTTTGCATTTGTCGTCCTATACGCGTCCCTTATTGCTTCAATTTTACGCGCCAAATCTATCTCCGTGCTTGTCTTTTCACGCAACGCCTCCTTAAGATAGATATTATCTCGCACCATTATCTGCGAAAAGTCTTTACCCTGTCCTGCTGGGTCAACGCCTATAATTACATTATTCAAGATTTGGTCATTCGGCTCTTCAAAGTGGATATTTATATTGGCAAACAACGGTATCCAACCTTTTTCGTCCATATCTTGCTCACCAGCAAACTCTCCCAATACACGAATGCGATACACATCGCTATCTTCTCCGTATTTTTCCTTAATACTCTCAATAAAGCCCTCTTTCACGATTGGGCTATCAAGAGAAGTGAAGTGCAGTTTGGTAAACGGCGCGCCTTTCTTGTGGCTCTCATAGAAAAAACCCTCATTCCGCGTAGGGTTTCCAACCATAATAACCACCCAATTCTCACCTGTAAGCGCACCCTCCATACTCTCAACCATTGCTTGACCCACGCCTGACGCTTCATCAATGAACAATAGCACATAGTCTGCGTGAATACCTGCAAGAGCTTCAGGGTTATCTTTTCCAGCAACACGCGCGCGCATAAACCAATCTTTTGTGTCTCTTATGCGTACCTTGTTGTCCAAAATCTCTATCTGCGACTGTAGCTCTGGTATCAATCTCTTGTACCACTTGTACACCTCTTTCATAAAGACATCTTTCAACTGATACTCGGTGTTCGCGGTCGCCCCTATCTGGCTAAAGAAAAAGTTTATCAGGAAGTGCAGTGTGATTACACTGGCTGTAGCCGTCTTTCCCACACCGTGTCCTGACCTAATCGTAACCCAGCGCTTTTTTATATCATACGCGTCTTGCCCGAATGTGTTTATGGCTCTATTGTATGCCTCCAGCCCAACTGTCTGTTGCCAAGTAAATTTCTTTTGCGCCCAGCGCCTAAAATCGCTCGGCTCTTGGTACTTAAACATATCTTTCTGATAAAAAGACAGGTCGTGATATACGAGATTTCCGTCTTTGTCAAACAATTTTACTTTCTTTTTGTTCCCAAACCTGTCTTTTATCTCAAATTCTCTATCAATAAGCTCGTCTTTGGGTTGCGCTGGCTTCCAAAACCCCATAGCTTCATACGCAAATAAGAATACATCTTTACGCCAACGCTCAATTTTATCTAAAACTGCTTTTGTTTGGTCATCTATCATAGCTATTGTTCGTCATCTGGCGCTATTATCTCACGCAACTCCTCTGCTTTTTGCGCGACATCTGCCAGAGAAAATACGCCAACAGGCGCGAGTTTATTACTATTATTGCCATCATTATTGTACTTGCCCTCAGTTTTATAAAACATTTCAACAGCTTTAGCTTTAACTTGTAGGTTTTCTTGCTGTTTCAACAAAAATGCGTGTTGCTTTTTAACATTATGTTCATTAAGCCCTTGCGCGTCCAATAATGTCTCAATGTACGCCACAACATTAGCGTTTGTCAATAGTTGATATGCCATTTGTCGTGCTGTATTCGCGTTCTTTGGTTTGTATCCTTTAGTAGCCATTAGTGCTGGTACACGCTTACCGTCCATCTTTAAATAGTTCTCCGCAAACTCTTTCTGACGCAAAGTCAACTCTCTCACACGACCCTCTGCGTCCTTAAACCTCCACCGACCGCCTATAGTTAGCCCTAGTCGCTTTTCTTTATCTTTGCCCTTATCTAATATAACATTCTCAACGGCTTTTTTTATCGTTTTTTGGTCTTTATTACGCATATTGATTGTTTTATGCGTCCTACCTGTCCCCAAAGTAGCTAATTCACGCGCTCTATGTGTGTCATAAAGCGCGCTGTCAGCCACTTTACGCAACTTCACCATTCTGCACAGGTGCTTCTGGCTCTTCTTTCAATGGCACTTCTGTGAGTTCAGGCAATTCTGGCTCTTCCGCGTCATCTGTCGCGTCATTTGTTTGGCTTGTGGTGTCATCTTCGTCAGTATTTTCATCTGAGTTGTCTGCTGTTTGGTCTGCGCTATCCTCTTCTGACGGTTCATCAACCGTATCACAACCTGCACTGATGAGACGATTGCGCATTGCGTCTATCTGGAGTTTATCAAACCCCATTTCCTCAATGATAGCCTCGTCTTCTTTACCGTCCAGAATTGCGAGAGCCAACTCTCTCTCATTTGGGTGTTCAATACTTTTCGCGAATTGAACACAAGCTTGTGAATGTTCTGCCATAAACATTTTATTATTAGAACTAATAATCGCAAACGACCTTATACGATATTATAACATAAATAAAACTCAAAATGTATAGTTATCCACATTATCATTTCCCGCGCAGGCGACAATGCACGCACTTGCCATCATACAGAAATTCGCGCAAATGCAGGTCGCCACACACAGCACAATTTGTGTATCTGCTTTCGCTCTTACGCTTTTTGTATGTGCGTCTTGTATTTAATGGCTTTGTTCTCTTTGGTGGTGTCATACGCTTTTAATTAACTCTACTAACTTATCCACTAAATCAGGGTGTCGTGGCAGATGTTCGCTTTCAGAATAACACAAATCACACGCTTCGTCTTGTGTGTTGTGACAACCACAGTAACATAGCTTTTCATTTTTCAGCATTTCACGCAATACAGTTTCAAGCGTGCCTTTGTATATAATCTCTGGCGGTTTTCCACATTTGGAGCAGACATAGTATTTAGTTACATCTCCCGCAACCTTTACTTTTGCTCCACAGCAGTTTGAGATTTCTATTGTTTTCATATGTCTTATTTATTACTTGATAATCAAATCCTTTTCTGTAATTTCCCCAATGTCAAACATTCTTAAGTCATCACCTTTTATGATTGACAATGCGTGTCCAAAATTATGTTTCTGCCTTTCGCCAGTTAATATTGCAATATTATCTGCTTCATCTATTTCTTCTAATACAGATTTAGTTTCAAGGTCTGCACCAATCAATATGTCAAATATGTCGCCAGATTGGATAAAAATATGTATTTCTTCCACAGATAGTCCTTTAATAAAAGCTTTCAGGCTTTCTTTCTCTGGTATGTAGATGTTTTCTCTACCCTCTTTTGTTACTTTTATCTTTTTCATATTACTTATTTAGTTCTTATTTTCTATTTCCTTTAGTTCCTCTAATTGATAATTTATTCTTATGTTTAATTCTTGTATTGTTGCTTGTAAAGATTTTATTTTAGCGTCCATTTCATTATTCCTGTCAAAAGTAGTGGCGATACTATTTATCATTATTCCTAATAGTATTCCTGAAAAAAGGATAATTAACCTTTCTAAAACTGCTTTAATTATATGTAAATTCATACTACTTATTTATTACTTAATAATTCGTTCTTTATCTACATACCTTATGCGTTGTTTGTCTTTGTACTTCTGCGTCCTGTCCCAAAATCTCTCACCAAAGACACGCACTTTGTATCTTTTGCTGTCTGGCATTTCTTTTAATATTTCGCAGTCCATTGTGTAATCTTTGCAATTTCTGCCTATGCAATGCTTACATCTTAATTTTGCTTTCATACGCTTATTTATCACCTAATAATTCAGGGTTTTCATAGATGTTGCCAATTATTTCAACAAAATCAATAGGAAAATCGTCATCAATCTCATAAAATTGAACTGTATATGGCTCAACTTTTACCCTTTTTATAATATATCGTGCAATGCACTGCTCCCACTCAACAACACATAACTCATCATCTCCGACATCAAAAGGGACAACAACAATATCACCCTCATATATTTCTTTTCCGTTTTTGTCTTTTAGCCCCGTGTATTGCATTACAACACTGTTGTTTTTCCCAGCTCGTAATAGCAAATCACCGCCACCATAGTCCATACTTTTGAACTCTTCGTCCCAAGCTCTAAATTTTATTTTTCTGTTCATACGCTTTATTTATCAATCTTATAGTAAATATCACAGACGCTCTCTTTAATCTCCGCCACATCTCTTCCATCTTTAGTAATTTTTATCCAACCTATTCTAGCCATCTCACCGTCTTTGTAAAACAACTCAAAATCATACCCACTTTCTGCAGTGTAAAATGTTTTATCACTATCTTTTACAGTATTTGGATACCCTATACTTTCAATGTTTTTTAGCTTTCTCATACACTTATCTGATTATCTCTAA
>Ga0256914_1002561_pt1 | contig 15064 bp, 15 predicted proteins | sample HulkmetaG_FD_191571 | JGI IMG/M metagenome (GOLD analysis project Ga0256914, IMG submission 191571) | Hydrothermal chimney microbial communities from Main Endeavour vent field at the Juan de Fuca Ridge, Pacific Ocean - Hulk | ecosystem: Environmental > Aquatic > Marine > Hydrothermal vents ... | reverse complement strand
ATTTTTGAATGTATCATACATATTTTGGCTCATCCCCTTTACATCCTTCGATATAAAAAATTTATACAGTTTGCCAAAACCAATAAATTTAACACTTTTAAACAGTATTATCTTGGCTCTTACTTTTAATGGTTTTTTTATCCTAATTCCGGCACTGCTTAAAAGTATAAGTTTTTTTGGATTTAGCAAAACCGCCACTTTTCCGCCAAATGAGTGGCCAACCACAACATAGTTGTGTGATGAAATACTTTTTAAAAATTTATCCATTAATTCTTTATATGCAAATGTATCCAAAATCATATCGTTTGAACTTTTACCAAAGCCCGGCATATCAATATAAATATGTCTAAAATTACTAAAATATTTACCAAAAGCTCTCTTCATTAACTCTTTATTGCTTCCCCACCCGTGCAAAAAAATTATATCTTCGGTTTTGTCCCGATTTAAAATTTCATAAGATATTACAAAAACAGTATCTTTGTAAGTTATATTTTTTATGGCCATTATCTATGTCTTTAGTTTTGTATTTTTTGTTTTCTATAAAGCTCTTGAAGCAAATTAAAAGCATCATTTAACTTTTCATATTCATCCATATTTAGCATAACTGCTTCAAATTTATTATTTTTGACTATAAATACTCTTTTTTTCTCTTTGGATTTTATACTTTTTAGGATTGAGCTAAAATTTCTCACCACTTCGGTAGCCGTGTATATTTCATTACTATTAAAAATCGCCATATTTTTCAGCCTTTACATAAAATAATACATAAAATTTTATGTATTATATCATATTATTTTCCTTTTGCGGCATTTATAGAGTTTATATAGCGATATTCTATAGGTACAATTCTGTTTTTCGGCAGATATATATCGGATATTACTTCATTGAAATTATCAAAAAGATAGTTTGCAAGGCTTCCGGGAACCGGATTTATCTCATTTATATACAACTTATCATCTTTTACAAAAAAATCACACCTTACAATAGCCCCTTCAAATATATTGCTATAAAGCTTTTTAAAAGATTCTTCCATAAAAATTTGCAAATCTTTTGATATTTTTGCCTTATTTACACCTTCACTTCTGGAAAAATCCAAATATTTTTTATCAAAATCAAGAATGGATTGTTTTAACGGTTCTTCGATAAAAGAAAATATATATCCGTCTTTTGTTTTTGCTCCGGCGAGATTATACTCTTTGATACCGTCATAAAAAGGCTCTATCAAAACAGTATCATCAAACTCATAAGCCACATCCAAAGCATAATCAAACTCTTTTTCATTTTTTGCTATGCTTAACCCGATTGAGCTTCCAAGTCGCAATGGTTTTACAATGACAGGATAATCAAATGAACATTTTCTTACATCAGTATTTTTTAATACTTCATAATCCAAAACTTCAATATTTCTCGATAGTGCATATAGTTTTGTAAATTCTTTATTGTAGCTTATTACACTGCCTTCAATCCTTGGGCCGATATATTCGATACCAAAAAAATCAAGCAAAGAGGAAATTGTACCATCTTCTCCTTCTTTACCATGGATAAGATTGATCATCGTTTGAAACTCTATCTTTTTTTCTTGAAAAAGTGTTTTTTTATAAAATCCTCCTTGTTGCAAAGAAAGCTTGTCACATTTTTTATATCTATCGCTACTAAAATACGAGGCTTTCATATCTTTTGCATCAACAAGATAAAACTCTCTGTTTGCATCACAAAATATAAAAACCGTATTTTGCCCGATAACTTTTTTTAGTGTTATTGCGCTAACTATACTGATCTCATGCTCATAACTTACTCCGCCAAACAATATAGCAAAACTGTTCAAATTTGATATCCTTAGCTTAATTTTTTAAGTGCCTCTTTAATAAGAGAGGCAGTATCGTCGCTTTTACACTCATGTAAAATCTTCTTAACTTTTTCTTTGTTAAAACCTAAACTTTCCAAAGCTTGCAAAGCTTCGTTAAAACTTTTATTTTTTGGTGTAATTACGGTATCCAATGCAAAGTCGCCGAGTTCAACAAGTATTCTTTTTGCACTTTTAGGACCTATTCCCGGGACCATTTTGATGCTATTTATATCATTTGTTGCTACTGCTTTTGCAAAAGCAGAAGGTGTAAAAGTAGAGCAGATTGCCATAGCGGTACTTGGTCCTACACCATTGATTTTGATAACTCTATCAAATATAAATTTTTCATCCAAATCCAAAAAACCATATAAGTTATCACTATCTTCTTTTATAATCTGGGTTATATATAAAGATACAATTTTTTCTTTTTCCAACTTAGAACTACAATTTAAAGAAATATGGACATCTCTTGTTATGCCATAAGTCTTTATATATAAAAGTGTAGGCTCTTTTTTGATTACTTCTCCTTCGATTCCCACAATCATATATCAAACTCGCTTTTTCTATTGATTTGAAATTCATTCTCTTCAATTTTAGAGAGTGTAATACTTTTTGATATCTCTCCCTCTTTAGTCACATGAGTTATCTCAATTTTTGGTGAAAGCAAAATAAATTTTATCTCATTATACTCATGCCAAATTGAGCGGTTGATAATCTTGGCTTTAAGTATGGTAGATTGTATATCTTCTATCTCTTTTTTTATACTTTCTCTTTCATTCTTGTATTTTTTATATTTTTCAAGCAGTGCATTGTAAGCAGTAATTAATTGCTGAAAATCTCTGATTTTCTTCATAAGTGTTTTGGCCGGTTCTTGACCGGATTGTTTAAGCTCGATAATTTTCTGTTTAACAAGTTGGGCTGGTTCTTTGTTTTTGTCAATCAAAAGTTTTTTATCTCTTATAGCTTTTTTAGTTATATTTATAACAGATTCTATCTTTTTTAACTTTTCTTCCAACTGATCAATTTTTTCATGAAAACCCAATACTCTTGTAGGGTCTATTACAAACTTATTGTTTGTTCCTTTTAATTCGGATATTTCTATAATTTCCGATGCAATCAAAGTTACATTTGAAACCAATTGTTTGATAAAAATTCTTTCTGCTATAACTTCTCCGCCTATTGCTTGGTCTATTTTTACAGTTTTTGCATTGACTCTTCCGCCTTCGAGTCTTTTGATATTGATATCTTTGCCTTCAGCATATCCTCTGTGAACACTGATATCAAGCTCATCTGCAAATATAGAAGCATTCTTGTGAGTTTGTCCGCCTATTTGTACCTTTTTTGCTTTGACTACCGCCCCGCTTCCTATATTGCCCTCCACTATTATTTCAGTAGTTTCTACACTCATTCCGGGACCTATGGCATCTTTTAGCACATCACTTTCTTTTATATTGATTTTAACATTTGATTCAAGATTTGCTTCTATGGAACCGGTTGTTTTAAAGGATACCTCTTCAATTTCCATATTGTCATTGATATCGTATTTGTCACCTTCTTTATTTACATATCCATCTTTTTTTGCAACAAAAATTATCCTGTTTTCATCCTCTTTCTTTTCTATATTTTCACTAATACTAAAATCAATAGAGTATTTTTGCACAGGCTCTTTCACTTTTAAAAGTTCGCCTTTGCAGTTTCTGCCGTTTCTTCCCTCTTTTGCTTTTATATATTCTATAATGATATCGCCCTTTTGGACTGCATGAATATATCCTCTTCTTGAATAATCAATTCTTCCGTGTTCATCTTTTTTATTGACATTTTTTTTATAATGAAAAATAAGCTTGTCATTTATCGCAGCTATAGGCTCTATACAGTTACAAACAACAAATGTATGATCTTCATCCAAAAAGTTGTTAATTCTTATCTTTGCCACTATCTTTTCAACCTCTTTTTCCATTTCACTTTGAAATATAGAGATAAGCATTGATTGTTTTATAAGTCTTTTGTTGATTTGTGAAACTATATACTCTTTTAGTTTACTGCTGTATTTTATATCAAAATTTTTCTTTACCGTAGCAACAATCTTTGTAAGGAATTTATTGCCTCCGAGTATAATATCAAGCAAAGGCATGCTTTCTTCGTCTTTTAAAAATATTTCTATTTTATATTGCTGTTTTATCTGCAATTCTTCATTTAAAAGAAAATCTTCATCTTTGAACTGTTCTATGTTTGATTTGTTTATTTCCATCCATTCGTCATCTTTATGTGTTTTAAAAACACTCTTAAAAGAAAGAATGGTAAAATCAAGTTGATTTGAAGGTATATTCAAAGAAGAGGATATATTTTTTAATTCTTGATTGATATTTTCAGTATCAATTATAATATTTTGAAAGTTTACCTCATCACTATAAGTTTCGTTTTCATCTTTATTTTTACCAAAAAAAGCCAAATCAACACCTTTCTTTTTATATTTTTATATTTTACAAGGGATTTATTATAGTCTAAAATTATTGAAAGTTGAGTTAAACATAAGTATATCTGTGTTAAAATACACATAAAAAGAGAGTTTATCCATTGTGTTTAAGTCAATTTTTACAAATAGTTTCGGTATACTGATTTCTAGGATTTTTGGCTTTGCAAGAGACCTTTTGACGGCTTCCGTACTTGGGGCAAATATATATAGCGATATGTTTTTTGTAGCTTTTAAACTGCCAAATCTTTTTAGAAGAATTTTTGCCGAAGGTGCTTTTACGCAAAGCTTTCTGCCTGCTTTTACAAATTCAAAACATAAATTATATTTTGCTACATCAATTTTTATAAGATTTTTTTTCATTATATTGATATTGTCTCTGTTTGTAACTTTATTTGATACATTTTTTACCAAACTTATAGCTTACGGTTTTAATCAAAATATGATAAAACAAGCCGCTCCTTTGGTGGCAATTAATTTTTACTATCTTTTGCTTATCTTTTGTGTTACATTTTTATCAACCCTGCTTCAATATAAAAATCATTTTGCAACTACTGCTTTTTCTACTGCTCTTTTAAACATATCTCTTATATTTGCCCTGCTCTATTCCAGAGGACTTTCTGCCAAAATTATCGTTTACTATATGAGTTATGCGGTTGTTGCAGGAGGTATTTTACAGCTTTTTACTCACATTGTAGCTATTAAGAAATTAGGTCTTATGAAGATATTTGTTTACGGTATTGAAGCAATCAAAAAAAACAGAAGTAACAAAAAGGAATTGGATAATTTCTATAAACTGTTTTTTCATGGGATTTTAGGAAATTCAACAGCCCAAATAGCAGCTTTTTTGGATACTTTTTTAGCTACTTTTTTATATAGTGGTGCGATAAGTTATCTTTATTATGCAAACAGAATTTTTCAGCTTCCCTTGGCTCTTTTTGCTATTGCCGTTTCAGTAGCCATCTTTCCAAGAGTTGCAAAATATATAAAAAATGATGATACGAAAAATGCCCATCGGATTATCAAAAAAAGTTTTTGGTTTTTGGTATATTTGCTTGGTTTTTCTACCATAGGCGGAATTATATTGTCAAAAGAAATTATATGGCTGCTTTTTCAAAGAGGAGCATTCAATACGGACGATACAGCCAAAAGTGCTATAGTTTTAAGTATGTATATGATAGGATTGCTGCCTTATGGATTATCCAAAATATTTTCTTTATGGCTATACTCTTTGCATAAACAAAAAACAGCAGCCAAAATAGCATCTATGGCACTGGGGACAAACATAGTGTTTTCATTGGCTTTGATTATTCCGTTTAAGGCTGCCGGACTTGCACTTGCAGGTTCACTTGCAGGATTTGTTCTCTTTTTTTTAACTATCAAAGAGTTTGGATTGAAAAATTTTTTAGATATAATTCGAGATAAAAAATTGATATATCTTGTATTGTCTTTGATATTTGAAGTAATTATCTTGATATTTTTTAAGGATTTTATTGATGTATATATATGATTCGCATTTGAAAAAAAAAGTTTTATTTGAACCTGTAAACAAGGATAGAGTTTCTATATATGTTTGCGGTCCCACAGTCTATGATGACGCACACTTGGGACATGCAAGAAGTTCGATAGTATTTGATCTGCTTAGAAGAGTTTTGGTTGAACTTGGGTATAAAGTTATTTTTGTTAAAAATTTTACAGATATTGATGATAAAATCATTAAAAAAATGCAAGAAACCAACTCTTCTTTAAAAGATATAACAACTCATTATATAAAAAGATACAAAGAAGATATGCATGCATTAAATGTACTTGATGCAGATATAGAACCAAAAGCTACACAGACATTAAAAGAGATCATATCCATGACCGATACTCTGTTGCAAAACGGCTGTGCATACAGGCTTGAAGACGGTATATATTTTGATACCTCCAAAGATGACAAATATCTATCATTAAGCGGTAGATACGAAGATAAAAATCTGCAAAACAGAGTTGAATGCCATATAGGCAAAAAAGATCAAAAAGATTTTGCTTTGTGGAAATTTTCAAAAATCGCAGAGCCGAGTTTTGATGCTCCTTTTGGAGATGGTCGTCCGGGATGGCATATAGAGTGTTCGGCTATGATAAAAAAACATATTGCAGGCGAAGGCGAATATCAGATAGATATACACGGTGGAGGTGCTGATCTTCTTTTTCCACACCATGAAAATGAAGCAGCACAGACAAGATGCTCTTTTCATCAAAAACTTGCAAAATACTGGATACACAACAGTTTTGTCAACATAAACGGTGAAAAAATGAGCAAATCTTTGGGAAATAGTTTTTTTATAAAAGATGCTCTAAAAGTTTATGATGGAGAAATATTGAGATTTTATCTTCTTTCAACTCATTATAGACAAAATTTTAATTTTAATGAAGAAGACCTTTTGGTATCCAAAAAAAGACTTGATAAAATATACAGACTAAAAAAAAGAATATATCCTTGCGAAATTTCAAAAACAGGCAAAGAGTTTAAAAACAAACTGCTTGAAGCATTGAGTGATGATCTTAATATTTCCAAAGCATTGAGTATCATAGAAGATATGATAAACAAGGCAAATGAAAAACTTGATGCTAATGCGAAAGATAAAACTTTAAAAAAAGAATTGGCGGCAAATTTGGAATTTATATCAAAAGTTCTCGGTATCGGAAGCAAAGACAGTTTTGAATATTTTCAAATAGGAGTCACAAAAGAAGAAAAAAAGTTAATTGAAACTCTTATAAATAAAAGAAACGAAGCAAAAAAAGAAAAAAATTACAAAGTCGCAGACAAAATAAGAGAAGAACTTCTTTCAATGGGTATAAAGATTATGGATACAATTAAAGGAACAAAATGGGAAAAGTAGTTATAGGTTGTTTTTTTACCTATGGTATTTTAATGGGAGCGGACATAAATGAAACCATATTTGACGGAAACTGCGGTTCTTGTCACACTTTAAAAGATCGTTCATCCGCTCCGCTGATAACGGAAATTGTACAAAAATACAAAAACAAATATCCTAAAGAAAAAGAGTTTGTAAATGCTCTTTCAAACTGGGTATTTTCTCCAAACAAAAAATTCTCACTCTTCCCAAAAGCTGTAAATTATTATGGGCTTATGCCTGAACTTGGTATGGACAAAGACACCCTAAGAGGAATCGGAAAATATTTATTTGAAAGAAAATTTTAAACAAAAAAATATAAAATTACGAATACCTCTAAAATTTTTGTGTTATTATCAAAATCAATACCACAACCATCATTAAAAGTGATAATTTTTTTATAATTCTGTCAACAGAAAGTGCTTTTTCTACTTCTATATGATTTTCTTTAAGTTCTTCTATGCAATTTATCTTTTTTCTATAACCTATAAAAAACATTTTCAAACCTGTTTTCGGCTCTTTACATAGTTTTTTATATAGTTTTGAAACTAAATACTCAAGATAAATAACAAATATCAAATATATTGCAAATAAAATCACCAATACTTGTATCATCTCTTATCCGATTAATTTTTTAAAGATTATATTATACCGCTCCTTAAGGGAATATTTTGTATAATCTATTTAGAATACCTCCAATAAATTAAAAGGTTATTGATGATTGATTATCAGGATTTAAAAAAGATTATGTTTAAATTTCAGCCTGAAAATGCTCACAACATTGCAGAATTTGCTTTTAAATATGCTCCTTATATCTGCCCGTTTGCTTTGTCTTCTTATGCCAAAAAACATTTTATAACAGATAAAAGTATAAGACAGAATATTTTGGGTATGGATTTTTTAAATCCCGTCGGACTGGCTGCAGGATTTGATAAAAATGCTACTATGATAAAAACATTGAATGCTCTCGGTTTTGGTCACATAGAGTATGGCACGCTCACGCCAAAGCCTCAAAGCGGCAATCCAAAACCTAGACTTTTTAGATATCTCAAATTCAACTCATTGCAAAATGCTATGGGTTTCAACAATGACGGTATGGAAATTATATCCAAAAGAGTAGCTAAACTGTATCCTTATGCAATTCCGTTAGGTGCCAATATAGGAAAAAACAAAGTCACTCCTTTAAAAAATGCCATAGATGATTATGCTGTTTTGATTGATAATTTTAAAGATTTATCCGATTATCTTGTTGTAAATATCTCTTCACCAAATACGAAAGGCTTAAGAGATTTACAAAATGAGGACTTTATAAAAAGTTTGTTTGATATAGCTTTAAAAAAGACAAATAAGCCTATTTTTCTCAAAATTGCTCCCGATATGGATATCGAACAAGCCGTATCCATTTCAACTGTTGCCTTAAATCATGGTGCAAAAGGTATCATAGCAACCAATACCACCACAGATTACTCTTTATTGCCAGATGCAAAAGATTTCGGAGGTATAAGCGGTGATATTTTAAAAGATAAAAGTTATAACTTTTTTAAAAGTCTATCACAAGAACTGTTTGGTAAAATTACACTCATCAGTGCCGGAGGTATAGGAAGTGCTGATGAAGCTTACAAAAGAATCCGAGCAGGAGCATCGCTGGTGCAAATATACAGTTCGTTTATTTTTCAGGGACCAAAAATTGTAGAAGATATAAACAAAGGTATTATTGAAAAGTTAAAAGGGGACGGATACTCTCATATAAGTGAGGCTGTCGGTGCGGATTTAAAGGAGCAAAAACATTGATCTTAAAAACTATCTTACTAACAATCTCAACTATAGGAGTTTTAATGGGAAGTACTCTTCCGAAATATTATACAAAAATACTTAAAAATGGTCTTGAAATCGTCACCATACCGCTAAATAAAGGTTCAAATGTTATAACAACCGATATTTACTATAAGGTTGGAAGCGGTGATGAAATCATGGGCAAAAGCGGCATAGCTCATATGCTTGAACATATGAATTTTAAATCAACAAAACATTTAAAAGCAGGTGAATTTGATAAAATTGTAAAAGGATATGGCGGAGTTAACAATGCTTCTACAGGATTTGATTTTACACACTATTTTATAAAAAGCAGTTCCAAAAATCTTGAAAAATCATTAAAACTTTTTGCAGAACTTATGGCAAATCTGAATTTAAAAGATGATGAATTTCAAACAGAAAGAAAAGTGGTGCTTGAAGAAAGATACTGGCGAACGGATAACTCTCCTATGGGATATCTTTACTTTAGACTCTTTAACAATGCCTATCTTTACAACTCATATCACTGGACACCTATCGGTTTTATAGATGATATAAAAAATTGGAATATTAATGATATAAGAGCATTTCACAAAATGTACTACCAACCTAAAAATGCCATCATTATTGTCGCCGGAGATATAGAGCCTAAGAAGGTTTTTAAAGAGAGTGAAAAATATTTCGGCTCTATTAAAAACAGTAGCAGGATAAGAAGGTCTCATCAGGTCGAACCTCCTCAAGACGGTCAAAAAAATATCATTGTTCATAAAAAAACTCAGGTAGAAATGGTCGCAATCGCATACCATATTCCTGATTTTAAAGACAAAGACCAGGTTGCACTTTCAGCTATCGGCGAACTCTTAAGCAGAGGAAAAAGCAGCAGACTTGTAAAAAACATTGTAGATAAAAAAAGATTGGTCAACCAAATATTTGCATACAATATGGAACAGAGATATCCCGGACTTTTTATCATTATGGCAGTTTGCAATCCCGGTATAAAGGGCGAAGTCGTACAAAAAGAGATATTAAAAGAGATACAAAAGATAAAAGATGGCAAAGTTACAAAAAAAGAGTTGAAAAAAATTAAAACAAATACAAAAGCTGATTTTATCTATTCGCTTGAAAGTTCCTCGGGGGTAGCAAATCTTTATGGTAGTTACTTTGCAAGAGGAGATATAAAACCGTTGCTTGAGTATGAAAAAAATATAAACAATTTAACACTTGACAAAATAAAAACTGTAGCCAACAAATACTTTAACAGTAAAAATTCCACTATGATAATTTTAAAGGATGAAAAATGAAATATTTTCAAGGTGCTATGACTGCATTAATCACACCGTTCAAAGATGGCAAATTAGATGAGGTGGCATATGAAAAACTTATAAAAAGACAGATAAAAAACGGCATAGATGTTGTTGTTCCGGTCGGAACTACGGGAGAGAGTGCAACACTTTCACACAATGAACATAAAAGATGTATTGAAATTGCTGCCGCAACCTGCAAAAATACAAATGTTAAAGTATTGGCGGGGGCAGGAAGCAATGCAACCCATGAAGCAGTTGATTTGGCAAAATTTGCAGAACTGCAAGGAGCAAATGGGATACTCTCTGTTGCTCCATATTATAACAAACCAACACAAGAAGGTCTTTATCAGCACTATAAAACTATAGCAAATGCGGTTGAAATACCGGTTGTTTTATACAATGTACCAAGCAGAACCGGGGTTGATTTGCTTCCTGAAACCGTATTTAGGCTTTATGATGATGTTCCTGGTATTTTTGCCATAAAAGAAGCTACCGGCTCAGTTGACAGAGCCATAGAACTTCTTAGTCAAAGGCCTGCTCTTAGTCTTTTTTGCGGTGATGATGCTATAGATTATCCCATGCTTGCAAATGGTGCAAAAGGTATCATTTCAGTAACTGCCAATTTGCTTCCAAAGTTAAAAAGTGAATTAGTACACAGTGCTTTGGACGGTGATTTTCAAAAGGCAAAAGAGATAAATGACAAGTTATACAATTTAAACAAAATACTTTTCATAGAAAGCAATCCGATACCCATCAAAGCAGCAATGTATATAGCCGGTTTGATTGATACTTTGGAATACAGACTTCCTCTTACAATGCCAAGCAATAAAAACTTAGTAAGAATTGAAAAAGCTATGACTGATTTTGATATAGAAGGATTTTAATTGAGTGTACAAAGCAGTATAGAAGGAAAAACACTGGTTATCAGCGGAGGAACAAGAGGTATAGGCAAAGCTATAGTATATGAGTTTGCAAATGCAGGAGCAAATATAGCTTTTACATATCACTCAAATGAAGATGAAGCTAAAAAGATAGCCAAAGATTTGGAGGAAAATTATCATATCAAAGCAAGATATTACCAATTAAATATTCTTGAGCCTGAAACATATAAAGATGTTTTCAAAAAAATTGATAAAGATTTTGATGAAATAAACTTTTTTATTTCAAATGCTATTATTTCAGGTCGTGCGGTTGTCGGAGGATATGGAAAGTTTATGAGATTAAAACCCAGAGGACTCAACAATATCTATACCGCAACTGTCGTAGCTTTTGTTATAGGTGCCCAAGAAGCAGCAAAAAGAATAGAAAAAGCCGGAGGCGGCAGTATCTTGTCTATAAGCAGTACCGGAAATCTTGTATATATTGAAAATTATGCGGGACACGGTACAAACAAAGCTGCAGTTGAAGCAATGGTAAGATATGCTGCAGCCGAACTTGGGCATATGGGTATAAGAGTAAATGCGGTAAGTGGTGGTCCTATAGACACTGATGCATTAAAAGCATTTACCAACTATGAGGAAGTAAAACAAAAAGTAGTTGAACTCTCTCCTCTTGGCAGAATGGGTGAACCAAAAGATTTAGCAGGAGCTTGTTTGTTTTTATGTAGTGAAAAAGCTGATTGGATAACCGGACAAACACTCATCATTGATGGAGGAACAACTTTTAAATAATGCTGAATCTTCCAAATATATTGGCTTTTACAAGGGTACTGATGGCTCCTGTAATGTATTTTTTTTTAGTTGATAGAAGTAGCGGATTTTTACATGGTATCCATTCAAGCTGGCTTGATTATTTTGCCGCACTTCTTTTTGTACTTGCAAGTGTAACTGATTTTTTTGACGGTTTTATAGCAAGAAGATGGAATCAGATGACAAAGCTTGGGGCCATACTTGATCCACTTGCAGATAAAATGCTGGTACTTGCAGCATTTCTCGGACTTATGTATATAGATAGAGCTAATCCATGGGCAATTTTTTTGATATTAACCAGAGAATTTTTTATAACAGGCCTAAGGGTGCTTATGGCAAGTGAGGGGAAAAATATAAAAGCCTCTTTTATCGGAAAAACCAAAACAGTTGCACAAATGTTTGCCATAGGATTTTTGATGATGAATTGGAGTTTCGGATCACTTCTTTTATGGTTTGCGGTGGTTATTACTCTGTATTCGGGATTTGAATACATATATACTTACATAAAGGAGAGTTGATGGGGATTTTCGTTTCACTTTTAATACTCTCTTTCTTGATATTTTTTCATGAATTAGGACATTTTAGTGTTGCCAAACTCTTTGGAGTCAAAGTTGAAGTTTTCAGTATAGGATTTGGTAAAAAACTTTTATGTAAATTTTACAAAGGAACAAATTATTGTCTAAGTGCCATACCTCTTGGAGGATATGTACAAATGAAAGGGCAGGATGATTTAAATCCTTCAAAAGTCAGTCACGACAAAGACAGTTACAATTCAAAAACTCCCTTACAGCGAATAGCCATACTTTTTGCAGGACCTTTTGCCAACTTTTTACTTGCATTTTTTCTTTACATTGCCATAGGCAATATAGGAGTTCACAAATTAATGCCGGAAATTGGAAAAGTTTATCCAAATTCACCCGCATTTCAGGCAAAACTCCAAAAAGGTGATAAAATTATCTCTATAAACGGTATAAAAATTGAAAGTTGGGATGAGATAAAAAATATTATTGAAAATTCAAGAGGCGGATTGGATATTGTTATTCGAAGAAACAATAAACTTATCAAAAAAATTCTTTATCCCGATATTGAAAAAACCAAAAATATTTTTGGCGAAGATACAAAGAGAAAGATTATAGGCATACTACCTCTTGGAAAAAGTTATATAAAAAAATACTCTTTTTTGGAATCTATATCTTTTGCCTATAACGAAACCCTCAGGGCATCTAAATTTATCATTATAGGTATAGAAAAAATGATAGAAGGAATAGTTCCTACAAAAGATATAGGCGGAGTTATCTCTATCGTAAGCATTACTTCTCAGGCGGCTTCAACCGGCATAGTTGCTCTTTTGGGATTGAGTGCACTCATATCGGTTAATCTTGGTATATTAAACCTTTTTCCCATACCGGCACTTGATGGAGGACATATAATGTTTAATATTTATGAAATGATTACAAAAAAAGCTCCAAATGAAAAGATATATGAAAGATTAACTTATACCGGATGGGTACTGCTTTTGACACTTATGATATTTTCGACTTATAATGACTTAGCAAGGATATTTGAATGAATTTTTATGAAAAGAATTATGATGAAGTTTTGCAAAGAATTGAAAAAGCAAGAATACAGACCAATGAATACAATATCATTAAAATCATAGCCGTAAGCAAATACAGCAGTAGCAATGATATAAAAAAACTGTATCAAATCGGACAAAGAGCCTTTGGAGAAAACAAAGTACAGGATTTAAAAGAAAAAATAAATGAATTAAACGATTTGCCGCTTGAATGGCATTTTATAGGAAGATTGCAAAAAAATAAAATAAATCATTTAATAAAACTATCTCCTTCACTGATACAGTCGTGTGATAGTATTGAACTTGCTTTACAAATCAATAAAAGAGTACAAGAGAATAAAAAAATTCCTGTTTTATTACAGATAAACAGTGCAAGAGAAAAAAATAAAGCTGGCGTAATGCCTGAAAAAGCTATAGATATTTATCATCAAATTATACAAGAGTGTCCGAAACTAACTTTGAAAGGTGTTATGAGCATAGGTGCACACACTGATGATACGGCACAAATACAAAAAAGTTTTGAAACAACTTATAAAATATATGAAGCTTTAAAATCAAAAGGGGCTTGTGTTTGTTCTATGGGTATGAGCGGGGATTTTGAACTTGCGATAAAATGTGGCTCCAATATGGTAAGATTGGGCTCTGCTTTGTTTAAACCTTCAAGTTGTTAGAAGTACCCTTAAGTAAATCTTTTAGACTTTTCAAAGCCGGTTTGCCTTCCAAAATTTCATAAACTTCATTTGCAATGGGGATATAAAGGTTTTTCTCTACAGATATCCTTTTGACAGCATATGTTGTTGCGACACCTTCAGCCACTTCTCCTATCTTTGAAAGTATATCTTCAAGCAAATTTCCACCGGCAAGATATTTTCCTACTCTATAGTTTCTTGAAAGTTCACTACTGGCAGTTAAAAAAAGATCTCCCGATCCGCTCAAACCTAAAAATGTTTCCTTTTTGGCACCAAAATAAACTCCAAATCTGCTCATTTCCACCAAGCCTCTTGATATAAGACTTGCTCTTGCATTATTGCCAAGCTTTAAACCATCACATACTCCGCTGGCAATTGCCAGGATATTTTTGTAAGCTCCTGCAATTTCTGCTCCTATCACATCATCATCATGATAAGTTTTTATAAAATTTGGAAAGAATTGTTCAAACTCTTTTGCAGTTTGCAAAGAAGTGGAGCTTATAACCAAAGCCGTTGGCAATTTTTTTATGACTTCTGATGCAAAGGACGGGCCTGATATAAAAGCCAGATTTTCGACAGGAACAAACTCCATAAAAATTTCATTTAAAAATTTACCGCTTTTTGCTTCTATGCCTTTTGATGCAACCAGAACTTTTTGATTTTTATATTTAAAATTTTTCTTCATCCACTCTCTTGCATATTGAGATGATAGAGCAAATACTATATATTTTTTATCAAGTACACTCTTAATGTCGGTAAAATTCTTTATATTTCTTTTTGTTCTTGAGGTTATAAATGAA
>Ga0256914_1002560_pt1 | contig 15066 bp, 9 predicted proteins | sample HulkmetaG_FD_191571 | JGI IMG/M metagenome (GOLD analysis project Ga0256914, IMG submission 191571) | Hydrothermal chimney microbial communities from Main Endeavour vent field at the Juan de Fuca Ridge, Pacific Ocean - Hulk | ecosystem: Environmental > Aquatic > Marine > Hydrothermal vents ... | reverse complement strand
GTGCACAAGGAGGTGACCGGCAAGGAGCCCGAAGTCATGGCCATCCATGCCGGACTGGAGTGCGGCATCCTGGGCGAACACTTCCCCGGAATGGACATGATCTCCTTCGGCCCCGACATGGAAGCGGTCCACTCCCCGGACGAGAGGCTCAACATCCCCTCCACCCGGAGGTTCTTCCAGCTCCTCAAGGCGCTCCTGGAAGCCCTGGCATCCTGATCCCCCGGGAGAATCGGCCGGGGCGGTCCGAAAGGGTCCGCCCCGGAAGGGTGCCTAATCGCAGGGGATCACCACGCGGGCCGCACCCCCGGTCCCGGGAACCAGGGAAAGGAGGAATTTCCGGTTTACCGGGTTCCAAACGAGGGAAGAGATCCTTCCCTCCACGGCGGACGGCTCGGGACGGAAGGAGGAGACTCCCGCCAGGGTGACCTCCCTCTCCCCCCGGGCGAAGCGGACGGTCACCTGGAGCCCGCCCTTCTCGTACCTCACGCTCTCCACCCGTTTCCGGCCGAGAGGGACCATCTTCCCCCTGTCTCCCACCAGGGCCAACCCCTTCCCCAGCCAGGGCACGACGATGAAGTAACCCCAATTCCGGGCCCCCGGCCGTTTTCCCTCGATCCTGGCCCGCCAGGTCTCTCCCGAATGGAGGACCACTCCCTTCCCCACGAAGGGCCTGTAGACGAAGCAGGGCCGGCGGATCTTCATCGACGCCGGAGGAAGGTCCGCCCAGAAGGCCTCCCGGGAAAAATTCGCAAGGAAGACATAGTCCGCCCGGAACCCCCCGAAATCGGTGCAGGTGGCCGCGACGAGGGAGGACTTCTCACCCCGGGCGGCGGCGACCCAGCTCTCCCGGACTGGGAGGAGGGGGGCGTCAGGCTTCACCAGGACTCCGTCGGACCGGCAGACCATGGCCAGGTTCTCCACGCTTTCCTCCCCCTCGGCGTCGCCCGGGCCGACCATCCCGGCCGAGAGGCACGCCAGGAGGAGATTCCCGAGTTCGGAACTCCTGAAGACGTCCACCCAGGGGTAGATCCCCACCGTCCAGGCCAGCCGGGAGGTGAAGAGGGCGTGGCGCCACTTGCGCTGTTCGAACCGGTCGCCGCTCACCCTTATCGTGGTCAGGTTGTCGTAGCGGGACCCCTGGAGGAAGTGCCGGGGCTGGGCCATGCAATACTGCATGGTCAAGCCCTTCGCCCGGCAGGCCCGGGCCATCCCGTCCATGAAGGCCCTTCCCGCCCACACGGTTTTCCGCATTTCCGGGGAGAACCCGTAGATGACGTTCAGCCAGTCCTGTTCGTAGGTCACGACCCCCCAGGAGGCGAGGTTCCCGATCACGTGGTCCCACCAGGCCGGATCCACCGCGCCGACGCCGCTGATCCTGTAGCTCTTCCGGTAGGGACTGTCCACGTCGATCCACCTGTCGTGGGTCACCAGGGGAAGTCCGAGTTTCCTGCGGAACTCCCCCAGTCCGCGGGGGAACACCGCCGGGTCCGCCTGGTAGAGAAGCATTCCGCCGTACCGGTTCCACCTCCCGGCGGGAAGGCGGGGGTTCTTCGGCCGCGGAACCGCGGGCGCGGAGCCGTCGGCGTAGGTGAAGGACTTCGGATAGAACCAGCTGTCGAGCTGGAGATACCTGTAGGGAATTCCTTCCCTCCTGAAGCTCCCCATGAGATCCAGGAGAGTCTTCTCGTATCCTTTCCGCAGATCGAAGTCGTAGTAGCAGGCCGCCCCGTTGTCGGTCCAGTAACCCAGGCACTCCAGGCCCGAGTCGGCCCAGGGGCCGGGCCTCTTCCTGCCCTGGAAGTCCGTCAGGGCCTTACCCCAGAGATCCCAGGTCCCGTCGATGCTCCTTCCCGCCGCCAGGAGGGTGGCATGGGTATACCCGGGAGGGAGATCCCTGAGCTCCCGTCCCAGTCCCGAGACGATCCTGGTCTTTCCGTCACCCCTCATCTCGGCCACCATGAAGTCCGAGGCGGGCCCCACCAGGAAGGATGTCCCGTCCTCCTTGAAGAAGAACCAGGGCGAAGAGGTCCGCTCCAGGCGGAATCGGGGAGGCGCAAATACCCGGTCGGCGTAACAGAAGCCGTAGAATCCCCCGGGGAATTCGTCCAGCACGGGAAAGGCCGAGCCGGGCCGCTCCGCCCCCCTGGGCCAACCTTCCAGGAAGAGGACAACGGGGCGATCCTCGTAGATCCGGATCTCTCCCTTTCTCGGAAGGCCTTCCCACCAGCAGAAGGTCACCGAGCGGTAAGGCCCGATTCCGTCCCTTCCCTCCCGGAGGCCCGTTCCCTCGGGACTTCCGCCAAGGGGCCCTCCGAAGCGAAGCCCCAGGGAGCCGGCCTCCAGGAGGAACCTCCTCCTCGTTCCGTCCAGTGTGAGCCGGAAGGCCGTGGCGGGTTCGTAGATCCTCCAGACGCCCGGACCGGCCTGGACGGAAGAGGCCGAGACGGCGAAGAGAAGGAAGACTCCGAACCGGGAGGCACTGAGACCGGGAAGGGGCTTCATGGATCTTCTCCTTGACTCGAAGGCGGAAGGGCCGGGGGCGGGCCGGACCGTCGAGTCTACCCGTCCTCTCGGGAAGGAGGCAAACACCCGGGCCCCTTCGCCTCGAAGAGGGAAAAGCGGAAACCCGCCTTGCCCAGGAGGTACATGGCCGAGACCTGGAGGTTCTTCAGGCCGTAGCGGACGCTGGGCCAGAAACCGATGGAGGAGGCCTCCTTGAAATACCGGACCGGCATGGGAGCGTCGGCCACCTTGAACCCGAACCACACCGCCTGGGCCAGGAACTGGGCGTCGAAGGCGAAGCCGTCGCTGTTCCTTTCGAAGGGAACGGTCTCGAGGACCTCCCGGCGATAGGCCCGGAAACCGGAGTGGAACTCCCCCAGGTTCTGGCCCAGGCAGAGGTTCTGGACGATCGTGAGAAACCGGTTGCTGAGATACTTCCAGACGGGCATCCCCCCCCGGAGGCACTCCTTCCTCGATCGAATCCGGTTCCCCAGAATCACGTCGCAGACCCCTGCCTCGAGGAATCCCGTGAAGAAGGGCACGAGCCTGGCGTCGTACTGGTTGTCCGGGTGGAGCATGACCACGATGTCCGCCCCCCTCTCAAGGGCGGCCCGGTAGAGCATCTTCTGGTTGCCCCCGTAGCCCAGGTTCCTGGGGGTCTTCAAGGCGTCCAGGCCGAGTTCCAGGGCGAGCTCGTAGGTCCCGTCGGAACTGCAATCGTCCCCCAGGATCAGTATGTCGTAACTCCCGGGAGGGATGTCCTCCAGGGTGGCCCGAAGGGTCTTCGCCGCGTTGTAGGCGGGCAGGACCACGGCCACCGAAGGTCTGCCTGGGGGTCTCTCCTGGTTCATGGATCAGTGCTTCCCGGGGTTGCGCAGGCGCCGCTCGGCCTCCAGGGCCTTCCGCAGGAGCCCTTCGAAGGCCTTCCACGTCTTCTCCAGGGGGTCCCCGGCTCCGGGGGGGCGGGCCGCCCCCAGGACCCGGAGAGCGCCCTGGAGGTCTCCCGACCAGTAGAGGCCGCAGGAGACCATAAGAGCCTTTTCGGCCGTCATGGGGCCCTTTCTCAGCTCATTTTGCAGGATCCTCCCGGCTCGGGCGAACTCTTTGCCCTGGAGGAGGAGGGGCAGGAGGAGTCTCCCTCTCATCCCGGAAGGGGCCTTCTCCAGGAGTTTCAGGGCCGCCGGGACCTCGCCCCGGGCGGAGAGCACCTGGGAGGCAAGGGACCAGTCGCCCTCCCGGGCCCGGCCCTCTTCGATGGCGGCCAGACTTTCCAGGAGCGAGGCAAGCTCCCCCTTCCACGGCCCGGGAGCGGCCAGGGCCAGGGCCTCGCGGGCCCGGTCCAACCTTCCCGCCCGGATCCAGGCCAGAGAAAGGTCCGCCCCGGCCCTCCCGTCCCCCTTCCGGGCCGCTTCCAGGAAGTCCCGGGGGCCCACCCGGAAGACCAGCCAGGCGGCGGCGTAGTGGTCCAAGGGCCTGAAGCGCCGGATCCAGTGGTAGGTGCGGCCCTTCCGGAAGGGATCGGGGGGCTGGAGCCAGGGCGTATAGGCCGCCAGGAGACCGAACCTGGGTCCATCCCAGGGCCCGAGAGCCTCCAGGCCGGGGCGGCGGGCCTTCAGGAAGGCCAGCCCCCGATCCTTGTCCTGGCCCCAGTCGCAGTTGGAGTCGGCGAAGAACCGCCATCCTCCGCCTGGGCCCCCGGCGAGTTCGTTGAAATAGCCCAGGTAGTGGGGCCGGGCCAGGAGGGAGGAAAGACCGAACCACCCCAACAGGAGAGCCGTAGCCCCCTTGGCGACAGCCCCCCTCTCTCCGAGGAGGCCGCCCCAGCACCCGGCCCGGACCATCCCCAAGGGGATCAGGGGCAGGACGTACCGGATCCCGATCTTGAGTCCCCCCGTCAGGGTCACTGCGGCGGCCAGAAAGAGGGCGGGCCCCTCCAGGACCCATCCCGTCCACCCTGAGGCCGCCCGGTGTTTCTTCGAAGCCGCAAACATCCCCAGGATCACCAGGACCGGGAGGGCCGAGGGGACCTTGAGCAACAAGGAGAGAGGATAGTAGAGAAGGAAGACCGGATGGGGCGCCAGGTAGCCCAGGAAGGCCCCGTGGAACCGGGCGGCCGCCGCCTTCTGGTAGTCCGCACCCAGGACAAGGGGCTCGGGCAGCAGGCCGAGGAGGTCCTTCACGACAGGGAGGGACGCCAGGCTCCGGAAGAGCCCCGTCTGGAGATCCCCCGCCCTTCCCGTTCCGAAAAGGGGCGCCCGGAAGAGGTAGGCGGCGTGGAGGAAGATGAGGATCGCCGCCCCCGCCAGGAGCATGGATCCGACCCACCGGAACCACCTCTCCCTTCTCTTCAGGAAGAGGATCGCCGCGGGAACGGGGAGGAAGAGAAGGAGGAGGAAGGCCAGGTACTTCGTCGCGAGGGTGAGCCCCAGGGCCGCGCTCCAAAGAAGGAGGCGGGCCGGGGTGGGGGCCCGGAGCCAGCGCCAGAAGAGCCAGAGGGTGAGGCAGGTGAAGGCCGTCCAGGCCAGGTCCGCTCCCACCAGGGAACCGTATCCAAGCAACATGGGACTCGAGGAGGCCAGGAACAGGACGAGGAGGGCTCCGCCCCTGCCCCAGGCCTCCCCGGCCCAGGCCCAGAGGACCACCAGGAGGAGAAGGGAGAAGAGGAGCATCCCCGCCCTGGCGGAGAAACGGGAGGCATCCAGCCTGTCCGGGTCGATCTCCCCGGCGAAGAGCTGGGAAGCCCAGAGAGGAAGGGGACCCTGGAGTCGCTCCTGGAGGGTGGACCAGCGGGAGCCCGAGACCAGGGCCCGGCCCGCCAGGATGTAGGCCGGTTCGTCCACCGTGAAGGGGGTCCGCCGGGCCCGGTCCAGGAGGAGTCCCATGTGGAGGAGGACCAGCACCAGGGCGGCCCCTGCGAAAAGCCCCCTCCCCCGGGCCCACCCTGCAAAGGAGCCACTCATCCTTTCAGGACCGCCAGGGGTCTCATGCGGGCCACGGGCCTGGCCAGGCCCGCCCCCTCCACCACCCGGATCACTTCGTCGATGTCCTTGTAGGCCGCAGGGGCCTCCTCCTTGATGGTACGCCTGTCCTCGCACACCAGGAGGATCCCTTCCATGGACCGGCGGAACTCCTCGTCCGAGACGGCGGCCCGCCCCTTGACCTTGCCCCGCCGGTTGCGCCCGGAGGCGGCCGACCTGGAAAGCACCCGGCCGGCACCATGATTTACGGAATAGAGCGTTTCTTCGGCCCTGGGCCCGGGAAGGAGCAGGTAGGACCCCGTCCCCATGGAGCCGGGGATGATCACCGGCTGGCCCACGTCCTCGTACGGAGTCCCTCTCATACGGGTGGGAGGAAACGCCCTGGTGGCACCCTTCCGGTGGACGTAGAGGGACTCCCCTCCGTGCTCCTCGACCTTGAGAATGTTGTGGGTCACGTCGTAGACCAGGGGGAGTTCGGCCGAGGAGTCGGTATGGGAACGGATCACCCTGCGGACGAGGCAGGCCAGGACGTGCCTGTTCGCGTAGGCGAAGTTGGCGGCGGCGTTCATGGCGCCCAGGTAGCGCCTGCCCCTCCCCGAGGAGGCCTCCAGGGCCGCCAGCCCTCCCGGTCCCGTCCTGTGCTTCCCCTTCCCGGATGCGGCTAGCCGCATGTAGTCGCCGGCGACCTGGTGCCCCAGCCCCCGGGAGCCGGAATGGATCATCACCGTCACCCGCCCCACCTCCAGGCCGAACCGGGCGGCGGCGGAAGCATCGAGGATCCGCTCCACTTCCTGGATCTCCAGGAAGTGGTTGCCCCCACCCAGGGTTCCGAGCTGGAACCGGCCCCGCTCCTTCGCCGCAGGGGATACGGCCCCAGGGTCCCCTTCGAGCCCCCCCCGGTCCTCCAGGAAGGGGAGGTCCGCCTCCATCTCGGCCGGGTCCCATCCCCTGAACCGCTCCCCCGCCTCCCGGGCCACGAGGCCCAGGGCGGCCACCCCTCGGGCCAGCACCTCCTCCAGGACGGGGACGCTCACCTTGAGATTGCGCTTTCCCTCCCCAAGGGGAACCACTCCGGCCAGGGCCCGGGTGACCGCTTCCAGGGGGAACTCCCGCGCCCGGAAGGGGGTGAGCAGGAGCCGCATGCCGCAGTTGATGTCGTAACCCACGGCGGCCGGCACCAGGTGGGTTCGGGAGGCCAGGACACATCCGATGGGCACGCCGAAGCCCACATGGATGTCCGGCGTGGCCAGGGCCTTCACCACTCCCGGCACGGAGGCGGCGCTCTCGAGCTGCAGGAGGGCCTCCTCCTCCAGGACGAGGGCCTCGCTGGCGTATACCAGGGCGTCCACCCCCATCTCCCCCCGGCGGGGGAGGAGGAGCCGGTAGGGGTCGAGCCGTTTCATTCCCGGTCTCACGGGGAAAGGTTAGGAGATCCCCGGGAGAAGAGGAAGTGTCTCTTCCCGGGACAGCCGGGAAGGGTTTCCCTGGTTCGGATTCTTTCCGGTCGGGCCGGACACATTTCCTCCGGCTAAGCTTTCCACAGTGATCGTCCTCCTGGATCCCGGCCGCTTCCTCCTCCTCCCTCGGGATTCCATCGCAAGTCGCAAACCTCCACGACCGTCCCGACCAGGGCCATGGCCCGAACGAAGATCCTCGTCCTTTTCGCCCCTCCGGGGGAGGTCCACGAGGACCTCCAGCGCCTCGCCCGGGCCTGGGGATTCACCTTGCGCCGGATCTCCACCCTCCAGGCCCTGGAGGAGGCCCTCTCGGAGGGGGGATTCGATCTCCTCCTCCTTCCCTCGAAAAAGGCGGCCGACCTCTTCCTCCGCCTCGGCTCGGCCTTCCGGGGGACTCCCCCCACCCTGGCCGAGGTGGAAAAGCGCCACATCCTGGCCGTCCTGGCCTCGGTGAAAGGGAACAAGACCCAGGCGGCCCGGCTCCTCGGCGTGGATCCCAAGACCCTCTACAACAAGCTCAAGCGCTACAGGCGGGAGGGAGGAGAGACCTCCCCCGGGGAAGGCCTTCCCTCCTGATCCCCCCGAGGGGGGGGCTGGCCATCCCCCCTTCTTTCCCCTAGTCTTCCCCCTTGAACCCGGGCTCTCCGTCTCCCAGGAAGGATGTCTCGCCCCTGGACGGGGCCGCCCGGCTCGAACCTTCTTCCCGGTCCTTTTTTGAAATCTCACACCACCTTTCCCGGTTCTTCCCCATTCCCGGGGAGGATCCTCCCCGGAAAGCGGTCGAAGCAAAAACACGGAGGCCCGAATTTCATGAACGTGAAGACTCTCTTCCTCTCCCTGGCCCTCCTGGCCCTCCCCCCCCTGGCGGCCCAGGACGACATCTACATCTTCGTGGGTTACGCCGGAACGCCCCCGACGAACTCCGTTCCCATCACCCGGATCCTGGACGTGGACGGAAGCGGTCTCATGGAGCCCTCGAAGGAGCTCTTCGCCTTCCAGAGGAAGTTCTTCTCCGTGAAGACGGGATTCTCCTTCCTCACCGACCTGACCACGGCCGTCGAGAAAGGGAGGGTCGTCTTCTTCGCCACCGACAGCGGCGGAAAGGCCAAGGGCGAGTGCTACCTGATCCGCTCGGTGGACGAGAACGGCGACGGTATCATCCAGGACCAGGAGACCAGGATCTGGGCGGACTTCGGAAAGCCCACGGGTTACGGGTATTCCCCCGACAGCGCCGCCGTCTGGAGGGACTCCTCGGGAAACCTGGTGGTCTACACGGCCCACGACTCCCTCGGGCTGGCCGGGATCTGGCGCTCCGCCGACATGAACAACGACGGCGACGCCCTGGACCCGGGTGAAACCAAGGTCTGGGCCAACAAGGCCAGCGCCCTGAAGGTGGCCGCCTCGGGGGGAGCCGTCACCCTGAACCTGGACGAGGTGAACGTGGTCCGGACCGACCCCCAGGGCGGGCTCCTGGCCTGGAGCTCGGCCTATTACAAGTCCCTCAAGGCCGACTCCTGCGTCTGGCTGGGCTTCACCGAGAAGCAGGGGAAGATCCAGGCCAGGAACTTCTTCAATCCGTCGGGCCTGAACAAGCTCGACAGGAACGTGGACTTCGCCTCGGGAGCCATCGTGGACATCGACATCACCTGGGTGTCGGGAAGCACGACCTACTACTTCAACGACCTGCGTTACCTGGCGGTGGTCCCCAAGGGTTTCGGCGGCAAGGACGTCTACTACTTCGCCACGGGTTACGGCTCGAAGCGTACGTTCGGGGACAAGAACAAGGCCGGAAAGGCCGTCTCCGGGCTGGTCTTCCGGGGCGTGGACCTGAACGGCGACGGAGACCTCAACGACAAGGGCGAGGTCAACCTCTTCTACAACGGCTCGGGCGCCCCCCTTCCGGGCGGACAGCTCGTCCGGACGGTTCAGCCGGCCTCCTACTACGACCATCTCCAGCAAACCAACGTCAACACCTGCGACTGGATCGAGGGGATCGCCGCCGTGGGCGACACGGTCTACGTGATCCACGAACAGGGCGGAGGGGGACAGGACGCGGTCCTCATGCTCCGGGACGCCAACCACAACTTCCGGATCGACACGGGCGAGGTGAAGGAGATCTTCTGGATCCCCAAGCCCTTCCCGCCCGTATATTCCAAGAGCTACGGTCCCTACGTGAACGGCATCCTGGCCCTCCCCAAGGGCCTCATCCCCGAACCCCAGCCCAAGGGAATCGCTCCCTACGGGAAGGGATGCACCGGCTCCACGGGCCTTCTCCCCCTGGCCTGGACCCACGGAGGGGCGCCGGCGGCGGGAAACACCAAGTTCCAGGTCCTGGTCAGCCGGGGACCGGCCTCCTCGTCGGCCCTCTTCCTCCTGGGCTACAGCAAGACCAGTTTCCCCGGCCTGGGCAAGCTTCCCTTCCCCCTGGACTTCCTGGGCATGAAGGGCTGTTTCCTCAACACCAACATCATCACCGGCTCCGCCGTGGGCCTGGACGCCTCGGGCAGGGGAACGGCCCCCATGCCGGTTCCCTCCAATCCGGCCCTGAGGGGAGCCTCGGTCTTCGGCCAGTTCCTGGTGGTGGACCCCAAGGCCAACCCGGGGGGACTGACCTCCACCAACGGCCTGGAGATCACCATCCAGTAGTGGCCGGGCCGCCCCGGAACCCCGGTTCCCCCCGGGGTTTCCAGGCCGAACCCTGGGGGTTCCCCCAGGGTTTGCCTTTTCCGGGGACCTCGTTAAAATGCGTGTTTTCCCGTCGATTACGCGTGTTTCGACCCGGAGGGTGCTCCCCGGGACCTTCCCGGGGAGTTTCCTCTTTGTATGAGTATAAGAAGAACAGAGGAGGTTCCGGAGTGGTCAAGCTGGGTCACTGCGGGGGCCGTTTGATTCGTTCCGAGCTGGAGGCGGAGATCTGTGAGATCCTCAACGATCTAGGGCTGGCCCATGCCCACACGCCCCGCCATTTCGAGGTCCGCTTGGAAGACGGCAAGGTGGCGGCCTACAGCCCGGACATCGTGGTCCGGGGCCGGGGTCGTGAGGGCAAGACGGTGGTCTTCGAGACCATCAAGAACCACCGGGACCCGGATATTCCCAAGGTGGCGGCCTTTCGCCGCCAATACGGCCAGGAATTCTACGTGATCCTCGTGGGCAAGGAGGACCACCTGGACCGGGTGCCCTTGGAGTGCTTCGACGAGGCCTGCTCCCGGGAGGCCCTCCAGTCCCTCCTGCAACGGATGGCCGACTGAACCCGACCCTCGAAGAAACGATCTTTCCCGGAACGAGGCATCCGGGCCCGCCCCCGCCTGGAGAGGTGACCGAGACATGGTGGCAAGCTGGCTCAAAGCGGGTGTTCTCTCCTTCCTTCTCCTTTCTCCCGCCCTCCCGGGGGCTCCTTCGCCGGACGTGATCCACCTCCGGGAAGGAGGAAAGGTGGTGGGCCGGATCCTGAAGGAGAACGACAGCAGGGTGGTGATCCTCACCTCCACGGGGGAGATCACCCTTTCCCGGGAGAGGATCCGCAAGATCGACCACTGTCCCTGGGCGGTGGACGAATTCGACAAGATGTGGGACCAGGTGGACAGGAAGGACGAGAAGGCCCTCCTGGAACTCCTGGACTGGTGCCTGGACCCGGACAGGGCCCACGAACTGCGAAGCCGGGTCAAGAGGGTCGCCAGGAGGATCGTCCGCCTGGACCCGGACAACGCCAAGGCCCGCAAGGTCCTGGGCCAGGTGAAGTACAGGGGCCGGTGGATGTCCAAGGGCGCCTACCGGGCCCTCCGGGCCGAGGAGAAGGCCCGGGCCGAGGAGGAGGCCCGCAAGGCCGCGGCCGAGGCCAAGGCAAGGGCGGAAGAGAAGGAAAGGCTGGCCCTGATCGGGGGAGTGCCCATCGCCAGGCAGGTGGCCGAGAACGCCGCCGCCGACAAGGCCGAGGAGAAGCGGATCCGGGCCGAGCTGGGGCTGGACTACACCGTCCGTTCCAGCAGGAGGATCAGCATCAAGGGGGTCCTGGATCCCACCCAGGCTCTGAACCTCCTGGAGCTCGGGGAGCGGATCTGCGGGACCCTCGACAAGGAGCTGGGGCTCCCGGCGGCCTTCTCGCCCTTCCGGAACGCCAAGTTCCACAGGCTCCACGTCTTCTTCATCCGGAGGAACCAGCTGGCCGACGTGCTCCATTACATCGACTCCACCTATACGCACTACCCGCCGGATTTCCTCAAGTTCTCCATCAAGAGGGCCGGCGGCGTCTCCGCCGACGGGGACGGTTGTGTCGGCGTCCAGATCCAGGGTGACGGAAACGACGAGGACGTCTTCTGCCACTACCTGGGCCACGCCTATGTGGAGAGCCTGGGCGGCAACGTGGGCCACTGGTTCACCGAAGGATTCGCCGTCTATTGCTCCATCCGGTTCCATGGAAACGCCGTCCACTTCTGCACCACCCGGAGCCGGTACGCCCAGAACGGCACGGAGGCCAAGAAGGCCGGCGCCTCCCTGGTCCTGGCCTTCCGGGAGCTGCAGAAGAGGAAAGGCCTCCCCCCGGTGCGGAGCCTCTTCCGGAAGCACATGAACCGGCTGGACGAGGCGGACCTGGCCAAGTGCTGGGGGACGGTGAAGCTCTTCATGAGCGACCCCTACAGGTCCAAGTTCCTCAAGTACCTCAGGCGCCTTCCCTTTGTCGGGGGAAAGCACGCGGACGCCCTGCGGGATGTCTACGGGATCACCCCGGAGGAACTGGACCGGGCCGTGTACGAGCTGAAATTCGACTGAAGGAAGGGGACTGGCCCCCCTCCCCTACTTCGCCTCCAGGAGCAGGTAATCCAGGCCGAACATGTACTTCGCCAGGGAGTCCCTGTTGCGTCCCACGATCTTCACGGTGAGCTCCACCGGTCCCCCCGGTAGTTCCACTTCGCCGAAATCCACGATCCCCGAGGGCACGACTCCGTCGTGGTAGAGGTCCAAGGGCCCGCCCACTTTCTTCCCGGCCAGGTAGAGTTGAACGATCCCGTAGTCCGCGGCCTTCGTGAAGGCCGCCCGGAAGCGGTATTTCCCGGCCCGCCTCGGGGGCAAGAGGAGGACCAGTTCGTCGCCGGGCATGGCTCCCCGCCACCACAACTGGGCACCCCGGCTCCAGAACCCTCCCCCCCACCCCCCCATGTTCTGCCGGCCGGCGATCCCCTTGGTCTTCCTCAGGATCTTCAGCTCCTCCCCCTCGATGGCCCCCTCCACTCCGGGCACCCGGGGAGGAAGGATCTTCCCGGGCTTCCTCCGGGCGAAGGGCGGGAGGACGGGAAGGCCGGAGGAGGCCCCGGGGGGGGCGTACCAATAAGCCGTCGTTGCGTAATCGACCATGCAGTCCACCCAGTGCCAGACCTCCAGCTCGAAGAGGAAGAGGCGTTGAAAGGGGACGTCGTCGGCCACGTGAAAACGATTGACGCAGGTGTATCCGAAGTTCCCCGGGCCGTCGCACTGACTCTGGTCGTGGAAGGGGTGGGAGAAGAGCTTGGGCCAGCACCAGGCGTAACCGAAGTAGTCCTCCGTCCCCGTCCCGAAGGTGCTGGGAAAGGATTCCCCGTCGACCCAGAACTTCTCGTCTCCCTCGCCCCACCAGGCCCGGACGGGGTTGGCCACCATCAACATGCACCCCACGAAACGCCCCGGGCCCGTGGCGTCCAGGACGATGTGGTCCCTCCTGGGCCTGGTGCGGAAATGCTTCTCCAGGTGCCAGGAAGCGTGGAAGGCCAGGGCGTCCCCAGGGAGAGCCCTCTTCTCCCAGGCCACCCGGAAGGAGCAGGAAAGCTCCGGAAGGGGCCGCTCCCCCACCAGGGCCAGGAGAGCTTCCTTCCGGAAAGGCATGGGAAACCAGCACCGCCCCGTCCCCTCGGGGGTGACCTCCAGGGGATAGGCGTCGAAGGGCTTGAAGGCCGGCGCCGACCCGAAGAAGTCGCTCACCGGGACCCGGACGGTCTCCCTCCCGTCCACCTTGAGGGAGATCTGGAGATTCCGCAGGACCGAGGGCAGGTCGATCCTGCCGCCGCCGGCGGCCCGGGGCCTCTCGAATTCCACCAGCCGGATGACCCCGGGCCCCTGGAGGCGGCAGACCACCCTGCGTGGGAAGGGGGAGGGATCCTCGGCCGGCGGCGGAGGAAAGGTGAATCCCGCCTTCCTGGACTCCCATTTCCCCGAGCCGGGAGGCGGGCCGAGGAGTTTCTTCCCCGCCTCCTCGATGAGCCCCCTGTAGCGGTCCAGCATCCCCGGCTCGAAGGATTCCACCTCCGTCTCCGGCGGAAAGAACCTCACGTCCACGTGGTAGTAGAATTTTCCCGTGTCCGAGGTGATCTTCAGGCTCTCCTGGAAGGGGAAGGGGAGGTAACAATTCCAGCCCTTGGACTGGACCCCGGAAAGGGGGGGAGAGAAGGGGGCCTCTTTCCCGCCGGCGAGTTTCCGGAAGGGAACCACCCAGGTTGGCTCCCGGGCCCCGTCGACGTAGAAGAGGAGGTTCCCCTTGGGGTTGGCCGACCAGATCCGGACCACCGCGCCCGGCCCTTTCGCCTCGGCCATGACGAATTCCTTCCGGCCCGCCCGCTCCTCCACCCGGAGGTAGCGGTCGTAATCCCCGTTCGCATACCAGGCCCTCCTGTCGGAAGGTCCCTTCAGGCTGGCCCGGTCGAAGCTGGAGAACTGGACGGTCTTCTCCCCGGGGAGGGGAGGCGTCCAGAGGCGGTCCAGGTCGTAGAGGCACCGGAGCAGGTAAGGATAGTCGATCTTGCGGGGAGGATTCCCTGCTTTCAGGCAGACCGGAAACAGAAGGAACACGGCGGCCCCCAGGGCCCCTCCTTTGAACCTGCGCATCCCGCCACCTCCTCGTGGAAAAGAACTCCCGGCCCCCGGGCCCGCACCTCACCTCTTCCCGGTGAGCCAGCCGATTCTGCCCATACCCGCCTCAAGGACCAAGGCGAAACTGGCCGTGATCCAGGCGGGCCCCATGCCCCGGTCGGTGTTGGAGTGAAGGGTCCGGCTCTCCCGGGTGGGCATGGCCCCGAAGGCGCCCTTCTCCGTGCGAGAGACCATCAGGTAGGGCCTGTAGCGCTTCCAGAAGGCGTGGAAGTATCGCTTTCCCTTTCTCCTGGTCGCCATGGCCGCGGCAAGAATATGCATCACCGGCGAGACGTGGCCCGAAGGAAGCTCGTCCATCCGGTTGTAGAAGAACTTGAACATCTTGGGCCGCTTCTTGCCCATTCCGAGCAGGTCCAGGGCGAGCCAGGCTCCGGCGGTCCTGCCGGGATCGCCGAAACCGATCTGGCCCGGCCTGGTGGAGTAGGCCGTTCCGCCGTCCCCGCCGGTGCAGGCGTCCACATAGGCCACGGCCTTCTTCAAGGCCTCCCGGGGAAGCTCCAGGCCGGAACGTCCGGCCAGGGCCCACCCGAGGAGGACCTGGTTGCTCATGATCTCCAGCTCCACGTAGCCCAGGGCGTTGGGCCCTCCAGGCCCGTGGCCCCAGCCTCCGGACTTCTCCTGGTTCTCCGCAAGTTCCCGGATCCATTCCGCGATCTTCTTCCTGGCGCGGGAGGGGGCCTTTCCCTTGGCCGCCGTGGCGGCGAACTGGATCGCGTAGGCAAGGGACCAGTTCACCTGGGACCAGTTGGCCCCCTTGGCCCTGGAGCGCATGGCTTCCATCATGGGATCCCTGCCCGCCCGCTTCAGGACGAAGTCCAGTGCCTTGGAAACCGCCTTGTCCGTATAGAGACCGAGCCCCCTGCCCCAGACCAGGGCCCGCCCCGCCAGGGAAGTGACGGCCACCTTGCCGTTCAGCCCGCCGAGGGGTGTATTCCAGGAGCCGTCTTTCTGCTGGGACGAGAGGAGGTAGGCCAGGGCCTCCTCGAGGATTTTCCTGCACTTGCGGCATTTCTCCGGACATGTCCCGGAATGGGACCCCAGGACGCGGACTCTCACCGTGACCTTGGTCCGCTTGCCGTCCCTTAGGACCAGGAGGACAAGCTTCCCGGGAGCCTTCGCCTCGGCCCGCTCCAGGGCCTTCTCGAAGGCATCGAGGCAGGCGTCCAGCCCCTTGCCGGGAAAGATCTTCCTCCCGGCTCCGTAGATCAGGTCCCCCGGATGGAGCCCCGCCTTCC
>Ga0256914_1002559_pt1 | contig 15066 bp, 12 predicted proteins | sample HulkmetaG_FD_191571 | JGI IMG/M metagenome (GOLD analysis project Ga0256914, IMG submission 191571) | Hydrothermal chimney microbial communities from Main Endeavour vent field at the Juan de Fuca Ridge, Pacific Ocean - Hulk | ecosystem: Environmental > Aquatic > Marine > Hydrothermal vents ... | reverse complement strand
TGATATAGTTCGCTATGGCTTCATTGTAGATAGCAGAGAGAGAGAGTTTTAGTTCATCTTTGAGAGCTAAAACCTGCTCTTTTAGCTCAATTGGCATATTGAAAGTGACTTTTTCAAAAGAGTTACTGTATGAATTAACCATATTATTATCCTTATCTGTTTGCCATATTATAAACTAACTCTCTATAAAATTATCTTAACTTTGGTTTAGAATATTTTTTGTTGGTGCGTTGGAAAACGCACCCTACGGATTTTATAAAACGCTTAGAAATCATCTAAATCGATACTTGACTTCGCATAATTAGCAACATTACTCTCAAAAAAGTTACTCTTTACCTCATTCATCTCTAGGTGTTTGGTTACCAATTTTTGTAGATAGGTGGTATCGGTTTGGCTAAAAATAGGATCAAGCCCAATTCTCTGAAGTCGCTCATTGGCATAGTTGTGTACGGTCTGCTCCATAAGCTCAGGGGTTACACCCATAATAGGATATTGGTTAAGTAGGTAGTTTCCATACTCTAGCTCAATCTTAACCGCATCATCAATCATAGTATAAGCAGCATCGATGGTAGAGGTTTGAATCTTGTTCTCTTTTTGAATGGTTTTGAAGATATTAGCAAAGAGAGGTAGGTGTGTATTAAGCTCATCTCGGGCAATAAATTTGATCATATCTCTTGCTCCTGGAACCTTGTCTCCTAGGAGGTAGATATAGCTAAATCCAAGGAGAAAATAGATCCCCTCTAGGTTGACACTTGCCATAGCAGAGAGTAGCATCTTATCAACTGATCCTCCATCAATATATCGTGCAAACTGTTCCGCAATCTTTTGGTTCTTTTGGTTGAGTGCATTGTTGTGTTTATAGAGATTAAAGACCTCTTCAGAGTTGCCACAAGCATCTAGCAAAACAGCATAACTCTTTGAGTGGTTCACCTCCTGCATGATCTGTAGCGAGATAACTGATTTAATCAGACGGTTATTAGCTAGTCGTCGAAAGTCACTGAGGTACTCCTCTTGAGCAGAGTCATTGAAGCTTAATTGAGCAAAGGTCATCTTGTAGATCGCCTGTTCATTCTCGGTTAGTTTCTCAAAGTTCTTCTTTTCGTTGCTGGTATTGACCTCTGAAGGAAACCACGTATTGGCATTCATTAGATCATAGATATTGCTATCCCATCTGTATCGAGAACGATTAAAATCAACAAAACCCGTTGGTGCTCCACCAAATATCTTCTCATCAAGTATCTCTTCACCATGAGGGTTGTAGTAGTGTGTAGCGTCCATTTATATCTCCTAAAAATTATAATACATATTATTAAGTGAAGTATTATATCATATATTATTATTGATACTCTGTCAAACTCAGACTATTAAATCAAAAGATTAAATAATATTATTCTCTATTTATTTATGTTATTATTTTTAAATACTATTTTTTTGGATATTATGATGATTTTAAAAATCCCTTTTCTACTCTCTCTCTTGATTAATGCTCTCTTCGCATCAAATTTATTGATAGGTCAACAGCACTACTTTGCAACCAAAGTTCCCAAAAACTGTTCAATTTATGAACAGAATCGATTTGTCTATAATGTGTTGCATGATGCCTATCTTTGGAGTGATGAGACCCCTCATGATCCTTCACTTATCAAGAGGTATCGCTCTCCTGAGTCACTACTCTATGCCCTTCGTAACAGCGAAGATAGATACAGCTATATCGAACCTCTACAATCAGCAGATGATTTTTTTCTCAAAGGGCGTTTCAATAATTTTGGGTTTATTCCTTTTTTGACCACGCTGAAGGATCAGCGTAGTGCTTTTATTGTTGGATATGTCTACCCAGACTCTCCTGCCTACTATGCTGGGTTGCGTCGTGGAGCAATTATTACAGAGATAGATCACATTTCAGTTACTCCTAATAATCTACACCATATCGATCAATTACTCAAAGAGAAAAGGGGAGTTGATTTTGTTTTTTGGAGAGATCATCAACGCTACCAAAAGAGAGTTAAGAAGTACACCTACAATGTAAAGACCATCTCTAAGCCACATATCTATCAGTTAGGAGATAGACGGGTTGGATATCTGGTATTGAGTGATTTTATGAGTTCTAAAATTGGTGAGCTTAGGGGCTATTTTGCTATGCTGAAACGCAAAAATATTGATGAGCTCATCTTAGATCTTCGATACAATGGAGGGGGGGATGTTGCCATGGCAAACTATATCGCCTCAGCTATAGCAGGAGAGGCTCTTGCCAATCGAATCGCTGAATATACCCACTACAATGAAAAATATTCTCAATTTAACTCTACCCTCTTTTTTAGAGATCTCCCACCAGAGCGGGTATTTAATCTCAAACGGATCTTTTTGTTAACCACCAAGGAGACCTGCTCTGCAAGTGAGCGACTTATCCATAACCTCAAAGCCTATCCCCAAGAGATTGAGGTGGTACAGATTGGTCAAAAGACATGCGGGAAACCTTATGGTTTTTATGGTGCAGCTATCTTCTGCAACAAGGTGCTACTTGCGATTAATACCATTGCTCAAAATAGCAACCAAGAGGAGATTGATATAGAGGGGATTACCCCCACTTGTGTGGTTGAGGAGAATTTCATGCAACCACTAGGAGATAAGAATGAGAACTACCTCAAAGAGGCACTCTACTATATCAACAGTGGTCACTGCCAAGAGTATATACAGCAGTAGCTATATCATACTCATTAAAAGTCAAAACTACTTAGTAATCTTAACGGTATAGGCCTTTTTGCTAAGTGGCACAGCTGGTCTTTTGATATGAGGAGGTCTTCTTAATGTATCAGAACTATTAAGAGGACGTGTCAATTTATCTCTCCATGCTTGGTAGATCTTCATATTGTTCTCATAGTTAACATAGATATCACCAATCTGATCCTCTCTACTTGCTGGCTCAATAGTTACCTTTTGATGCCAAGCATGATTTCCTGCAATTGGGTCTGGATGAGAGGGAGCTACAGCATTTTGCCATGAACCACTTAGTCCATCCCACCAGATGTTATCAAGATCTTTATTGTACTCTTTAAACTGCCATGTATCTCGACGCTCCATAATACCTTTGTCTAAACCTTGAGTAGGTTTTAGTGTCCCAATTTTGCCATCCATGGTCATATCATAGAGTGGTGCACCAACTCCCATTACCCCCAGTTGATGTGAGAAGCCAGGAATATCAACAGCATTTTTGAGTTTCCATCGTCCAGCATGGTGAGAGTTTGCCAAAACACCTGGCATGGTACCTTCAGTTGGAACAGCCATTGCGATAAAGTAACCAGACTCAAGTCCAGAGACCGTATCTGTAATGGTTACTTTAATTGCATCTCCCTGTTTAATATTCAATCTCTTAGCATCTTCTGTGTTAATCCATACAGGATTATGGTTTTGGCTTATCTCCATAAGGTGCTTGGAGTTTACTGAACGAGTATGAATATTATAGGGCAATCTAAAGACAGTATTTAGTGCAAACTCATTCTCTTTAGTCATAAAGTCATGGTGTACCTGTGTGACAATGTGTACCATCTTCTGACGCTCTTCCTTTGTTTTTGGATAGATTGGTATAGCATACTCAGGCCATTTCCATTCAGATAGCCACTCAGAGAAATACTCAGCTTTTTTACTAAGTGTATGGAAACCTTGTCTAATCTCACCATCTACCTCTACACCAATTGCTTTTTTGCCTCCATAAACATGATCATCAACTAACAATGCACCATATTTATCTTTTTCAACTTCACTTGCTTTATACTCATGCCCATGAACATGATAGATATCACCAACCTTTTTAACTTCATGCTCTTGTGGCTTATAGATATTATCCTCCTCTAGCCATGTTCCCATATCTCTCATCATCTCGTAGTTAGGGTATTTAGAGCCTTTATACTTTGGATTTGAATTTGCTGCAGCTCTTAAGTTTGGTAAGTTATCAAAGGCTGCCTGATACCACTCTGCAATGGTTACCGCTCTTGTGGGATCCTCTTTTGAAGCCCAGTGGTCTCTGACACCTAAACTTCCATCAGGGTCAACATACTCAACCATAATATTTGCCCAGAACTCAACCTCTTCCCAAATCTCTCCAAGACCAGAAGCCATGTGTGCTTCAAGTGTTCCTCTTGCCGGATTTTTAGGCTTCCACCCCATCTTCTCTAGTGCAACTCTAAGTGCTGGTTGTCTAAAGGATAACCAACGTGCAGGCATGGTAGCCTCTGAGTGTTGATCATGTCTCTCACCAGCCAAACCAACAGGTAAAATAAAGTCACAATACCAGTTTGTCTCTGACCATGTAGGTGAGAGGTTAAATGCCAACTCAATCTTATCTTCACGCTTAAGTGCCTCTATCCATCTAAATCCATCTGGGTTAATCCATACTGGGTTATACATTCTTGGGATATAGATAGCAATCTTTTCAGGAACATTTAACCCTTTGGCTTTCCACTTATCTCTCCACTCATCATCCATAAGAAGGTGTGGCATAATAAAACTCATCTCATAGGTACTCAATGGGTACTCAGGAGGCCAAACCAACTCGTTCCAGACATCAACCTTTTTAGGTCTCTCTCCTGAAACTGTTGCCTTATCCCCTTTGCCATTGACTGAGATAACATGCCAATGGTGCATACTTACTCCACCTTTGTCACCTGCCATTGCACCTCTAAGTGCCAATGGGAAGAAAGCAGCACGTGCATTCATCCAACCACCACGATGACCTATTGGTCCAGCTCTCCAAATATAGGTTGCAACTCTTGCTCCTGCATCAATAAACATATCATAGAGTTTCTCTACAATTCTAGCCTCAATTCTACACTCTTTGACAACAAAGTCTAAAGTATACTCAGAGTACATCTCTTGAAGAAGTTTAATAAAATCCTCATAACTATCACCTTGTGGTACCGATTTGATATAGCCTTTCTCAACCAAGAGTGCCAAATACTCTTTGTTTGCCATCATCTGATCCCAATTCATCCAGTTTTTGACCCAAGCGTGATTAACTAAATCTTCTCCATTGATACCTTTTTCATTAAGAACTCTGTTTGCTAGGTAAAGGTAGAGAGCTGCCTCTGTTCCTGGCCAACATGGCACCCAAAGATCAGCCATACCAGCTGAGTTCGAGAGACGTGGGTCCATAACAACAAGTTTTGCACCTTTTTTACGGGCATCAGCAATCTTACCTGCTGCTTGTTGGAAGTAGTGACCTGCATCAGCAGCATGAGATGACTGCAAAAAGATCAACTTAGCATTTGCCCAATCTGGTGAGTTTCTATCATCATTAAACCACTGAATAGTACCTTGTCTGGCACCAGCACTACAGATATTGGTATGAGAGTTATATCCATCACACCCCATTGAGTGAGGTACTCTGTGTCCAAATCCATTCTCATTAGGACGACCAACTTGATAGACAAAAAGCTTCTTGGACATCTCATCACCAGTCTTTAGCGTATCGTGTATCTTCTTACCGATATGCTTCATCGCCTCATCCCAAGTGGTTCTTACCCACTTACCTTCACCCCTTTTTGCTCCAGGGGCTCTTTTTAGTGGGAAAGGAATTCTATCTGGATCATACATTTGTGACTGAGATGCGTAACCCTTCGCACAGTTCCGTCCACGAGAACCTGCATGAAGAGGGTTACCCATATACTTTCTAACTTTTAAATCTTTAGGGTTTTTGGTCTCTTTATAGAGTCCAATATCAACCCATGCAGTTAGACCACATGAGGCTTCACAATTTGAACAGGCCGTTGGAACAAGCATATATTCAGTCGCTTTAATGCCATCTGGGTTATCTTCACTCTGCACACCATTTCGACCTACACCACCACGTTTCCAATCTGCACCATCAAGCTCGGTAAAACTATCCCACTCACTAAGTGGTGGATAGAAGGATAGACTCTCTGGAGTTGATGTAAATTTTGTCTCTTCTGCCATTGCAGGTGTATCAACAACAGTGCTAAATACACCCTTAGCTATGGTCGCTCCTGCAACTGTATATGCTGTCCCTTTTAGAAAGGTTCTTCGACTCTCAAAGAAAGAAGATTTCTCACTATTCATTTTCTTAACCATCTATATTCTCCTTAACTTAACGGTATCATTTGTGGAATTTCTAACCACGTACTCTTTGCAAGATAAAGACCTATTAGTGTCGTTACTGCTGCAAATTTCATCATTGTTCTGTTTTCAACTTTTAGTGATCCCTTTGCGATAAAGAAGGGGATAATGTACCCAAGAACCATCGCTGCCCAGAACTGAGTATTGTATGATCCACCAGAGTGAATATAGGCTAAAGTAGCTTCTACCTCTGCTGCTTTGAAGGAGAAGAAATACTCACCCATATACATAGTAAACGAGAGTGCTACCGAAATAGCAAGAATCATTGCCAAATCTCTTCTAGCCTCTGCTGACCACTTATCCGCAATAAGCAAAAGTGAAGCTGAACCAACCATAAAAGCAGCAAAGAGCATCTGAACCAACTCAGCTGGAGCTGTCCATAACTCTCTTGCACTCGCTTCAGCCATAATAACAGCCGTATACATCGTAACAGGGAGAGCTAAAAATACTACAAAAGGAAAGAGCTTTTCATATAAATAAGATTTTTCTCTTAGGGTTTTAGCTACTCTGCTATGACGACCAAAATCAGGAAATCTCTCTAATGCACTAATAGCTAACATCAATGTAACCAACCCTGTAAAGATTGAAGCCATCCATGCACCAACAGTAATAGCCGATGTCCAGTGTGGATGTAAGAAGATATTAACCATTCTCAATGGCTGGTGAAGGTCTAAAAGCGTAAAGAGTAAAAAAACATTCAACGCAATAAATGAGATAAGAGGCATCATCCAACGAAGATTGGGCATCGCCTCTTTTTTGTGTCTATAGAGTAAAAAAGCACCAACAAGAATAACACCTGTACCGATACTTTTTGCCCACATATTTAGTGTAATCATCCAACCCCAGATTATGCCAGGGAGAGCAACATCCATTGTTACAACAGCTTTGGTTGCTTCTATAACTGTACCGTGATCCATTAGTGGTCTCCTCCTTCTTTATGAGATTTATGATCTTCATCTATATTATTTGGCATATCCAAAAAGCTCTCATCTCCTAAATGCTCATTATGACCTCCAAAAATAGGGGCAATAAATCTATCTAAAATAGAGTGATGAGGGTCTCCTATGGCATCTAAATGTGTGATGTTATTAAATAACCCATGCCCCTCAATTCTCTCATGAGCCAAAGGATTAAGTGTCTGATTCCCTCCGCCAACATAGAAGTGTTTTGGATTGGTATGCTTCTCTGGCTTACGTACCTGAACAGCACCTTGATGCTCCATAATATATCTTGAGATATGAGAGGTCTCATCCTCTACATCACCAAATATATTGGCCTCTACAGGACAAGCAACCACACAAGCTGGCATCATTCCGCTCTCAACTCTATGTGCACAGAATGTACACTTATCAGCTGTATTTGACTCTGGATCCATATAGATTGCTCCATAAGGACATGCCATCATACACCCTGCACAACCAATACATCGAGAACTGTCAATATTAACAATCCCATTATCTAGGTAGTGTAGTGCCGATACTGGGCAGATTCTCTCACATGGGGAGTTTTCGCAGTGGTTGCAACGCAGAGGAGTAAAGCTCCTTGATGTATCTGGAAATGTTCCTATATCGATATACTTCACACGCAGACGCCACGAACTAAGTGGCACTTCATTTTCAACTTTACAGGCAACCTCACACCCTTTACAACCCATGCAAAGGTTAAGATCGACTAAAAAACCTAACTTCATGCTTCCTCCTATTTTTTAAAGTTATAATTATTATTACTTCATTTAAATTCATTTTTTAAAGAAATAATTATAATTTTTGCTAATATAAATATATTAGCACCTTTTAGAGATAAAGACAATTAAAGATAGAAAAAATTGTAAATTTTCAAAAAAAAGATAACTATTATGCTCATTTTTTCTTGATATTTTTTTGGTTTATTTAGTATTATCAATAGAGTTTGTCAAAAAAATTTATCTTTCTTTGACAAAAAAAGAGAGTGGTACTAAAGAGAAGAGTAGTGTGAAGCAGAGTAATGTAACTTAAGTGAGATACGTTACTCTTGTTTTGATAAAAGGATTTAAACTGTTTTGGAGAATGTCTTTTGGCTCTGGGTGTACTTTTGCATATAGGCATCAAAAGGCATGGCGATATTTCGGATCAATAGTGAACCTGTTGGGCTTACTCGAATCTCATCGCTATCAATACTCATCAAATCAGCCTCTACAAACTCTTGAAGTGCCTCAATAGCCTCTGCAAAATAGGCAAAAAAATCGATCTCAAACTCCCGCTCTACTCGCTTGATATCAATATGAAAGTTTGCCATCAACTCCATAATAACTGCTTTGCGTAGGTAGTCATCATCACTCAATACCACACCCCGTTCAAAAGGGAGTTTGCCCTCATCAAGTGCTGTTTCATAGGCGTGCATATCTTTGCTATTTTGTGCATAGTATTGGCTCCCCTCACCAATACTTGTTAGACCAATACCTACCAAGTTGGCTCCCCCTTTGGTAGTATAGCCTTGGAAATTTCGATGAAGTTCACCCTTCTTTATAGCCCCAAAAAGCTCATCTTCTGGTTTGGCGAAGTGATCCATTCCGATCATCTTATATCCATGAGATTCAAAGAAATCGATGGTATATTTGAAGATCTTGAGTTTCTCCTCAGGAGTAGGCAAGGTAGTCTCATCAAATTTACGCATGGTACGCATAAGCCAAGGAACATGTGCATAGTTAAAGACCGCCACCCGATCAGGGTTAAGCTCTGTTGAGAGTGCTAATGTTTGCTTAAAAGTCTCCAAACTTTGATAAGGTAAGCCATAAATAAAATCTACATTGATAGAGTTGATCCCATACTTTCTTGCTAACTCCACAGCATTTTTGGTAAGTTGCAACGGTTGAATACGATGAATCTCTTTTTGCACCTTCTCATCGAGATCTTGCACCCCAAAACTGATACGGTTAAATCCATGCTTTTGAAAGACCTGCATCTGATCCTCATTGAAAAAACGAGGATCTATCTCACAACTAATCTCGGCATCACTGCTCCAGTTTGGAAATTTGGATTTGATATAGCTAACAATCTCATCTAGTTCAAATGCTTTGTAATAGGTAGGGGTTCCCCCTCCAAAGTGAAACTGTGTCACCTCACGAGAGGTATCGATATGTTCAGCTAAAATATCGATCTCCTTTTTAAGATAGGTGATATATCGGCTCAACTTCTCCTCTTTGGAGGTAAAGACAACATTACACCCACAAAAATAACAGGCACTTCGACAAAAGGGGAGATGTACATAGAGCGAAAGATTCTCTGTTGAGTTCTCTAAAAACTCAATATAGCTATCATAACTAAAGTCACTGTTGAACTCCAATGCCGTAGGGTAGGAGGTATAGCGTGGTCCTGGTTTTGAATATTTGGAGAATTTCTCAAAATCGATACTGCTCATTTGGCTCTCTTTTTCCTTTTTTATATAATAACACAATATTGAGATTAAACCGTTGTTTTGTATCAACCATTTAATCGTTACGGTGCTGATCTAACCAGACCATGATCCCCTTTTGGGTATGTAGACGATTCTCTGCTTCGCGAAAAATCTCCTCTGCGTGCAACTCAAAAACCTCCTCACTCACCTCATAATCTCGATAGGCAGGTAGGCAGTGTAAAAAAATTGCACCCCCTTGAGCAAGATCCATCAATGAGGCATCAACCATATACCCCTTAAAGGCACGAATTCTCTCCTCTTTCTCATCCTCCTGCCCCATGGATACCCATGTATCAGTTGTCACCACATTAGCCCCTGCAACGGCAACTTTTGGATCATGCCCAAAGGTGATCTTGGCACCACTTTGCTGTGCAAACTCTAGTGCTTTGCTGACAATGAGAGGATTACACTCATACCCTTTTGGGGTAGCAACACGCAACTCAAATCCCAACTTGGCAGCCAACATTAACCATGAATGGGTAATATTGTTACCATCTCCCACATAGGCAACAATTGGGGTATTGATACCAAACTCCAATATTGTAAGATAGTCTGTCATAATCTGCACAGGATGATAGCTATCGGTTAGTCCATTAATGACGGGAACCTTGGAGTAGTGGGCAAACTCCTCTAACTTCTCCTGCTCAAAGGTACGGATCATTACCATATCTACCATACGAGAGATAACCCTAGAGGTATCTTTCATCGGCTCTCCACGCCCTAATTGAATATCATTGGCAGACAAAAAAAGCCCTATCCCACCAAGCTGATATATTCCTGTCTCAAAGCTAACACGAGTACGGGTAGAACTCTTCTCAAAGATCATTCCCAAAGTTTGCTTCTCAAGGTAAGGAACAAAATTTTTGGCTTTGCTCTGAGCTTTGATCTTTTGGGCTAAGGCTATCATCTCTAAAAGTTCATCTTTGCTGAAATCTTTTAAACTTAAAAAATGTCTCATTATGGATTTCCTAATTGTCACTTAGCTCGTAGCATTTTACATGGGTAAGTGATCTCTGTTTTAAGCTGAATATTTTACCATTAAATTTTTATAAAGAAGTTAATATGCAAAATCAAAGAGTAGATTGTACTGCTGAGTAGCACTTTTTTGTTGATTCAAAAAAGGAGTTGAATCAAAATCCAACGCTCTCTCTTTGAGTAGCAAACAGCTAAGTCTATTTCCATAAATAGCAGAGGTATCGATACAGATTTTGTTTTTGTATTGTCGTATATTGGGCTGAGAGAGGTGTCCAAAAACATGATAGTGTTGGTTCTCTTTTGCCTCTTGATGAAGATATGGGATCAACTCATCTAGTGTACGATTGGGATTTTTGCTACGAGAGACTGATTTGATCATCTTTTTATACGCATCGGCATTATCTTTTGCCAAATACTGCTCTTGGCAAGGAGCATGGGTCAAAGTAACAGAGAAATGCTCATCATAAAGATATTTTAACCAAGGGAAAGACTCTCTATGAAGCATCAAGAACTTCTCTTTTAGTTCGCTATCCCTCTCCAAAAGATCGGCACTATTATAGTACTTCCTCTTCTCCTCTTGTCGCTTTGGTGATTTGATATCTAATGAGGGATCATTTGTAATATATCGATAGATCATATCCTCATGGTTCCCCATAATCAGATAGAATCGTGATTTATCTCTATTGAGATGATAATAGTTTTGGTAGATAAACTCAATGGTTTGTGCTATCTTTTTTTCGCTACCTTTATCAACAAAATCACCAAGTAGTATAATAGATTTAGAGGAGGAGTCTGGATCAATCAATCCATCTTGATTGATATGAAAACCATTTTGAAGAAGCAGTTGGCGAAGTTCATCGATACATCCATGAACATCTCCAACAATAATATACTCATCTTCGCAAGGAAGATAAGCACCTTTTCTGAGTAATGTATAGTCCAACATTAACCTATACTAAAATCTCGCTTAGCCGCATTGAGTTCAATAATAAATCCACCTGTCGCATCAATAAATGACATCAATGCCAATACCATAAAGGTTGGATTTTGAGCCCAATGTACCATAAAGAAAAGCACCACGAAGACCACAGCAACCACAAAGCTAAGTAGCGTCTCTGTCGCACCAAAAGCTCGTGAAGTAGCGGCTTTAGAGATCTCCACAAAGAGAGCCAATGATCCCACAATTAAGAAAAGATCTTTTACCTCAATAATCAAATCACGGCTACTGTCAGCTGAGAAGTGGTGTGTTAATACCATTGTATCAAGGGTAATTCCTTTTAAAAACGGGATATACTCAGGTCCAACATGTAGAACCACATACGCCAATAAAATCCATGTAAATGTCGACATTCCTGTAATAAAAAACATTCCTTTTTCTACCTTCTTTCTTTTTTCTTCTACCATTTTACTAAAAAAAAACATTCAAACTCCTTTTTTATGAGTTTTTGTTGTTCATCGCTTGACTCATATACTCTGTACTCATTATCTTATCCATGCCATTTTGCACATCAGAGGGGTAGATAACAAATTTGGCATTCTCAGAGGAGGAGAGGTTCTTCATAGAGTTGATATAATCCAATGATTTGGTAAACTCTAAAATCTTATCATTACTCATATCGGGCATATTCTTTTGAAGAATTTCAATCTTATGCAGTAGTGCTTCAGCTTCAAGCTGAGCGGTCTTCTTTTTGGCCTCTGCCTCTGTGATCATCGCCTTTTTTTTGTTTTCTGCTACGGTGATCTGCTCCATCGATTTTTTGATATCATCAGAGTATCCCACACTCTCAAACCGTACCTGTGTCACATGCACACCCCAACGCTGACTATCCTCTTCTACATGATTAAGCACTTTTTTAGAGATACTCTCTAAGTTTGTCTGAATCTCTTTAAGCTCCATCTTCCCCATAATATCTACTGTACCTGTCATGATTAAACTCTTTACTGCCTCTTTATAATCAGCAACATCCATAATCGCTTTGAGAGGATCAACAACCTTGACCATTGCAATCATATCTACTGTAATACTGATATTGTCTTTGGTAATAATGGTCTGTGCAGGGGGATCAATCGCCTCCTCTTTTAGTGAGACCTTCGCCTCTATCTTATCAAGCCCTGGTAAGATACGATTGATCCCCTCATATAAAACTCGATCTTTACCCAAACGGTCAACAACCCATGCCTCCTGAGACTCAACCACCACTATAGGCATAAACTTTTCAAATCCGATCGTATAGAAGATCAAAACCAACACTGCCAAGATGAAAAATATTCCCATCATCCAATACAAAAAAGCCGATTCTAACATTTGTATTCCCTTTTCTATCAATTTTTGTTAAGTAATGTAATTATAACAGATAAACTCCTAAATGTGTACAAAATAATGAAAAAAGGTGATTTAAAAAAGATTTAGCTATTTTTATGTTAAAATAGTAGAATATTAAAAAAAAAATATAAAATTTATCATATAGATAATAAATACAAAGGACATCTGTGTTCGATAATAATAGTCAAAATGAAGAGACCAGTTTTGCTGATGCCTATAAATCTCAAATACTTAACCCCTCTGATGAAGAGGAGGAGAAGAGTGCACTACCAAAAATAATTGGTATTATTGTTTTGATAGTGTTGATCTCAGGACTTAGCATCTATGGTTATAAATATATCAATGATAATAAAAGTACAGAGAAGAGAGATCAAGAGGAGCCTCAACTACCACCATCTTCAATTATGATAGATAATATAGATGAGTTAGAGGAGGAGGCACTCAAGAGTGAAACCAAAACGCCACAAGCCTCTAAAAAATCAAATACTGAAAATATCGCTGATATCGCAGATAAGGTGAAAATCGAACTCTCCAAAGAGATCGAAAAAAATCACAAAGAGGAACCAAAAAAGAGTGAACAAGCATCACTCCCTGTCTCAAAACAGAAGGGAGAAGATACCTATCTTGAGCAACTAGCTGAACTCTCCAAGGAGATTGATGGAGAGAATTAGACCCTCTCTCTATCTTCTTGAAGTAAACTTGCCACCTCTTTGGCATGGTAACTAATAATAATATCAGCTCCTGCTCGTTTGAACCCTAGCATGGTCTCCATCACTACCCGTTCATAATCAATCACTCCTGCCTTGGCTGCCATCTTGAGCATACTATACTCTCCACTGACATTATAAACTGCCAAAGGAAGAGAGGAGTTCTCCTTGATATCTCGTACAATATCTAGGTATGCCAATGCGGGTTTTACCATCAAAATATCCGCTCCCTCCTTCTCATCTGCAAGACTCTCTAGTATCGCCTCTTTGCGATTGGCAGGATTCATCTGATAACTTCGTCGATCTCCAAAGCTGGGTGCAGACTCTGCCACATCTCTAAATGGACCATAGTAGGCAGATGCAAATTTGGTGGAGTAGGACATAATAGGAATATGCGAGAACCCTACCATATCCAATCCATCACGAATCGCAGTAATCATCCCATCCATCATCCCACTAGGAGCAATCATATCCGCCCCTGCTTTGGCATGAATAACTGCTTGTTTTGCAAGATTATCAAGCGTAATATCATTATCTACTGTCTTGAGTACAGGATCCAATACCCCACAATGCCCATGATCAGTATATTCACAAAAACAGAGATCAGTCACCACAAACATATCAGGGTGCTTCTCTTTGATCGCACGAATAGAGGAGGCGATAATCCCATGTTCACACATCGCATCACTCCCTACACTATCTTTGAGATCAGGAATACCAAAAAGAAGCACCGAATATATCCCCAAAGATTTCAAACTCTCACACTCTTTGAGTATCTCATCGATACTCATCTGATAAACCCCTGGCATTGAGGCTACCTCTTTTTTGATCCCCTCTCCACTCTTGATAAAGAGAGGGTAGATAAAATCATCCACCCGAAGATGGGTCTCTTGCAGTAGCTCTCGAAGGACTGGGTTGATCCGTTTTCGTCGAAATCGTGTAAACATATTTTCACCTTTAATAGATTATTGATGTTATTCTATCACCATTACATTTATAATTGATTAACAACCTGATATAATTTTGCCCATGAAAGCAATCGAAATTTCCAATGTGGCAAAACTACCAACAAAATATGGGCTATTTAATATCCAAGCCTTCAAAGAGCAAAACAGAGAGCATCTTGCTATCTTTACTGATCAGCTAGAGGATACCCCTATTGTCAGGGTTCACTCTGAGTGTCTTACAGGAGATGCACTTGGTTCAAAAAAGTGTGACTGTGGAGAGCAACTCGCCTATGCACAGAGCCTTATTGCCCAAAAAGGGGGCATGATCATCTATCATCGCCAAGAGGGACGCAATATCGGATTGTTGGGCAAAGTCAATGCCTATGCCCTTCAAGATAGAGGGCTAGATACCATTGAAGCCAACCATCAACTAGGATTTCGTGCCGATGAGCGAACCTATGAGATTGTGGAGTATATCCTAAACTACTATCAGATAACAAAGATCAGACTCCTTACCAATAATCCCAAAAAGATTGAATCTCTGAGCAATATAGAG
>Ga0256914_1002558_pt1 | contig 15069 bp, 12 predicted proteins | sample HulkmetaG_FD_191571 | JGI IMG/M metagenome (GOLD analysis project Ga0256914, IMG submission 191571) | Hydrothermal chimney microbial communities from Main Endeavour vent field at the Juan de Fuca Ridge, Pacific Ocean - Hulk | ecosystem: Environmental > Aquatic > Marine > Hydrothermal vents ... | reverse complement strand
CTCAGTAGATCACGATTGCGAGAGTATGTGTCCCGCCGGATTGCGAATCCGGCGGGTTTGACGCTCGAATCACCGCCGGATCGATCACGGATCCGGCTCTGCGCATCATGGCAAATTGTGATTTACTGAAACTCGCTACGCCTCCGAGGAGAGGACGCAACGATCTCCTTCCGGAGGTGTAGCAACTATTGTCACATCTCGCATCGAACCGATTTGGATATGAACACTGTTCATCTATTGGTAAAACCGCCCTAAGCTCCACAATCTCGAACCACCTGTCGGGACACGCTCTATCGAGACCCGACAGAGAGGGTTGACCTTCTGTTTTTATCACCATAGTTCAGATTCTAGTAGAGGACAACATGAGAAGCCATAAAAAACTTTGGATGGCGGGGGGAGTTCTGCTCATCGCAATATTGCTGGTAACAGGAAGCTTGATCGTAGCGCAGCGTGGCAAGACCCCACCGTCAGAGCGCGCGGAAGCCACCGCCGCCGGCCTACAGATCACCATCCTCTCCCCCTACACGGGCGACGCCTATCCACTTAATAGCGTCATCCCGGTGGATGTACGCGCCGAAGGCAATGAATTCACGATCCTGGAACTGTGGGTGGATAGCGATCTCATCGAGGCCCGTGATGTCTCCAATACCTCGGCCACTCGCATTCAGTGGCACTGGACGCCCGCAGAACAGGGACTGCACACCTTGCTGGTGCGGGCGCACGATGCAGCCGGACAGGTCATCCTCTCCAACGCGGTGCAATTGAACATCACCGAGCCGGTCTCTCCCAGCGTACAAATCGAGGCGCAGGCAGGCGACACAGCGGCCAGCATCGCCGCAAGATACCATGTCGATCCAGCAGATGTGCATCCAGCGCAGAAAAACGAGAACGGCGACTGGTCGGTGCATCCCCCTCCGCCGCCCGCCGAAAATCCCGATGCGCCATTGGCGCCGGGGCAGCCAGTGCTGGTGGGAATGACGCTCAGATTTCCCCCCAGCCAGCCAAAAATATCGCGCCCGAAGCCAGCACAAGGCCCGGTTGCCGGCGCAAAGATCGTAGACGCCATCGAACTATCTGAAAACAAGGCGCTACCGCTGGCTCCAACTCTGAGCGGCAAAATCTCGGGCTGTCAGGTGATGCTAACCTTCAACGACACCGCCAAGACAGAAGAAGGCTTCTATGTCATGCGGCAGGCGGAGGGCGAGACTGTCTTCCACCGCATCGCCATCCTGGGAAAAAACGATGGCGCCCATCCTCTGAGTTTCGTCGATCCCAAGCCTGTTGTCAGTGCAGTTTATGTGGTGGCGGCCGTCAATGGCGTTGGACAAAATCCAAGCAACCCCTGGGCCGCCCACATCGCCGACGCCGCCTGCTTTAACCAGGGCGACAGCACTTTTGGAAATCATAGCGACGGCGTACAGATCATCGGTTCAAAATTAATCATCCCGGAATCGGCCGATGCCAGCTACTTCTACTACTCCACCGATGACGGCAAAAACTGGCAGCGTGCGCCCGAAGATGATAACCAATTCGTCGTTCCTGATGAGAATGGGGCCATTGCTCTGGGCCAGCTACTAAAACCCACAGGGATGGACAACGGCACACTTTCGATTGATGCCTGGAGCTGGAAGCAACGGACGTTGGAACATGAGGGGAAAGCCAATCAGGCGCTGGATAAATTCCCCAGACTGTTGATCTGCCCCGGCGGTTGTGCGGGCGACGTCGCCGGGAACTGGCGCGAATTTTCCCTCTCCATGCCCTGGTCGGAAAATCCCTGGGACATCGAACTGGAAGTCAAAAACTGGGACAAGCACGCGACCAGCTTCGTCTGGCAGATTTCCAGCACGCCTTTTCCGCCGGGCCCGGTGTTGCTGAAAAACACCTACACTGTCGAAACGGCTCCAGCAGCCTTCACGACTCTGCCCCTGCCTGAATCGATGCGAGCTGGCGGCAAGTACCATATCCGCGTGATCCCCTTCAAAGGCAAAATGCCCGCGGGCGAACCAACCAATGCGGTGACTTTGTCTATCGGGCCGGAATCTGAGGAGCAAATTGTTCTGCACACCTTCGGAGAAGGGCCCTACGACGTGCAGATCATCCAATTCAGTCCCATCCATTGGCCCGAACCGGACGTATGCACGGGCGCCGTTATCCTTGACTCCCACTGGGACGAACGGGATGATAACAATCAGGTCGTTGCGTATCATCAGCCCGGTGAACGTCTCTGCCCCGAAACCTATCGGGGTGAAGGCAAAGAGTGGTATGAGGAATTCGTGGATTTCGTCAAGCCAGCAGTCAATTGGATTTCCGAGACATATCAATATCTGAAAGAAAAGCTTGTCGATCTGCTGGCCAGCATCTTCTGTGGCGGTGACGAGACCTGCAAGGAGGTTTTGATGATGGGGCTCAACGCCGGTTTGGCGGCGCTGGGCGTGCCCCCCACGTTGCCCAATTTCGATCAGCTGGTGGATATGGGCATCGATTACCTTGCCTCAGAACTGGCCGAACAAATTACAGGCACGGATCTGATGAAGGAGTTGATCAAACAAGCTGAGGAATACGGGCTTACAACCGAAGAGGAAGTCAACCAATGGGTAAAGGAGAAACTTAAGGACGGCATCAAGGAAGGGCTCAATTCCCTGACGGAAGTGAGGAATCCTTCCTGCATGGGCGCGGAGGAGGCTCATCGGCGGGGTGTGGAACCGCTCTGCCTGCCTCCTTACGTCAAGAGCCATCTGGACCCCGCAGGTCAGCTTTTGCCCGCAACAGCCGTTGTCCGCATCACGCGCAAACCCGACGCCCCTCTTCGGGATGATCAGACCACGTACGCTTTGAGGCTTTCGGTGTCTGGTTACAAAGACGTCCCGCCAGATTACAAGGTATGGGTCCAACACACCCAATCCTGGCTGCCGGTCAGAGGTCCCTTGCAGGGCGAGCTCTTCAAAGGCGAATGGCGACACATTCCCAACCTTGACCCCGGCGAAAGCGTCACGATACCTATCCCGTTGGAGCCAGCGGAATACTGGGCGCCGGGCCACAAAGAGGCCGAAGGCGGCTGGGAGAAACTGGTATGTGACGCCTATTCTTGCTGGGATCAAAATAACGACTTCTGGGAACTCTACTACCACGGCACAGCGACTATTAATGCAACTGTCGGACCCGCCGATATCCTGAACCCCACCGATCTGGATAGCCAGTTCACTGCGGACAGGTGCGAAGCGGGCCCACTGCCCCAAGGCGGCGATCCCTTTGTCACATTCTGTCAGCAATGATCCGCCACATTCCGAATTCAGGATACACTCATGAAAACCATAACGACGTTTCTCCTCATCTCCATCCTGGCTATCCTTCTCACAGGATGTCAGTCTCAGGCCACGGAAACGCCCGTGCCTGTGGCCCAGGCCAGCACCCTGCAGGCGTGGATCGACGCCCCGCTGGATGGCAGTCAGCTGCCACTGGCGTCCTACCAGGTTGTCTATCACGGCGCGGCCGCCGCCGGCATTGCCGAAATGGAACTGAAAATCGACGGACAGCTGGCCAACGTCCAGCCAGGCAACAACGGCGAGACCTTCCTGAAAGGCAATTTCGAATGGCAGCCGACCAGCCCCGGCGAACACGTGCTCGAAGTGCGCACCCGTAGCCTGGAAGACGAATGGAGTCCCGCCGCGGTGGCGCATGTCATCATTCTGGTCGACACCCCCACTCCGACCCTCACAACCACGCCCACGCAGACGCCTATCCCCACCGCAACACCCATTCCTGCCACCGACACCCCCATTCCCCCCACCAATACACCGGTACCGCCGACCGCTACCCCTGTTCCTCCCACGCCAACCCCTCTCGTCATCATCCCCATCGTCACTGTCAGCACCGAACCTTTACCCATCTCTCCCAAGGATGTCAACATCCCTTGTGACACTACGGTGACGCTGGAATGGTCGTCGGGATCGGGCGGGCCCTACGACTGGGTGCTGGAATACGACACCGGCAACGGCAATTACCATCTCATCAATAACGGCGCTTCCAGGACAACCAATGCCGATGTCTTCATCAGCTATCCGCAATGCGGCGTCAACTATCGCTGGCGGGTGCGACGTCAGGGCGCCATTCTGCCGGGCCCGTGGTCCGAGAATGCGGTGTTCTTTGTGAAACAGGGCGGACCCAAATAGTTCCTTTTGGGTTTGCATCCAACCCAGACCAGTGGCAAAATCAGGTGGCAGGGCCTCAAGCGCTCTAACCGCCTGTTTTTTTCTTCTACACAACCATCATCGCCATCAGATAATGCCACAACGCATCGGTATCATCGATCTGGGTTCCAACACCACCCGTATGGTTATCTATGAATATGAGCGGGATCGTTACTTCCGGCTAGAAGATGAAATCCGCGAGGTGGTGCGTCTGCGCGAAGGAATGGGCCGCACTAACGTGATGCGGGCGGCAGCGATCCAGCGATCTATCAATGCTATGCGCATGTTCAAGGAGTTGAGTGATGGTTTGGGGGTTGGCGAGATTATCGTGGTGGCCACCAGTGCAGTGCGAGATGCCGTGAACCGAGAATCCTTCCTGGCCCGGGTGCGGGCCGAAACGGGCTGGTCACTTCGGCTGCTTTCGGGCGAGGAGGAAGGCTATTACGGCGCATTGGGAGCGGTCAACGCCACCTGTATGAGTGAAGGTTTTGTCATTGACCTGGGTGGCGGTAGCGCTCAGGTTGTGGAGGTGCGCGAGGGGATGCCGGGCCGGGCCGCGAGCTTGCCTCTGGGCGCGTTGCGACTCACAGAACTTTTTCTTTCATCTGACAAAATCAAACCAGAGCAGGTGCACAGGTTACGGGCCTTCATTGCCGAGCAGTTGGCGTCGCTGGACTGGTTCCAAGCGCATCCTGGGGATCAATTGGTGGTCATTGGAGGTGCGATTCGCAATCTGGGCAAGATCGATCAAGTGCGCAAGCGCTACCCTCTTTCCACGATTCATGGCTATCGTCTGGCGGCGGCGGACGTAGCGGGCATGGCCGCGGAATTGTGGCGTTATTCTTTGAAAAAACGCCGGAACATCAGCGGCTTACGGCCCGATCGAGCTGACATCATCCCCGCTGCAGCCATTGCCTTTGAGATGCTCCTGCAGTACAGTGGCTTCGATGAGTTGATTATTAGCCGTCCGGGCCTGCGCGAAGGACTTTTCTTTGAACATTTCCTCACACATCTGCCCCAGCCCACCTTCCCCGACCTACGGCGATTCAGCATCTTTAATCTGGCCCGCATCTTCGGTTTTGATGATCCGCACAGCCGGCATGTCGCCTTTCTGGCCTTGCGCATGTTCGATGATCTGCGTCCGGTGCATGGATTGGATCATCGCTATCGCGAGTTGTTATGGGCGGCGGGCATCTTGCATGATATCGGGGCCATCATCAATTATCCCTACCACCATCTTCACTCTTACTACATCATCCTCAACTACACCCTCTACGGATACAGCCCTCGAGAGCTGGCCATCATCGCGCTCATCTCCCGATATCACCGCAATAAAGGCGCCCCCAAACCGCGCGAGCTAGCGACGTTGCTGACAGAAGAAGATCGCCGGGCGCTGGTTTTTCTTTGTGGGGTGATCCGCCTGGCCGAATATCTGGAGCGGGGACGCCGTCAGGTTGTGAAGGATCTTCGCTGTCATGTGGATATTGAAAACGGTTGGGTACAGATCGAAACATTGACCACGGGCCACGCCGCCATTGAGCTGTGGGAAGCTGAGCGTAATCTTGATGTGTTGATCGCTGCGCTCAACATGGACGTGGAACTGGTGGAGGGGGTATGGCTAGGGCATAGTGAAACCAAAAACTCCAACCAGACATAACGAAACAAGAATGATGACTTCGCCAAAACAATTTCCTGATATAGATCGAGCTAAACTGCCTGCGATCTCGACCGCCGACATGGTGGAGGTGGACCGCCTCATGATCGAAGAGTATGGCATTCGGCTGCTGCAGGTGATGGAGAATGCCGGGCGCAATCTGGCAGACCTGGCTCAGGCCCTACTCGAAGGCGATGTGCAGGAGCGCCCCATTCTGGTGTTGGCCGGACGAGGAGGAAATGGTGGTGGAGGCATGGTGGCGGCCAGGCATTTGGCCAACCGCGGCGGCGATATCCAAGTCGTGTTGGCGCACCCTGTGGATGAATTTCGCGGCGATCCTGCTCGCCAGCTGGATATTCTACTGGCTATGGGCGTTTCGGTAACGATGGCAGGAGATGGTTGGGAGCTGCCTAGCGCGGATTTAATTATCGATGCGCTGATTGGCAACGGACTTTCGGGAGCACCACGTGGTGCAACCGGAAACCTGATACAACTGGCCAATAGCCATCCCGCTCCCATTCTCGCTCTGGATGCGCCCTCGGGCCTGAATGTAGACACTGGCCAGATGTATGAACCGAGCATCCGCGCCACGGCCACGCTGGCTCTGGCCTTACCCCAAAAAGGACTTTATGTTCATCCAGAATGGGTAGGCGAATTGTTTCTGGCTGATATCAGCGTACCTGCGGTTCTTTATGAAGATATGGACTTTGAATGCTTCCCGGTTTTCTCCGCCTCTCCCATTCTCCACATTCGCACCTGATGCCAGCACAGACTGTTTTCTTGTTTCAGCTGCTTGCTTATGTAGGACTCCTGGTAGGGATGATCGGCACGGTGGCGCCGATCATTCCAGGCCCGGTGCTTATCTGGCTCAGCATTTTACTTTGGGCCTGGGCCGATGGATTTAACGCCTTTGGTTGGCCGACGTTGCTCGTGTTGGCGCTATTGGTTGCTGTCGCTGAACTGAGCGATGTGGCATTGGCTGCCATGGGAGCGAAGCAAGGCGGAGCCTCGTGGATGGGCATGGCGATTGCAGGCCTGGTTGCCATCATCGGACTCATTTTTTTCAATCTCATTGGGGCCATTCTCGGCGCTTTTGGAGGACTCTTTGCCTGGGAAGCTTACCGCCAAGATTGGAAGTGGCGTAAGGCATGGCGGGCGAGCAGTCGTTTCGTCATGGGTTACCTGTTCGCCATTGTTGTGAAAATTATCTTCGGCGTCTTGATGATCATCATCTTTGTTTTGCAAGCGTTTTATGTGTGAATTCACAACCTATCCCCTTACATCAGCAGCGAAGAAAGAAAAAACATCGTGGCCGCGCCCTCTTCGCCCTATTTGGCAAAGGGTTGAATGGCAACTCTTACCCAGTTGCTTATATACAATTCGTTAGCGGTGATTTTTGACTGATGTTTGCATTCCGTTTCGTTGTCATAACGCGATCTCGATCCATTGGGCGCTAAATGATAGACAACAAAAATCGTTGACTTAATGGCGTGAATCATCCAGCATCCATCCTCCCTGAGTGTAAATAGAAGCCATCCGCTCCTGATAACGTCAGTCAAATTTGGCTCACAGCCTATCATTCAAATGCTCTGCTAATGAACAAATGCTAGGATTGATACAACAATAAGGAGGTCAAAATTCGATGTATTACGGCACTTTCTCCCTCTGGCTTTTACTTGCCCTACCTGGCCTGTTGCTGGGATTATGGGCGCAAATGAAAGTCAAACGCACATTCAATAAATATAGCAAAATTCAAAACGCCCGCGGACTAACAGGCGCTCAGGCCGCCCGACTGATTTTAGATCATTATGGACTGCGCCATGTGCGTATTGAGGAAAGTCGGGGCATGTTAAGTGATCATTATGATCCTCGCGCCAAAGTGCTGCGGCTCTCTTCCGATGTGGGGCGAAACCCAAGTATCGCCGCCGTGGGCGTAGCCGCACATGAAGCAGGTCATGCGCTACAAGATGCGGATCAGTACGCCCCGCTCAAACTCCGCAGCGCTATTGTGCCCGCAGTCCAATTTGGCTCATGGTTGGGCCCCATGATCATCATGGCCGGATTCCTTTTGATGGCGCTGACAGGTTCCACAAGTCTCGGTTATACGCTAGCCTGGATGGGGTTACTCCTGTTTGCGCTAACCGCAATCTTCACCATCATCACCCTGCCGGTGGAGTTCAACGCCAGCGCCCGGGCAAAAAAAGAATTAGTGGCAATGAACATCCTATCACCCCAAGAAATGAAAGGCGTCAACGAAACACTAAACGCTGCCGCGCTCACCTATGTGGCTGCGGCCATCGCCGCCATTGGTCAAGTTCTGTATTACTTCTTCTTACTTACGGGACGACGCCGCTAAAACGAGTGCCTGATCAAGCGTAACTTGATTGCACAAGCAATCCCGTCATGACATCATCCCAAAGGAGCGGAGCGATTGCCAGAGTAGTAGGCGGAATGTAGACGATAACACTTCGTCTGAATCCACCTTTCATTCATCTTCAGCTTGACGCTGAAAATCCTTTACCGAAGCCACTCATAACCACAGCCTCATCCTTTTATATCAGCGCCTCGACATTCACCAACACATTACTCGCTGGCGTATAATAGGCCCGATATCGCTCGCCCTCCAGTAATGCTTCATAACCTTTTTTCGAAACGACAAACTGTTGATCGCCGATCACATAATAATAGGTGCGCTGCTCACCGTCATCATCATCGGTGACAACCATCTTTTTCTTGCCTATCCCTTCCACCACCAACACTTCTTTCTGCAAAAGATCCCGCACCGTTCGTGAGAGTGAATAGATGAAATAAAAGAAAAACCCTACAAGAATGGCATCTAAAACGAGTGCCGGGATAGAGAAGTCGCCTCCACCTAGCTGGAAGACCCAGTAAAACGCGACGCCAGCAACTACAAGCAGCCCCACAGCCTTCCAAAATACATGACGATAAAGCCGGGAATACTGATGAGAAGCAAGACGCCCCTGTCGATTATTGGGTAATGCATCCAAAGAGAAACCATTAGCCTCGGCCAGCAAAGCTGTCAACCCTTCGGCCACCGAGGCCCGGGTCACTGGCTCTGTAGCTTCGGCTGCGAGTAGCACTTGAGAGCCAGGAAGATAGTAAATGCGATATCGAATACCCGGTTTTAATGCCGTTACATTTCCATACCTTACGACCTGCTTCTTGCCGTCCATGGCAATGTAAAATCCCTTCTCGCCAAAATGAAGTTCTCCCTCGGCAGACGCCACCTCTTCCTTCTGCAGCTCTTGTTGCAACATCCTCCATTGCCGCAGGGGCGCAATGATGCGCCAGAGCGTGTGTACAACCAACACAAGAAAAGTTACGCCAAACAATAACCACAAAGAAGTCTCTGAATGACGTTTTAGCACAGGGAGGTAGCCAATGGCAGCAATGGCGACAGCAAAACCAAAGAAAATCAACAACCCGATCGTGATCCAACGTTTGAAGCTACCCAAAACCATGTCGAACAAAATGACTTTCGAGCCAAACACATCTTTTTGGATGTCTGCAATGTGGCCGGATCGATTAATCTTGACGACAGCAGAATCGGTGATTTGATACGAATCGAAAAGTGTTGCAGACATTGTTCATCAACTTCCAGAGCGGCGGACGGTCATCGAGCAGGCGGTGAATCGCACACCTGCCGGGACTGAAAACAACAACCAGAAACAACGAAGGGAAAGAGAGCAAAGTTTTTGGGAGCATTGGCCAAAACGAAGTCTGCGTCATTTTAACAAATAAACGCACGCCCACAAAGCAATTCCGACATTTCCCGGCAATTATCACTTTATGCTTTCGGCACGCGTCTGCATTATTTTGCCATTCAGCTTTTTTATGGGATAGAATCAAAGACAGGCAAAGTAAATAGGCTCCTTTGGAATTCTGGAGGATCGAAGCCAGAACCCAGACGGCCGCATCTTAGAGGCGCATGCCCTATGGAGTTCATTGAGTCAGTGAATACGCCTTAAACCAATCATGTCTGATGCTCATCCGTATCCCATTCTTCATGCCGATCTGTTGGCCTGGTTGTATGATCGCGCCGCCAGATCCCATTGTGTGAGTCTGGTGGGTGTGAACAACGTTGGAAAATCATCGCTGTTGCGAGAATTTCGGGATCCGCGGGTGCAAGCGCTTTTACGGCCAGAGCTCAACAGCCACATCCACATCTTCCATGTAGATTGCAACCGTATGCTGGAAGTCAGTGAGCAGGCGTTTTATGAACTCATTATGCGCGTGCTCATGCAAACGCTCCACACAGCGGATCCAAATCTACTGCAGGATATCCAGCAGGCATATGAACAGCTGATTTCTCCCCCCAGCAAATTGCATATCCCACTCAGTTTCAACCAGGCGATCACCACGCTGGTAGAGCGTCAATCCCCACAGGCGGTCATTGTATTCGACGAATTCGATAGTGCATTTCGGGCACTGGATGGACGGGTTTTCCTCAATCTGCAAGCCCTAAAAGATCGCTACGAAGGCAAACTCAGTTACATTGCAGCGACACATCGTCGGCTCATCCATTTACGGATGGGAGAAGATGTGGATGATTTCATCGAATTGTTTGGAGCCAACGTGCGCTATGTGCCGCCACTCGACGAAACAGATGCGGGCGTGCTGATTCGCTCCTGCGCCGAAGAGATGAACGCCCGGTTTGATGAAGCAGACCTTGCATTTCTGCTGGCCCAGGCGGGTGGACATCCCGCACTGACCCAATTGGCCTGTCGTAAATTGGCACAGATTACAGGCGAATGGCGACGCACAGCCAGTGAAGATCAACTGATCCATCGAGAAGTGCGCGACATGCTCCGGCGCGATCCTGGCGTCTCGGCCGAGTGCCAAAAAATATGGCGAGACCTGACAGACATGGAACAGGAAACGCTGGAAAGCATCTTCTGGCCTGAACGCGAGCCCCTACCAGAAGCGATGGACGAACTCCTACGCAAAGGCATCCTATTATCGGATGGAGAAGAACCGCGTCTCTTTTCATCGCTGTTCGAGGATTTTCTACATCGGCGAGTGCGAGGTCGGCGCGGTCCGCAAAAAGGTGTGCGTGTGGATATGGAATCGGGTCAGGTCACTGTTGATGGGCGATTGATTCAAAATCTCACGCGCTTGGAATTCCGTTTATTGTTGTTATTGTATGGTCACATGAACAAAATCTGCGATAAATACAACATCGTCGAAGCAGTTTGGGGGGAAGAATATGTGGATGAAGTGTATGACTCGGCCATTGAAAAGCTGGTCAGCCGCCTGCGGAAGAAAATTGAACCAGACCCATCCAACCCGCGTTATGTGATTACCGTGAGGGGGCGAGGGTACAAACTGATAGGTTAATTACTGATGTTACACACCAATCGATTAATCGCCTGATTCTGGAGCGTCGTCTCTCGGCGGGCCACAAAAGGCGATGGCGCTCAATCGTGGCAGCATCAAATTCAGTAGATCACGATTTGCCATGATGCGCAGAGCCGGATCCGTGATCCGGCGGTGATTCGAGCGTCAAACCCGCCGGATTGCGAATCCGGCTGGACACATACTCTCGCAATCGTGATCTACTGAAATTGCGTAACACGAGTTAATTAATCGTCAGGCCATTGTCGCTAGAATGTCAGGAAATTACAACGGGCTCGTAGTATCATGACAATGAGACCAGACATCAATGAGGGATGTCGCGCGTGTCGCAACATACAACCCCAGACATCGCTCGCACCAGTGTTTTGCTGTGACGATGAAGTCTGAACAGTTGCATTGACGCCTCGACGATACAATTCGTAGCCCCACGCAGGAGGCAAAACGACATGGTTGATTTGGCCGACATATGACGCGCGTTCATTTTTCTCACCATCGGTGAAACAACATCAGGATGGGCGAAGTTGCATCGTCAGCGCGCTCCGCTTGATCCTACACCGATTTGATTCGGCAAAAGACAGGAAGGCTGTCATGTTTCCTCTTCTTCATGAAATAAACACGCTTATTCAAACCAACCTCGAAGACATCGCCGCAGATATTAACTACGACAGTCATCTGCAAGCGTTGGATGCTTATTGCCAACAAATGGAAGATTATCGTGATGTTTTGGAGGAAATGATCCAAGCTTTGGGCAAAGAAATCAAACAGCTGCGCAATAAACAACGCCGTTTCGAAACATTAGCGGCCGGAGCCGAACGCAGCGCCAAACAATTTCAAGAAGAAGGACAACACAAGCTGGCTTTGGCGGCCCATAATCGCAAAAAGGTTATGGAATTGGCCGCAAGAACATTTCGAGAGGAAGCCGATTCGCAAAATGAACACTTCAGGATAATGATGGACGCCAAGCTACGCTTGGAAGCCCGATTGACTGAGGTTGCTCAAAAAAGAACCATCTTGCAGGCCGCCCAGCCTCCTGCTCCGAGTCTGTTACTCCCCATCTAATTGTTCCACCGACATTTCATCGATCTCGCGATCTTCCTGGTTTTCCTTCACCTCAGATTGAACATCCTCTGGCGATGAGTAGGGGGCGTCGGAGACATTGGAGCTTTGCTTTTTGGGGGATGCTTTGGTTTCGGCCTCCTGTTTTGCCTCTAAGTTGCGTTGGATACGTGGCAGGGCTTGTATCGCGCGTTGCCGCAAAATAGGATCTGATGAATTCTCACAGCGGATCGCCAAGGAAGCAGCTTCGGGAGCGCACAGCGTGGTCATCAGCGCACGTTGCACCCGAACATCCTCCTTTTCCAATGCATCCGCCAATGGCGGTAGATCACCATCGTCACACAATGCGGCCAGGGCCATGAATGCGGCGGCCCGCACATGCACGTCTTCATCTGCCAGCCAGGGCTGAATGACGTCGCGGTTGGCGGGATCGGGCAAACGAGCCAACGTTTCCAGCAAGGTGACCGCGAATGCGGGCGAATTTGCGGCCGCAAGTGCTTGATGCACCGGCTTGAGTGTGACTTCTGCTCCTAAAGAAACCAGTGCTTCCACCACCTCGGCTCGCACCATCTCATCAGGGTCTCCGCTCAACGCCAAGAGCGCAGGCAGATGCTCGATCTGTGGCTGCTGAGCCAGCTCCCGGATGGCCTGCCACCGGATGAGAGCCTCATCAGATTCAAGTTGCTCACGCTTTATTTTGGCGCCCGGGACGAATCGGGAGAATTGCAGTCGCCAACGTTTCCAGATGGCGTTGATGCTTTCTAACCAATGATCAAGATCGGACATGGCCTTCTCCCAGGATAATCCATTTGTAGGTGGTAAGCTCTTTCAGGCCCATAGGCCCACGGGCGTGTAGTTTTTGCGTGCTGATGGCCACCTCGGCGCCCAGGCCCAGTTGGGCGCCATCGGTGAAGCGAGTGGATGCGTTGACGTACACAGCAGCGCTATCCACCTCGTTGAGAAAACGCTGGGCGTTGTCCCAATCGTTGGTGAGGATGCTATCAGAGTGATGAGTGGCATGCTGGCGGATGTGCGCCAGGGCCTCATCCAGGCCCGACACCACCTTCAGTCCCAGCACCAGCGAAAGCCACTCGGTGTCGAAATCATCCGGACCCGCAGGCTCCACTGCTGGGTTTTCACCCACAATGGCATAGGCTCGCTCCTCCGCCCGAAAACTGACGCCATCTCGGCCCAGGCGAACCACTACCCGAGGCAGAAATCCCTCGGCCACAGCCTCATGCACCAGCAGAGTGTCTAAGGCGTTGCACACACTGGGACGCTGAGTCTTGGCGTTGTGGATGATAGGAATGGCCTGTTTCAGATCGGCGCTGGCGTCCACAAAAATATGATTGATACCAATGCCGCCGGTGATGACCGGAATCGTGCTATTACGCCGACAATAGTCGTGCAGCCCTGCGCCGCCTCGAGGTATGATCATGTCCACATAGTCGTGCAGGGTCAGCAGATGTCCCACCATCGCCCGATCTGGATTATCGATATATTGCACCGCGTCTTGCGGAAGCTCGGTCCGGCGCAATGCGTCACGAATGATCTTCATGATCGCCATATTGCTGCGTCGTATCTCACTACTGCCCCGCATGATGGCCGCGTTGCCCGTTTTCAGGCTGAGCACAGCGATGTCGACCGTGACATTGGGGCGAGCTTCGTAGATGAGGCCGATGACGCCCAGAGGTGTACGACGCTTGCTGACGCGCAGACCATTGGGCAGCACCCGGCCATCGAACTCCTCCCCCACCGGATCGGGCAGACTGGCGACATTGCGGGCGTCGCTGGCGATGCCTTGCAGCCGGGCGGGGGTCAGCGTCATACGGTCGATGAGATTAGCCCGCAGGCCCGCGGCCCGGGCATCAGTCAGATCTCGAGCGTTGGCAGCTAAAATAGCGTCTTTCTGCACAATCAACCCATCAGCGATGGCGTGCAGCAATCGATTTTTGATATGGGTTGGTGTATTAGCCAGGATACGGGCCGCCTCTTTGGCCCGCCGGCCCATAGGGATGAGGGGGTTTTCTGTCATGATCGTTCAGCAAAAATGTGAGTGATGGTGGACAATGGATGTAGGACAGATATCTTCAGAACAGGCTGCAGCCCGCCGATACCGATGAAAATGACCGGGGACCGGAGATGGATGACCGGGAAAAGATGTCGCCCAACCAGTCCTCGGCCCCCCGTCCTCCGTCTATTTCCGATCATCTGGCCAACTTTGCCACCGGAATTCTTTCACCAATGCCAACATCTACAACAAGATCAGATCGTTGCGATGAATGACGGTGGGGCCGTAAGTGTACCCCAAAATGGTTTCGATGTCATCTGAATGGCGTCGGGCGATACGGCGCACATCTGCAGCGGGGTAGCGCACCAGACCGCGAGCAATCTCCCGGCCCGAGCGGGCGAAGACGCCGATGGTGTCGCCTCGCTGAAAATCGCCGACAACCTCGGTGACGCCGATGGGCAGCAGGCTGCTTCCCCGCTGGCGCAGAGCCTGCGCCGCGCCTTCATCCACCGCCACATGGCCCGATTGGGTGTATCCGGCCAAGAGCCAACGTTGGCGGCTTTCGGGTTTGCTGGCTCGGGGAGGGAACCGGGTGCCGAGGAGCTCGCCCCGGGCCAGGCGCAACAGCGCGTCCGGCTCTTCGCCCGAGGCGATGATCACGGTCGCGCCCCCGCGGGTCGCGGTCTCAGCGGCTTGTAGTTTGGTGGTCATGCCGCCGGTGCCCAGCGTCGTGCCCGAGCCGGTCGCGCCAGAGAGGATCGCATCGTCGATCTCCGTCACCTCGG
>Ga0256914_1002557_pt1 | contig 15074 bp, 11 predicted proteins | sample HulkmetaG_FD_191571 | JGI IMG/M metagenome (GOLD analysis project Ga0256914, IMG submission 191571) | Hydrothermal chimney microbial communities from Main Endeavour vent field at the Juan de Fuca Ridge, Pacific Ocean - Hulk | ecosystem: Environmental > Aquatic > Marine > Hydrothermal vents ... | reverse complement strand
GCGCGGGCGATTGCCCCGCCCCAGGCCTCGGCCTGCCGCCAGGCGGGGCTTTCGGGAACGGTCCGCGACGAGCCGAATACGGAAATCACGGCGACCGGCATGGCGACATTTTAAGCCCCGTGGCGGTCCGACCGCCACGGGGCCTTCGTGCGACGCGCCGTTCTTGCTATCTATCTGCCTAATGGATTGTAAATGGATTGTAACCGGCCGCCGAAAACTGTCCGGCATACACCATGAAGCGATAGCCGGACTCACTGCCGTAATCGGAGCCGTTGGGCATCATCATCTTGCGAACGGCGTCGGGCAGGTCGCCAATCCCGCCCACCAGCGCGTCGGCGCCGGGATCAACGCCGTCTTGAGAGTAGGCGAAGAGCATCCAGTAACCGTAGTCGTAGCTGCCGAAGTCGACGCCCAGGGACGTCAAATCCGGGAGCTCGATCGAGGTTTCCTTGGTGACGATCTCGACCCCTATGGTGCCTTCGAAATTGAGCTGTACCACATAGGTCGCACCTTCCGGGCCCACCCACGAGAAGGACTGCTCAGCCGGGTTGATCGTCGCACCGTTCAGAGGCGTTATGGGCACTACCGGGTCGGGGAGCTCGAGCGCCACCTCGTTGCCGGCCGCCCGCTGCCAGGCAACCACCTCGCCGTCGATGCCGTCGAGATCATCCGGGCTGACACCGGCATCCGCGGCCCCAACCAGACCGCCGTACATCGCCTGCAAAACGGCGTAGGAACCCAGACCCAGACTGTTGTCCGCGGGAGCCGCCAGGGCCACCGAGCCACCAGAATCGACCGCTGCGAAGCTAGCCCCGAAGGGCAGCGAGGTTCCGTCCAGGGCCGGCACCTGGCGAGCCCGGGCATTTGTGTAAACGTCCGGATAACTGGCGGACACATTCAGCGAGCCGGTTCCAATCTCCGTAACTGTCAGATCGTGGGTGAGGTTGTCGCCGTCGGCCAGGGTCAGCGTTTTGCGTACGGCTCCCGTATAGGCTACCGCGCTGCCGGTCGTCAGGTCGCGTTGCCACTGGAGCGCCACTATAGTGGCGTTGTTCTCGCCTTCCAGCGCGGGGTCGAAACCCAGGGACAGCTCATAGTCTTCGTCGTAGCTGAACTCGCTACCGTACAGGTAGGGGCCCACGGCCACCGCCACGCCGTTGAGGTATTCGTCGCTCTGTTCAGTGGGCCCCACCGCACCGCTGACGCTGACGTTGGCGCAACCGCCTTCGTCGAAACCGGCCGGCATGATCGTCAGGGTCGGCTCGGTGTCGTTCAGCCCCTGATAATAGACCATCGGCGTGTACACTCTAAAACCATCCAGGCTGGCGCCGACGACCACCAGGTCGTAGGGGGGCGCCACTCCCTCGATCGCAAAGCTGCCGTCACTGCCGGTCAGAACCGGGTCGTGGCCGGGCACGAGCACCGTCTTGTAGGCGACCGGCTGGCCACAGGGATCGAGCAGGGTTCCTTGAACCGTCGTCTCCCCGGCCTGAGCGCCGGTCGAGGTCTGGCAACCGGCTAGCAGGGCCACGCCCAGGAACACGATTCCCAAAATCCACGCCCACTTCTTCATCGTCTTCCTCCTCTACGCGCGTCTTCCGCTCCGGCCACGCCGCTATTCCTGATCCGAAGACGCGGCAAAGTCGAAACTTCCCGCCATCGTGTAGGTGGCGCTACCGCTATCTCCCACCGTCAAACCTCTTATCAGCATTCGCAGCGAGCGCACTCCCTCAAGAGAGGCGGCAGCCTCCACGCCCGCCGGCAACCCCGAACCTTCCCAGGAGTAGATCTCCCAGTAACCGCTGTAAATGTTGTCGTAGAGAATACCCGCGCCGCCCAGGTCGGGAAGCGTCATGCTGGTATCGGAGGTAACGACCTCGACGCTCAGGTCGGGGCCCGACTGCCTGAATATGAAGATCACGTCGTACGTCGCGCCCTCGGAGCCACTCCACCGGAAAACGCTCCCGGGCCGGGCCGTTCCGCCGCTCAGCGGGGTCATCGGCACTGTAGGCCTGGGCAGGGAGACGCTTACCGCACCGTCGTCGCCCGCCAGCGTCCAGCCCATTACGAAGGTGATGTTGCCTATCACCTGCACGGCCGCGCTCGTGCTTTTAGGCGACACGCCGTAGTAGCCCTGGGCGAACAGCAGCGAGCCCAAATCCTGGCCCACCGGCCCCGCCAGAATCCAGTGGCCGCTGGCGTCGGCGTCGTCCGAGTAAAGGTGGCGCGTTTCTATTCCCGTGTCCTGCCCACCAGCCGCGACCCTGTGCTCGATCTTGTCTATTGCCACCCCGTCGGGGAGCTCGACGCTGACCGTCAGGCTGCGCGTCCCGATCGGTTGCAGCGCCAAATCTTGCGTCGTCGTCTCGCCGTCGGCGGGGGTGATGGTCTGGTGAACCCCGCTGACGTAGCTGACCGCGCCGGTCTCATCGTCACTGCTCCAGAGAACGCCGGTCAAAGCGGCGCTGGTTCCGGGGGCGAATGAGAACTCAAGGTCGTAGTAGCCGCCGGGGTCACCCTCGCTGGCAGGCGGTGTCCAGGTCTGCCTGTACGTGTCGAAAGCGTGCGAGGAAACGGCGCCAACCCCGTAGACTTCGCCGCCAGCAGCCGAGTAAACGGATCCCTTTACCACCGCATCCGAACACCCGGCCGCCGGCCCCTCCCCTGCCGGTACCGCAGCGACTTCGGGGGTGAGGCTGGTCATTCCCTTGTATACGAGAACCGGCACTTCCTGCAGCTCCCAGTCCGAAAGCAGGTAGGCGTTGGCGATTACCAAATCGTAGGGAGTTTGAACGTCGTCGAAGACAAAGCGGCCTTCCGCGTCGGTCAATACCGGATCGTGGCCGGGGATGTAGACGGTCTTGTAGGCAAGCGGGGTGCCGCAGGGGCTGACGAGCGTGCCCTCTAGCTGCGCACCGCCCGCCCCTTGCTGGGTGCTGCACCCTGCCAGTAGCAGGACGGCGGCCATGAGTATGCCCAAACCCAGTCCTGTGCGTCTATCCATAAATGCCTCCTTGTATCAGGATCCCTGCTGAAGCCTGGGGGATCTAACTAAAGTCTAATGGTTAACCATAGGGCAAATATCCTACGCAAATACCGTTTCTAACGTATTTTTTACCTATATCAAAACTTGATTAAACATTGTATAGTCAGGTCGCTCACGGCTATTTATGAGATTAGCCCGCTTTTCTTGAGTAACCGGTACAATTTATCCAGATTCGCAGGCCGGGCGGCGGGTGGGCGCCCGCTGACGCCCACCCGCTCACCGCACCCGGCTGGTTAACGCTCCTGGCTAGCGGCCACGCCGTAAGAACCGGCGTCGCAAAAGACGGCGCTGCCGGCGTCGCCGGGATATTCGTGCTGCATGTCAGACATTATCGTCCTGACCATCTCGAAGTCGGCGAACCCGTCTACCGTGGCCGGCATTGCCTCCGACTTCCAGGCGGCAATCTGCCAGTAGAGTCTGCCGGCGGCGTCATAGGAAACGCCCAGCCCGCTCAGCTCGGGGAGGCTCAGGGAAGTTCCCTGGGTAATCACTTCCACCGAGATATCCGGGCCGTCCTGCTTTATCTGCAGCATCGAGTCGTAAACCATTCCCTCCGGGCCTACCCAGGAGAAGGTCGTGTCGGGGCCGACCACGCTCCCCTGGAGCGGGGTCACCGGCACCACCGGCTCGGGGAGGCTCAGGTTCACCGCCTCCTCGCCGAACTCGAAGACTCTGCGCCAGGAAAAGACCTGGCCCTCCACCGAAGCAATGTCGCTGCCGCCAACCGAGAGGCGGCTGCTACGCCCATAGGTCCCCCTGGCCATCAGCAGCGAGCCCCAACCGGCGGCGTCGGGAACCAGGAACGAAAACACGCCGTTTACTGCGTCACCGGCTTCCCGCCGCTGCAGTTCAAGAAAGCCCCGCGAGCCGGAAACGACGGCGTTACTGGCCACGAACGCCAGGCTCACGGCCGCGGGCGTGGATACGGTGGCGCTCAGGGCGAGCGTTCCCAGCGGTTCCAGCTCCAGGTTCTCCTCAACCTCGTCACCGTTGGGCGTCAGGGTGGCGTATGCGCCGGCGACGAAAGCGGCAATCTCACCCTCTCCATCTACCTCCCAGAGCAAAGTTTTCAAGTACGCCGGCTCATCCGGCGCCGTGTAGATGGTAGCGTCGTAGCTGCCGCCGTCCGGCGCGCTCCAGGTTTCGTAGTAGTTTCCCGCGCCGGTAAACCCGCTAACGTGCGCTGAGTACAGACTGCCGCCGCTGGCGGTTGTCGTCAGGCTGCCAAAAAAGCGCGTTTCCAGACAGCCGTCTTCGTTGCGGTCGCCGGTGGTCTTGACCGCCAGCCGCGGCTCCATCACCGTCAACCCCTGGTAGACGAGTATCGGCAGCTCTTCCACGGTATCCGATAAGAGATACGCGTCGCCGATTGCCAGATCGTAGGGCGCGGCAACATCTTCGATGACGAACTTACCGTCGAGGCCGGTCAGGACCGGTTCGTGACCGGGAACGTAAACGGTCATGTACGGTAGCGGCTGCCCGCAAAGGTTGACCAGCGTACCCTGCAGCTCAGCGCCAGCGGCGCCCTGCTGGCCGCCGCATGCAGAGAGCACCGCCAGTGAAGCCGCCAGCACACCTAGAAGTAGAGCTTTTTTCGTGTTCATGTTTCCTCCGTTAACCACGGGCCGGCGGTCGCCACCCCGGCGTCGCCGCCGGGCGGCGGCCGCGACCCGAAGCGTCGGGCTCAAAGCGGACTACCTGCCCGATGCGAACTCCCCGCCGAAGACCGCCTCGGAAAAGCCCTGCCCGGAAACCTGCAGGAGGCCGTTCTCGGCAAAGAACATCCTCCTGGTGTTCCCGGCATCCAGTTCGGCCATCTCCGCCGGCACTCCCTGGCCGCCGAGAGCGGCGACGGCCCAGGCGCCGTCGCCGATCGCGAAGTCGTCGAAGTTGATACCGAGGCTCGCGAGGTCGGGAACGGTAAAGGACTTCTCGGTCGTGACCACGGCGATGCTGATCAGCCCGGCGTTATAGGTTCCTAGCATGACCCCGGCGACGTAGAGGGCGCCATCGGGGCCGCTCCAGGAGAAGCGGGTCCCGGCGTCAATCTCCGAACCGTCGAGAGGGGCCAGCGGGATCAGCGGCGCCGGCACGGCGAGCTCGGCATCCGTATCGTCACCGACCCACCAGAGGTAGACGTCGCCCCAGGCTCCGCCCAGCTCGTACCCGGCGTCTACCGAAACGTTGGAGTAAACGCCCGCCGCTCCGGGCCTGACGAAGGAGAAGGTCATCGGCGACGCCTCTTCCAGGTCTTCACTGTCCAGGTAGCCGGTCATTACGCCCCCGCCCAGGGGGCTGGTGGTCAGGTAGTGGCGGGCGCCGTAGAGCTCGTAGCCCTCGGGAAGGTTTAGGCTGACGTTCACCGCCCGGGCCCGGTCAGCAGGCTCCAGTTCCTGCAACTGGATGTCTTTCGCCAGCTCCCCGCCGTTCAAGCCGACGCTCCCCGAGTAGAAACCCAGGAAGCTGGCGGCGTTGCCGAGCTCGTCTTCCGTCCAGCGGGCGGCGCCCAGCCGTGCCTCGACCTCAGCGTCGGGGCCGTACCCCAGCCGCACGCCGTAACGCTCGTCGCCATCGGGGTTAGAGGCGAATTTGTAGCTGTTGCAGTAGGGTTCGGCAACGACCCAGACGCCGTTTTTGGTTGCTTCGACGTCTTCGTCGGCGGCGGAACGCTGCGGGTTGAGCAGGCCGTCCACCTGGGCGCTGTGGGGGGCGTCGCCCGCGCCGGCCGGGAAGACGGTCAGGCTCAGCTCGTCTTGAGTCAGCCCTACGTAGACCAGCAGCGAGTAGCCGGCGGAGGCGGCGTAAACGTTGCCCGCGGCCATCGCCTCGCCGAACCCCGGGCGGACGCCGCTGATCAACAGGTCGTAGGGGCCGGCGGGAACGCCATCGATCTCGAAGCGCCCCTCGGGGTCGGTCAGCACCGGCGCCGCTCCAGCAATGGCGACCGTGGTGTAGGCGACCGGCTGCCCGTACGGGTCCAGCAGCAGGCCGCTAACGGTTCGTGTCGCCGCTCCGGTTTCGCCAGCGCAGCCGGCCAGAGCCAGCAGGGCGGCGGCGAGGAGCGCGAGCAGGTACGGTTTATTCGTTGACATCAGGTTTCCTTTCGAGCGCGGCGACCGTTGCTCAGTCCTCGCCGGGGGAACCAACGCCGAAATCGCCGGCGTAGACACTGAAGTAGTAGCCCTGCGAGGTAAGCGGCACGCCCTGGCGACTGTCGACAATGAAGGTTCTGACGGAATCGCCGGCAACTTCGTCGACGCTGGCGGGAGCTCCCTCACCGCCCATCGCGTAGATCTCCCAGAACAACACGTCTTCCCGGTCGTAGCTGATTCCCAGTTCGCTCAGGTCGGGGAGGGTCAGGCTCCGGGACGTGGTTATCACCTCGACGGACAGATAGGCGTCTTCCAGGCCGAAGAACACGTCGTAGATCGCACCCTCCGGGCCGGACCAGGCGAAGCGGGTGGAGGAAGGGTCCGCCAGCCAGGCGCCGTTCAGGGGGGTGATCGGCACTACCAGTTCGGGTATCGCCATTTCCAGGGAAGTAGCCCCCGGCTCCAGGCGCTGCCAGAAGAGCACTCCCCCCTCGACCCCCGCGAGCGACGCGCCGCCCACCGAGCCCGGGCCGAGACCGTCACCGTATCCGCCCCGGGCAGCCATCAGCGGCGCTATGCCCTCGGCCTGGGGAGCCACGAAGTTGTAAACGCCGCCCGCAGCCGCCGCGTCGCTATCGCGTATCTCGGCGGTGATGATGCCCAGGTTCTCGCCGTCGACGCTGACGAACTGGCTGATGCTCATGGACGTGAACGGGGCCTCCCCCGCCAGGGTGACCTGCACCGGGAGGCTCTCGAGCTCCCCTTCCAGCACCAGGTCTTCACTAAGCGATTCGTCTTCGCCCAGGGTTATCTGCTTGCGGGCGTACCCCAGGTACTCGACGGCGTCCCTGCTGCTGGTGTCGCGCCGCCACTGCATAGCGAAGAGGCTGGCCTGGGTATCGCCGGGGTCGTGGGAAAGCTCCAGACTGTACGACGGGCTGGCGTCGTAGCTGAATTCGCCCGCCGCCATCGCCTTACCGGCGACGATTCCCGCGCCGTTACGGTAGTCGCTGCTGGCCTGCTCGGGCGTTATGGCTCCCGAAACCCGGTGCGTCACGCAGCCCTCTTCGCCATAGAAGGCGGCGGTCAGCAGCGGGTCGGTTCGGGTCAGGCCCTGATAGACGAGCAGCGCGGTCCGGCCGTAGTCCTCGCTGTAGAGGTGAGCCCCATTTATGACCAGGTCGTAGGGAGCGCTGACCCCTTCTACCGCGAAATGTCCTTGCGAATCGGTTATTACCGGCTCGTGGCCGGTAATGAAGACGATGACGTAAGGCTGCGGCACCCCACAGGTGTTGACGACGGTACCCTCGATAGTTGCCGTGCCGCTTTCCTGCGGCGCGCCGCAGCCTGCGAATAGCAGCGCGAGAAAAGCGACCATGCCGGTAAATACTGCCTTCTTATTGACCATATAAGCCTCCAAGAACTGCAGCCCCGCTTTGTCCTGCTCATCCGTATCGTATGCCTCCGGCTGGAGGGACTTTTTTCCCTTGTGTTCCATTGTTTTTGCTATCTCGGATGCATTGCATTTAAGCACCCAGCAAAACCGCTCCGTCAGGGCAGCCGGACGCCGTCTGCTGCTGTATGCTTGGCTCGTGCTGATTCACGACGAGGTCACGCAAGCCCTGAAAAACCACGAGCCGGTGGTGGCGCTCGAGTCGACCGTCATCACTCACGGCCTGCCCGCGCCGCTCAACCTGGAAACCGCCCGCCGTCTGGAAGCGGCGGTTCGTGAGGAGGGGGCCGTGCCGGCGACCATCGGCATCCTGGAAGGCGAGGTCCGCGTGGGCCTTGGCGACGGGGAGCTAGAGCAGCTGGCCACCCGCAACGACGTCGAGAAGGCCAGCCTCTGGAACCTGGCGGCGGTCGTCGCCGCCGGCAGGTGGGGCGGCACCACGGTAGCGACCACCGCCCACCTGGCCGCCCGCGCCGGCTTGCGCGTCTTCGCCACCGGCGGCATCGGCGGGGTCCACCCGCTCCCTTATGACGAGTCGGGCGACCTGCTGGCCCTGGCGCGGACCCCGATCGTGGTCGTTTCGGCGGGCCCCAAGAGCATCCTCGACCTGGCCGCCACCCTGGAGCGGCTGGAGAGCTACGGGGTGGGGGTGGTCGGCTACAAGACCATGTACCTGCCCGCCTTCCACTCGCCCGACTCTCCATACCAGCTGCCGGCGACCGTCTGGAGCGAGGCGGAGGCGGCCGCGCACTGGCGGGCCGCCCGGGAGCTGGGGCTCGAGTCGGCGACGATGGTCTTCAACCCGGTCAGCCAGGGCATTCCCTTCGGCGAGGTGATGGCCTGGGTCGAGCAGGCCAACCGGGAGGCGCGCGCGGCCGGCATCGGCGGCAAGGACCTGACCCCCTACCTGCTCCGCCGCCTGAGCGAGCTTTCGGAGGGCAGGAGCGACGAGGTAAACCTGCGCCTGCTCGAGGAAAACGCCCGGCTGGCGGCGCGGATAGCCCGCTGGCTGGCCTGATAAGATAAGGCGTATGTGCGAAATCGGCGGCATGCTGCGGGTGGCCCGGGAGGAAACCGGGCGCTCCATCCGCGAGTGGGCCCGCGAACTAAACATCAAGAGCGACTTTCTGCTGGCGCTCGAAGAGTGCCGCTTTGAAGACCTGCCGGAGGCGGTGCTGGCCAAGGGACATCTGCGCCGCTACGCCGAGGCGCTGGGCCTCGACCCGGAGCCGCTGCTGGCCCAGTACCCGGTACGCCCCACCTTCACCCCGCCCAGCGTCATCAGCCCCCGCAAGCGCAAGCGCCGCACGGCCTGGTGGCTCTGGCTCCTGTTGTTGCTGCTGGCGGCCGGCGGCGGGCTGGCCTGGTGGCTGACCGCGCAGAGCCGGCCGGCGCCGCAGCCGGAGATAGAGCTGAGCCAGCCGCCCCCGCCCCCGCCGCCACCGGCCGAATCGCGGCTGCGGGTGACCACCGAACCCGCCGGGGCGGTCGTCTGGCTCGACGGCTTCCGCCTGGGCGAGGCGCCGGTGGAGGGCAGCTTCTCGCCCGGGACCCGCCAGCTACGCGTCGAGGCCGAGGGCTACCAGGCTTTCACCAAAGAAATTACCCTGGAGCCCGGCGGCGAGAGCAACCTGAAAGTCAGCCTCAAACCGCTGCCCCGCGAAGAACCGGCCCCGGCCGCCCCGGACGCCGGGGCGCAGCTGACCCTCCGCTTCACCGAGCGGGCCTGGGTGCGGGTGACCACCCCCGACGGCCGCAAGCTCTACGAGGGGATACCCAGGGTCGGCAGCGAGCAAACCTACCAGCTGCCGGTGGTGGTGCGCACCGGCAACGCCGCCGGCGTCCAGGTAATCATCAACGGCGAAGACCGGGGCCCCCTCGGCGGCGAGGGGCTGGTGGTGGAGCGCCGCTTCCCGGCTCCCTGAATGGAGATACCGTGTCCGCGAAGATAGGCTTCGTCAGCCTGGGCTGCCCGAAGGCCCTGGTCGATTCGGAAAAGATAATGGCGCGCCTCAAGGCCGCTGGCTACGAGTTCGCCGCCGGCTACCAGGAGGCCGACCTGGTGGTGGTCAACACCTGCGGCTTCATCGAGCCGGCCATCGAAGAGAGCCTCGAGGCCATTGGCGAGGCGCTGCGCGAGAACGGCCGGGTAATCGTCACCGGCTGCCTGGGCGCCCGGCCCGAGGTAATCCGCGCGAACCACCCCGGGGTGCTCGACATCAGCGGCCCGGCCGAGGTAGAGCGGGTGCTGGAGGCCGTGGCCCGGGTGGCCCCGCCCGAACGCGACCCCTTTACCGACCTGATTCCGCCGCAGGTCAGGCTGACCCCGCGGCACTACGCCTACCTGAAGGTAGCCGAGGGCTGCGACCACAAGTGCAGTTTCTGCATAATCCCCCAGTTGCGCGGCCGCCTGCACAGCCGCGACGCCGCCGAGGTGCTGGCCGAGGCCGAGCGGCTGGTCGCCGGCGGCGCCCGCGAGCTGCTGGTCATCGCCCAGGACACCAGCGCCTACGGCGTCGACCTGGGTCACCGCCCCAGCGAGTGGCGCGGCAGGCAGGTGCCCGCCCGCCTGACCGAGCTGGTCCGCGAGCTGGGCGGGCTGGCGCCCTGGGTTCGCCTGCACTACGTCTACCCGTACCCCCACGTCAGCGAGTTGCTGCCGCTGATGGCCTCCGGCAGGCTGCTGCCCTACCTGGACGTTCCCCTGCAGCACGCCAGCCCCCGGGTGTTGCGGGCCATGCGCCGCCCCGGCGGGGCCGAGAGCCACCTGCAAACCATCCGCGCCTGGCGGGCCGAGGTGCCCGATCTGGCCATCCGCTCGAGCTTCATCGTCGGCTTCCCCGGCGAGACCGAAGAAGACTTCGAGCTGCTCCTCGACTTCCTCAAGGAGGCCCGGCTTGACCACGTCGGCGTCTTCACCTACTCGCCGGTCGCCGGCGCCGCGGCCAACGAGCTGCCCGGCGCGGTGCCCGAGGAGGTCAAGGCCGAACGCCAGTCGCGCCTCATGGAGCTCGCGCAGCGCCTCTCGCTCGAGCGGAACCGCGCCCTGGTGGGCCGGGTGCTCGAGGTGATCCTCGACGAGCCGGCCGACGAACCCGGCGTCTTCATCGGGCGCAGCCGCGCCGACAGCCCGGGGATCGACGGCACCGTGCGCGTCCGCAGCGACGGCACCGCGCGCGTCGGCGAGATAGTCCGCGTGCGGGTGACCGCCGCCGACGTTTATGATCTGGAAGGTGAGGCCCTGCTTGGCTGAGAAGGGAGCGTTATGTACCTGGTAATCGCCGGCGGTGGCGACATCGGCGCGCTCATCGCCCAGTCGCTGCAGCACGATCACGACGTGGTAGTGCTGGACCCCGACCCCAACATCGCCGAGCGGATGGCGGCGCTCGACGTCCGCGTCCTGACCGGCAACGCCACCGACCCCGAACTCCTGCGAGAGGCCGGCGTTGACCACGCCGACGCCTTCATCGCCACCACCAACTCCGACGAAATAAACCTGATCGCCTCGATGCTGGCCAAGGGCCTGGGGGCCCGCCAGTCGCTGACCTTCCTGGGCAAGGCCTACTACGTCGAGGTGCTCACCGACCCGCGGACCATGGAGATCCTGGGGACCCAGATAGACCGGGTCTTCTGGCCGCAGCGGGCGCTGGCCAAGGAGGTGCTCGAGGTCGTCCTCCTCCCCAAGGCCCTCGACACCGAGCTCATCGCCGGCGGCCGCCTGCGCCTCATCGAGTACATGGTCGACGCCGAGTCGCGCTACGCCCACCGCCTGCTGACCGACCTGGAGTGGCCGCGGGGGGTGGCGCTCCTGGGCGTTTTGCGCGAGGGGCAGTTCATCACCCCCCGCGACCCCGACTTCCGCGACCTGGTGCTCGAGCCCGGCGACCACCTGGTCTTCGTCACCACCCGCGGCGGCTTCCCGGTGCTCCACTCGCTATTCGCCGGCAGCGACCGGGTGCGCCGCGTCTTCATAGTCGGCGGCGGCACCGTCGGCTACATGATCGCCAAGCGGCTGCGCGAGTCGCGGGTCGAGGTGGTCTTGATAGAACAGGACCACGAACGCTGCGTCTTCCTCTCCGAGTCGCTCTCCGGCGTGCTGGTAATCGAGGGCGACGGCACCGACCTGACGCTGCTCGAGCAGGAGGGGCTGGAGCACGCCGACGCCCTGATAGCGGTAACCGACAACGACGAGAAGAACCTGCTGGTCTCGCTGCTGGCCAAGCAGCTGGGCGTCGAGAAGGTGGTCACCCGGGTCAGCCGCAGCGAGACCCGCACCCTCTTCGAGCGGGTCGGCGTGGACATTCCCCTCACCCCGCGCCAGGCGGCGGTCCGCGAGGTGCTGGCCTACCTGGCCCCCGAAGGGGTCGAGCGGCTGGCGCTGATCGAAGACTCGGTCGAGGTAATCGAGGTGCGCGCCCCCCGCCACCTGGCCGGCAAGCGCATCGGCGACCTGGAGCTGCCGCCGCAGACCATCGTCGTCGCCGTCCTGCGCGACGAGCGGGTGGTGCTGGCCGACGGCGATACGCAGATCCGCGCCGGCGACGAGCTGATACTGATGGCCGCCCGCGACGAGGTAAGCCGGGTAGCCGAGATCTTCAAGGGGAAGTAGCGTGGGCGGCTTCGTCGGCTACTCACTGGGGGCGGCGCTGCGGGCGCTGGGCTTCGTTCTGCTGGGCTTCGCCGGCCTGGCCCTCTTCTGGCGCGAGGACCCGCTGGGCTTTCTGGCCGGCGCCGCGGTGGGGCTGGGGCTGGGCCAGCTGCTGCGGGTGAGCGGCACCCCCAAGGCCGAGCCGCGCCAGGCCGAGGGCCTCTTCATCGTCGCCATGATCTGGCTGACCGTGCCCCTGGTGGGCGGTATCCCCTACATGGTCAGCGGCCACCTGGGCTTCATCGACGCCTTCTTCGAGGCGATGAGCGGCTTCACCACCACCGGCGCGACCATCCTCCCCGACTTCGGCCTGCTGAACCGCAGCCTCTTCCTCTGGCGCGGCCTGACCCAGTGGTTCGGCGGCGTCGGCATCATCGTTCTCTTCGTGGCCGTCCTGCCGCACTTCGCGGTCGCCGGCCGCCAGCTCTTCTTCGCCGAGTCGACCGGCGTCCAGAAGGAAAAGCTGACCCCGCGCCTGCGCCACACCGCCGACCTGGTGCTCAAGGTCTACTCGTTGCTGACCGCCCTGGCGGTGCTGGGCTACTGGCTGGCGGGCATGCCCCTCTACGACGCGCTGGCCAACGCCCTGACGACCATGCCCGCCGGTGGCTTCTCGCCAAATCCGCAGAGCTTCGCCGGCTACCCGGCGGCCAGCCAGTGGGTGGCGGTCATCTTCATGTTCTTCGCCGGGGCCAACTTTCTGCTGACCGCCAAGCTCATTTTCGGGCGGGGTTCGCGCACCCCCTGGCGCGACCCCGAGTTCCGGGTCTACAGCCTGGTGGTGCTCGGCGCCTCGCTGGTGCTGGCCCTCTACCTGTTCAGGCTGCACGACTACGGGCTCGAGCCCGCCCTGCGCCACGCCTTCTTCCAGGTAACCTCGCTGGTCACCAGCACCGGCTTCGCCTCGGCCGACTACACGCACTGGGTCGTCCCCGCCCAGGGGTTGCTGATCTTCGTGATGTTCATCAGCAGCTCCGCCGGCGGCGCCGGCGGCGGCGTCAAGATAGTCCGCTGGCTGGTGATGACCAGCCACGTCCTCCGCGAGCTGAAGCGCACCCTCCACCCCGGCGCCGTCCTGCCGCTGCGCCTCGGCAACAAGGCGGTCGGCGAGGACGTGCTGCGCTCGGTCTCGGCCTTCGTCATGCTCTATCTGTTCGTCTTCGTTCTGGGCACCCTCGTCCTGCTCTTCACCGAGCAGGACCTGGTGGTCGCCTTCACCTCTTCGGGGGCCTTCATCGGCAACGTCGGCCCCGGCCTCGGCCGGGTCGGCCCCATGGGCTCGTTCGCCGACCTCCACCCCTTCGCCAAGCTGGTCGGCGTCTTTCAGATGTGGGCCGGCCGCATCGAGCTGATACCGGTGCTCCTCCTCTTCCACCCCGACACCTGGCGGGCGCTGAGGCGCGGGCGCTGAGGCCAGCTCCGCCTCAGGGGCACTGGACCAGCCCCTGGGCCCAGGGGCAGCGGCCGCAGACCGGGAAGGTGTTGGAGCGGCAGTCTTCCTGATTGGCCTCGAACCACTCGCAGCCGCCGCAGGTCAGGCAGGGCGAGTAGGGGAAGCGGCGCACCTTGTCGCGGAACTCGCGGTACTCGCTCGAGTCCCAGATCTCCTTGAGCGTCCGTTCTTTGATGTCGCCCAGCGTGTAGTGGGTAATCTGTTGCGGCTTGCCGAGCAGGTAAACGGGGTGGTCGCGCATCAGCTCCAGGCAGGGAGCCACCGTGCCGTCGCGGCGGATGACCGTGTACCCCCTCTGCGTGAACTCGCAGTAGTTCGTGTAGGCGTCAAAGCTGCTCTGCAGCCAGCTGAGCGAGACCGTCGAATCGAAAACCGCCGCCAGCGCCGGAAAGGTGGTCTCGTCGAGGTTCATCCTGGGAAGGCTCATGTTGGGGATGTGATCGGAGGCGCGGAAGGCCAGCGAGTACATCGCCCGGTCGTAGAGCATCTCCTCCTCCAGCTCCGGGTAGTAGGGAACCACGTTGGAAACCTTTATCTCGGCCGCGCCGATCAGGTGGGCCAGCTGCGGCAAGCGCGCCATGTCGGCGACGTTGCGCTTCATCGCCACGAAGGCGATCCCCACCTGCGGCCGGTGGAAGACGCCGCGCCCCAGCCGCGCCAGCTTCTGCCGGTAGAGCTCGACGAAGTTGCCGATGACCCGGCCGTAGTCGCTACCCACGCGAATCTCGTCGTAAACGCTTTCGGAAACGCCGTCGATCGAGACGACTATCTTGTCGACCTCCAGCCCTATCAGCTCCGCCGCCAGCTCGGCGCTCAGCAGGGTGCCGTTGGTGGTCATCTCCACCCGCGCGCCGATGCCCTTGGCCAGCTCGATGGCCTCGAGAAAGTGCGGGTACGTAAAGGGCTCGCCGTATCCGCCAAAGTGAACCGTCGGCGGCGGATCGAACTCGGCCAGCTGTTCGATCAGCGACCGGTAGACCTCCCAGCTCATCGGCCCGAAGGTCTCGTTCTTCCAGGTGCGGCGGACGCACATCAGGCAGTCGAGGTTGCAGGCGGTGGTCAGCTCGACGTAGACCTTGGTCAGACGGTCGAGGGGCTCTCGCGCGGGGGAAAACTCCATTACCGGCTACCTCCTTCGTAGCAGGGCGGTAGTCGAAACGGCGAAGAAAACCAGCAACAGCAGGTTCAGGTAACCGCCACCCAGCACCACCAGCCACCCGCCGCTGAGCCGGGATACCAAAGGGCCCTTGAGCAGGTAGAGGACGACCGGGCTGAAAACCAGGACCCAGCGCGGGTAGAGGCTCCGGCCGGTGAGCACCGCCCAGGTGAAGAAAACGGTGAAGACGGCGAAAGGAATCATGGTAACGTCGCGCATCGCCTCG
>Ga0256914_1002556_pt1 | contig 15081 bp, 12 predicted proteins | sample HulkmetaG_FD_191571 | JGI IMG/M metagenome (GOLD analysis project Ga0256914, IMG submission 191571) | Hydrothermal chimney microbial communities from Main Endeavour vent field at the Juan de Fuca Ridge, Pacific Ocean - Hulk | ecosystem: Environmental > Aquatic > Marine > Hydrothermal vents ... | reverse complement strand
AGTCGCCGCCGCTGCGCCGGACCGCGACTGTAGCCCGCGCCCCGTTGCGCCGGGATCGGGCCGTCCACGAATGGGGCGCGAATACGCGAAGGCACGAATGGTAGGGGCGCAGCCGACGCCGACCGCGCAGGCGGTCGGTGGGCCGGAGGCCCAAAAGGAGTGACTTGAGTCGCCGCCGCTGCTGCGATCCGATGCGGGCGCGAATGATGGGGGCGCAGCGGCGCTGTGCTTCTACTCGGTGAGGGCTGTAACCCGCGCCCCGTTGCGCCGGGATCGGGCCGTCCACGAGTGGCAGGAGCGCAGCCGACACCGACCGCGCAGGCGGTCGGCAGGCCGGAGGCCCGCCAGGGGCGACTTGAGTCGCCGCCGCTGCGCCGGATCGCAGTCCGGCGCGAGCGCGAATGGTAGGGGCGCAGCGGCGCTGCGCCTCTCGGTGAGGGCTGTAACCCGCGCCCCGTTGCGCCGGGATCGGGCCGTCCACGAATGGGGCGCGAATGCGCGAAGGCACGAATGGCAGGGGCGCAGCCGACGCCGACCGCGCAGGCGGTCGGCAGGCCGGAGGCCCAAAAGGGGCGACTTGAGTCGCCGCCGCTGCGCCGGACTGCGATCCGGCGCGAGCGCGAATGGTGGGGGCGCAGCGCCGCTGCGCCTCTCGGTGAGGGCTGCAGCCCGCGCCCCGTTGCGCCGGGATCGGGCCGTCCGCGAATATGGCGCGAATACGCGAAGGCACGAATGGTAAGGGCGCAGCCGACGCCGACCGCGCAGGCGGTCGGTGGGCCGGAGGCCCAAAAGGGGCGACTTGAGTCGCCGCCGCGCTGTAGTTGCCTGCACATGCAATCCGGGATGTACATAAAGAGCAGGTTCCCGCCGCAATGGGCGGGAACCTGCTCTGTCCTGAGCACCCTCGGCGCGATTCGAACGCGCGGCCTTCTCCTCCGCAGGGAGACGCTCTCATCCACTGAGCTACGAGGGCGTATAGGCGGGGAGGCAGGGATTCGAACCCTGGGTGGAGCTCTTCGCCCCACAACCACTTAGCAGGCGGCCCCGATCGTCCACTCCGGCACCTCCCCATTTCGGTTGTCAATCCACAGCGGAGGGAGAGGGATTCGAACCCCCGGTGACCTTACGGCCACTACGGTTTTCAAGACCGTCGCCATCGTCCACTCGGCCATCCCTCCAGACGTGGCGAGCCGGACTCCCTCTCCGGCACTCCGGGCACAGTATAACAAAAAGCCTGCTCCCTGTCAAACCCGGCAGGGCAAAAGGTCAATGCAGCTCGGTCCGAATCGGTTGTTACGGTGGCCGCAAAATTGCGGAAAAGGGCTTGACAAGGGCCTTCGTTTGTGATATGCTTGCCCCAGTTTTTGATTCCTCTGGAGGCCGAATGCTACGGGAACGAGTCACCGAAGACGTCTATGTGTTCATCAGCTCGCTTTACGCCGAGGTGGGGGCGACGGTCATCGTCACCTCCGAAGGGGCGGTCGTCGTGGACACGGCTCCCTTTCCCCAGGAAACAAAACAGATCCGCGATTTCGCCCTGCGGCGTTGTCCCCGGGGCGTCCGCTATGTGATCAACACCCACCACCACGCCGATCACGTCTACGGTAGCTACCTTTTCCCCGAAGCGGAATTGATCGCCCATCGGCTCTGCCGCCAGATCCTGCTCAAGGTCGGCAAGGAAAGCTTGGAACGGGCCAAAGCCCAGACGCCGGCTCTGGCCGAGGTGCAACTGCGCATCCCGCAACTGGTTTTCGAGACCGAGCTGTTGATCCGTTTAGGCGAAAAGACGCTGCATTTGATGCACGCGCCGGGCCATACCGTCGATGGCTTGATGGTTCACATCCGTGAAGACAAGGTTCTGATCGCCAGTGATGTGCTCACACCGGTTCCCCTGGTCGCCCGCGGCGATCTGGAAGCGCTGATCAAGTCGCTGAAAAAGATCAAGACCTTGAGCCTGGAAAATGTGGTGCAAGGTCACGGTGGCGTCCTGCTGCGGGGCGAGATCAATGAGACGGTGGATAGCAACATCGCTTATCTCCGCACCATTGAAAAGAAAGTGCGTGAGGTGGTGGATAGAGGGCTGCCCCGTTCCACCCTGCGCGAGATAGACATTGAATCGTGCGGCAGATCGCGCATCCCCTTGGGCGGGTTGGTACAACGGCTCCACTTGGCCAACCTGGAATATTTGTATGACCAAATGCTGGCCGAAGCGCAAGGAGCCACTGCATGACGGCAGATCGGGTGCAGCGACTGGCTGCCGAGATCGCCGACCTCTCCCCGGCGGAGCAGGCGCGACTGTACCACATGCTGGGTGTGCAGGCGGATCGTCCCCTTCCGGAGCAACTGGCCTTTTCGCCGCCTCCTAAACCGTCACCGTCCCCCGACTATTTGCTCATCTTTGACGGCGGCAGCCGGGGCAATCCCGGCTTCGGTTTTGGCAGCTACGCCATCACCCGCCTTCGGGATGGGGCACGGCGGTTGAAGCGGCTTGATCTCGGCGAAAGCTACACCAACAACGAAGCCGAATATGATACCCTCATCGCCGCACTGGAAGACCTGATCGGGTGTATCGAAAAGGCCGGGCGGCGGCCCGAAGAATTCTCCATAGAGGTCCGGGGGGATAGCGCCCTGGTCATCAATCAGGTATCGGGTCGGTGGAAGGCCAGAGAACCGCGCATGGAGGAGCGGCGGGACCGCTGCCGTGAACTGCTGGCTCGGTTCAAAGCGGCGACGCTCAAAACGCAGCCACGGGCGGAGAGCGTGCGGGTTTTGGGCCACTAGCCGCCGTTTGACAGATTGGCCGTTTCATGCTAAACTGTGCCCCGTTGAACCGGATACGATCAAAGGCCGTGAAGGGAACGAGTAGGCGTGGTGGAACGTCCAGAGAGTCCGGTCGGAGGCTGGGAGCCGGATACGGAAAGCCCGCCGAATATCCTCCCGGAGCCGCCAACCGAACGCACTTGATGCCGTTGGTATCGGGGTGCCAGTAGACTTGGCCGGATTCGCCCACCGTTAGCGGGGCGCGGGTATCGCCGCCGGGGAGCCGAGGGCCGTACCCGACAGAGTGAGCGGTCACGCTAAAAAGGGTGGTACCGCGGGGGTGTTTTGAGTCGCTCTCGTCCCTTTGGGGATGAGAGCGTTTTCCTTGTCGGGAGGGAATATGCCGGAACGCAGTGCCGATTGGATGAATCAAGCGGAGCGGGATTTGGCGCAGGCTCGATGGTCGTTGGAAGGGCGTTTTTTCGAATGGGCGTGTTTTGTGGCGCAACAGGCGGCCGAAAAGGCTGTCAAAGCGGTTTACCAGGCCCATCATGCCATTGCGTGGGGGCATTCGGTGAGCAACCTGCTGGCCAATTTGCCGGGCGATTCGCACCCGGCGGATGACTTGATCGAACGGGCAATACGCCTGGACCGTTTTTACATTCTGCCCCGTTACCCAAACGGCTTTGATATGGGCAGTCCCAAAGATTATTTCACCCGGCGGGATGCTGAGGAGGCGATTAAGGATGCCGAGAGAATCATCGGCTTCTGTCGGCGTTGCCTATCTGGACCGGAAAAAAGTCATTGAACGGCTGCGCCATCTGAGCAATCTCCTTCTAGATCGGCGGCCTGATGTGCAGGCGGTATACCTCTTCGGCTCGCTGGCGCAGGACCGACATCTGCCGGGCAGCGATGCCGATCTGCTCATCGTGCTGACGCACGACGACCGCCGCTTTCTGGACCGTGTGCCCGAATTCTTGCGGGCCTTTCTCCCGGCTCCGTTGCCGGTGGATGTCTTTCCGTTCACGGTGCGGGAATTGGCTGCCGGGCGACGGGAGGGTAACCTTTTTGTGCAACAGGCGTTGGAGGAAGGGATCTTGCTGGTCTGTAAGGGCAAACCAGGCACTGGTATCGGTGAAGACGAGGGAGGGCCAAGTGATCATCGCCAATCAACCCGGTAGATGTATTGATCGTGATGGGCGGCCCCATCGTGGGGCGGCTCGCTGCCCGACAGCTTGTCGAGTTGCCGGGTCAAGGCGGCCAATGTCTCCTGCTCCGCCTGGCTGCCGTCAAGGGGCCAAATGGTGATGGCAAGTCCCGACGCTCCGGCAGATCCAGTTTTTCCAGAGGACGTAGGACGCCTTGCTCGAAGACGGCGCGGATCACGATGGGTATGATCCACCTCCTCTTTTCATAGTGAATGCGTATAACATTAGGCTTATAGCCTGTCAAACCCGGTTTCGCAATCTACCGATGCTCAATTTACCAACACAGGAGAGGGAAAATGTTCAAACCGGTTCCCAACCAAGTGGATTTTGTCAAACAGGAGTATGAAGTTCTTGAATTCTGGAAGCGCAGCGATGCCTTTCGCAAGCTTCAGGAAAAGAACCGAGGCCACGCCAAGTTTTCCTTCATCGACGGCCCTATCACGGCCAACAACCCCATGGGGGTCCATCACGCCTGGGGGCGGACTTATAAAGATGTCTTCCAGCGGTACAAGGCCATGTGCGGCTATGATCAACGCTGGCAAAACGGCTTTGATTGCCAGGGTCTGTGGGTAGAGGTCAATGTCGAAAAGGAGATGGGCTTTCAGACCAAGAAGGACATTGAAGCCTACGGCCTGGCCGAATTTGTCAACCTGTGCAAGCAGCGGGTGTTGGAATACGCTTCCGTCCAAACCGAGCAATCCATCCGCCTGGGCTATTGGATGGATTGGAACGACACCGATTTCCTGCGCTGGCTCAAGGCCAAAATGGCCGAGGATCCTACCCAGGTCATCACCGTAGAGGGGCCGGAAGGCCCCGTGACCGATACGGTGGAGATGATCGTCGGCCGCCTGGGCCTGCCCGAACTGGGCGGTAGTTACTTTACCTTCAGTAACGAAAACAACTATAACATCTGGACCGCCTTGAAAAAGTGCCATGAAAAGGGCTGGATCTACAAGGGAACCGATGTCATGCCCTGGTGTCCCCGCTGCGGGACCGGCATCAGCCAGCACGAGATCGTCACCGAGGGCTACCAGGAGTTGACCCACCCCAGCATCTACCTCCGCTTCCCCTTGCGGAACCGACCCGGCGAAAGCCTTTTGGTCTGGACCACCACCCCCTGGACCTTGACCAGCAACGTCGGTGCGGCGGTCCACCCCGACTTGCCTTACGTCCTGGTTGAAAATCAGGGCTACCGCTTCTGGCTGAGCAAGGGCGCGTTAGAAAACGCCCTGCGCGGCGAATACACCATCCTGGATGAAAAGATGGGCCGCGAACTGGAGGGCTGGACCTATGACGGCCCCTTTGATGAACTCCCGGCCCAGAAGGAAAGCGGTGCAGTCGAGGCTCACCGCGTCGTCCTTTGGGAGGAGGTGAGTGAAACCGAGGGCACGGGCATCGTCCACATGGCCCCCGGCTGTGGCGCCGAAGACTTTCAGGTCAGCAAAGAAGAGGGGCTGCCGGCCATCGCCCCCCTGGATGACGGCGGCATCTTTATCGAAGGCTTTGATTGGCTGACCGGCATGAGCGTCTATGACACCGCCCAACCCATCTTTGATAATCTGCGGGAAAAGGGCCTACTCTACCGTCTGGAAGACTATACCCACCGCTACCCCGTCTGCTGGCGTTGTCAGAGCGAACTGGTCTTTCGTCTGGTGGATGAGTGGTTTATCGGCATGGGAGACTTTTTGGACAAGCCCTATGAGGAGGTGACGGCGGAAGAAAAAGAGACTCGCCTGCGTTACCAGATCATGGATGTCGTGCAGGAGACGCGCTGGATCCCCGACTTTGGCTTTGAGCGGGAGATGGACTGGCTGCGCAACATGCACGATTGGATGATCTCCAAAAAACGCTACTACGGCCTGGCCTTGCCCATCTGGGAATGTCAGGAGTGCGGTTGGTTTGATGTCATCGGCAGCAAAGAGGAGCTCAAGGAACGGGCCATCGCCGGTTGGGAGGAGTTCGAGGGCCACACGCCCCACCGTCCTTATGTGGACGCCGTCAAGATCCGCTGCGAAAAATGCGGCGCAGAGGTGAGCCGCATCCCCGACGTGGGCAATCCCTGGCTCGATGCCGGCATCGTCGCCTATTCGACCCTGCGCTACCGCACCGACCGCGACTACTGGCGGCAGTGGTTCCCCGCCGACCTGATCACCGAGAGCTTCCCCGGTCAGTTCCGCAACTGGTTCTACTCCCTGTTGGCCATGAGCACCATCATGGAGCGCAAGGCTCCCTTCCGCACGGTGCAAACCTATGCTACCCTCTATGCCGAGGACGGGCGGCCCATGCACAAAAGCTGGGGCAACGCCATTGAATTCAACGAAGCGGCGGACACCATGGGCGTCGACGTGATGCGCTGGATGTACTGCGCCCACAAGCCGGAAACCAACCTGCTCTTTGGCTATCACCGCGCCGATGAGACCCGCCGCCGCTTCCTGCTGCCCCTGTGGAACGTCTATTCCTTCTTTGTCACCTACGCCAACTTGGACGGTTGGGAACCGGGCCCTCAATCTGCCGATCTCTTGGCTTCACAACTTGCCAACCCCCTTGACCGCTGGATCTTGGCCCGTCTCAATCAGGTCATCGTCCGCGCCACCGAGTGCATGGATGATTACGATCCCTACGGCATGACCCTGGCCGTGGAGCCGCTGCTGGACGACCTGACCAACTGGTACGTGCGCCGCAGCCGCCGTCGTTTCTGGAGGAGCGGGCGCGATGCCGATAAGGAAGCCGCTTACGCCACCCTCTACCACGTCTTGGTGACGCTGAGCAAGCTGCTGGCTCCCATCGTGCCCTTTGTGACCGAGGTGATGTACCAGAACCTGGTGCGCTCTGTGGACCGAGACGCACCGGAAAGCGTCCATCACTGCCGGTGGCCCCAGGCCGATGCCCGCGCCGTGGACCGGGATCTGTTGGACCGGATGGCCCTGGCCATGCAAGTTGCCGCTCTGGGCCGTTCGGCGCGGAGCAGGTCGGGCATCAAGTTACGCCAGCCCCTGGCGCGGGCGCGGGTGTTTGTGGGGCGCAAGGATGTGACCCTGGATGACGATCTCGTGGCCCTGGTCACAGATGAGCTGAACGTCAAAACCCTGGAGTTCGTCGAGGCGGAGGGCGACCTGGTCGAATATGAGATCGGCCTGCTGCCCAACATCCTGGGACCAAAGCATGGCCGCCGTTTCCCCTTGCTGCGTAAGGCGGTCGCTGCCCTTTCGCCGGAGGAGACGGCTGCCCTGGCCCGTCGCTTCCAAGCCGGATTGAGTGCCACCGTCGAGTTGGAAAACGGCGGCCCGGCGGTTGAATTGCTGCCGGAGGAGGTAGAAGTGCGCAGCCACGGCCGCGAAGGCTATGCCGTCGCCGAGGATAAAGGCGTCGTCGTCGCCGTGGACGTGAACATCACGCCGGAGCTGGCCCGCGAGGGCTTGGCCCGCGACCTGGTGCGCCGCATCCAAACCATGCGTAAGGAGGCCGATCTGCAACTGACCGACCGCATCGTCACCTACCTGGATGCCGAGGGAGAGCCGGTCGCCGCCGCCGAAGCGTGGGGTGACTATATCAAAGGGGAAACCCTCAGCGTTGACCTGGTGCTCGGTCCTTTGCCCGCCGACCTGCTCCGCGTCGGGACCTTCAGATTGGGCGGCCGGTCGCTGACGCTGGGTATCAAAAAAGCGGAGCAGGTGCGCTGATGTTCCCGACTCCTTGACCTCACCGCCGAGACGCCGAGGACACAGAAGGCCGGTTTCGGTGTCTCGGCGGTGTCATCCCTTTGTGATCCATGCGCCGAATCGCTCCTCATTTGATCGTTGCCCTCTGCTCGCTCTATGCCGTCGCTATCGGCGCCTGGCAGGCGTTGCGCTTGCTTTGCGGCGACTGCCGATGGTGGCTCACCGCGGCCAACACCTTCAGCCCGCATCTGTTCTGGCCTTTGGTAGCCCTGATCCCCTTGGCCTTGTTGAGCCGTCGTCGGATGGCCCGGATCGCCGTTGCCGCACCGACGCTTGTCTTGGTCTTGCTCTACGGCGAACTGTTCCTCCCCCGCTTGCGGCCCGTCGACCGGACGCAAGGTCCGCAATTGCGGGTGATGACCCTCAATGTCTTTTATATCAACGATGATGGAGCCGCCGTCGAGCGGCTCGTTGAGGCCGAATCGCCCGATGTGATCTTTTTTCAGGAGCTGACGCCCCGCATCGCTGCCGACTTGGAGGCCCGCCTGGGCGATAGTCATCCCTATCGTCTCCTCTTCCCTGCCGAAGGAACAACCGGCATCGGCTTTTTCAGCCGTTTTCCCCTGCATGGAGGCGGGTTGCTGCCCGATCCTGCCGAGGAGGCAGGGTGGTGGCGGCAAGGGGCACTGACCACTACCCTGGATTTTCGGGGGCAGCCGGTTGTCTTGCTGAACGTTCACGCGGTGCCACCGCCGTCGGATTTCTTCGGCTCGGGCTGGCGTTCCCATTTTGAGGCGATCACGCACTTGCGGGAGCAGGAGTTGGCCCTTTGGATGGGGTGGGTGGCCGATCAAAAGGAACCGCTGATCGCCGCCGGGGATTTCAACCTTGGCGATCAGAATGCCGGGTATCGCTTGGTGGCGGCCCATTTGCACGATGCTTATCGGCAGGCCGGGTGGGGCTGGGGCCATACCTGGCAGGCGTATGCCAGTCGCTTTGCCGGGTTGCCCCTTTTCAAACGCATCGTGCGCCTGGATTACATCTGGTATTCGGACCGATGGGAAGTGGTGGAGGCCCACGTCGCCCCCTGGGACGGCCAATCGGATCATTTGGCCGTGGTGGCGACGCTGCTGCTCGGAAACTTTGCGGGCAGATGAACAAAGGCCCGGCTGCAGGCCCAAAAAGAGCGGTTTGAGTCGTCGCCCCTAACTTTTATCATCGGTGGTCGCGGTAGCTCAGCAGGCGCAAGGCGTTGGCGACAACGATCAGTGTGCTTCCTTCGTGGAAGACGATGGCTATCCCGATCCCGGCCCGGCCGAACAGGGCAAAAGGGATCAACAGAGCGATGACTCCCAAGGCGACGACCAGGTTCTGGCGGATGATGCGCCGCGCCTGGCGGCTGAGGCCCACGGCAAAGGGCAGGCGGGAGAGATCGTCGGCCATGAGGGCCACATCTGCCGTTTCCAGGGCTACGTCGCTGCCCCCGGCCCCCATGGCGATCCCCACCGTAGAGGTCGCCAGGGCCGGTGCATCATTGACCCCGTCGCCGACCATGGCAACCCGCCCGTAGCGTTCCAACAGTTCCTGCACGGCGGCAACCTTCTCATCGGGCAGCAGGTTGGCCCGGTACTCTTCCAACCCCACTTGGCGGGCAATGGCTGCAGCCACCGGCTCGTTATCGCCGGTAAGCATGATCAGAGAGCGGATGCCCAGCCTCCGCAGCCGCTCCAGAGTCGGTCGCGCCGACTCGCGGGGTTGATCGGCCAGGCCGATGATGCCCAGAAAACGATCCCCCTCCTGGACGATCATGGTCGTTTGCCCTTTTTCTTCCAGGGCCTCCACCCGGCGCACGATCTCGTCGGGGACCGGTGGGCCGCCTTCGGCTTCAAACAGTTTGAGGTTGCCGATGCGCACCGTTTGCCCCTCCACTTCGGCCCGCACGCCCCGTCCTGTCACGGCTTGCAACTCGCCCACAGGGGGCAGATCGGTCAAGCCGGTGGCCTGGGCGTGGCGCACGATGGCCTGGGCCAGGGGATGATTGGAACGGCTTTCCACCGCTGCGGCCAGGCGCAGCAGTTCACCCTCGTCGGTCCCGTCCAGGGGCAACAGGGCCGTCACTTCCGGCTTGCCCTGGGTGATGGTTCCCGTTTTGTCCAGGGCGATGGCTTGCAACGCGCCCAGGTTCTCCAGGTGGACGCCGCCCTTGATCAGCACGCCGTTGCGGGCCGCCTGCCCGATCCCGGCCAGCACCGCCGAGGGGGTGGCGATGGCCAAAGCACAGGGTGACGCGGCGACCAGGATCGTCATCCCCCGCAAGAAAGCATCGGCCCACGGCAGCCAGCCCAGCAGCGGCGGCACCGAGATCACCAGCACGACGCCCACGAGCACGATGGGGACAAAGATCCGCCCAAAGCGGTCGGTAAACCGCTGGGTGGGCGATTTCTGGGCTTGGGCTTCTTCCACCATCTGGATCACGCGGGCCAGGGTGGTGTCTTTGGCCAGGCGCGTGACCTCAATCTCCAGGGTGCTGCCGCCGTTCACGCTCCCGGCGAAAACGTCATCACCCGGCCCTTTTTCCACCGGCACGCTCTCGCCGGTGATGGGACTCTGGTCCACCGCCGAGCGGCCGGCGAGCACCCGCCCGTCGATGGGCAGCCGCTCGCCGGGCCGGACGATGACCACGTCGCCGCGCAAAAGTTCTTCCACGGGCAGTTCGGCCTCGCGGCCATCGCGCCGCACCCGCGCCGTCTTGGGTGTGATCTCGCCCAGGGCCTGGATGGCATGACGGGCGCGGTCCATGGCGCTGTGCTCCAGGGCATGGCCCAGGCTAAAGAGGAAAAGGAGCAGAGCTCCCTCCGCCCACTGGCCGAGGATGGCCGCGCCGACGGCCGCCACCACCATCAGGAAATCAATGTCAAAACGCAGGTGACGGGCTGCTTTGAGGGCGTGGCGGGTCACATCATATCCCCCGGCCAAATAGGCCAGGGCGTACAGGGCGATGGCTGCCGGATGGGGCAATCCCAAAAAGGTCTCACCCACAAAGCCCAGGGTCAAAAAGAGGCCGGAAAGAAGGCTCAGGGCCAGTTCCCAATTCTCGCGGAGCCGACTCTGGGGGACCTCATCCTCCTCCACGCCATAGCCCAGGCTCTCCACCTGTCTGATGATCGCCTTGCGCTGCAGATGGGATGTATCGTATTCAATCCACATCTTTTCGGCGGCATAGTTGACCGAGACGCTCAGCACTCCCTCCATGCGGCCCAGGATGTGCTCAATGCTGAGGGAACAATCGGGGCAATCCATGCCGCTAAGGCGCAAGGTCTCGTGCCGGTAACGCTCGCTGACCTGCGCTCCGGCCTGCTCGGCCCAGCGCTGCACCTGGGCCAACGTCACCACATCGGGATCGTAGTGGATGCAGAACAGAGCCTGTTCCTGTTCATGGTCTATGTGGGCCAGGAGCACCCCTTTGCGTTGGCCCAGCATTTCTTGCAAACGGATCACGCATTGGTCCTCCTCATCCGCCACTTCGGGCAGCAGAAGGGGGATGGACAGCCGCAGTTTGGATTCGCTCAAAATTCTATCCTCCTTGAGATTCGGACCGGTGGTCTTGAAAATGGCGGTTGGAACCGCCAAGACGCCAAGAGCGCGAAGGGTTTCTTACTTTTCCTTTGCGGCCTTTGCGCCTTTGCGGTTCAGATTTTGGAACCGCCAAGACGCCAAGAGCGCGAAGGTCTTTTTCTTTCCTTTGCGGCCTTTGCGCCTTTGCGGTTCAGATTTTGGAACCGCCAAGACGCCAAGAGCGCGAAGGTCTTTTTCTTTCCTTTGCGGCCTTTGCGCCTTCGCGGTTCAGATTTTGGAACCGCCAAAGCGGGCCGTCCACGAAGCGGACGCGAATACACGAATGCACGAATGCGCCCGGCCACAGGCCCGAAAGGAGCGACTTGAGTCGCCGCCGTCCCCGGCGCGAGCCGCCGGGGATTTTCATCCTTGGCGGTGAGCCGGGGATCGGTCCGCTTCCTCCAATCTCTCGTGACCGGTGTGTTCCCAGGCAAGGCGATACAGGTCGTGGACGTGTTCATCGGCCAGGGAATAGAAAACGTGCTTGCCCTCCCGTCGCTTGTGCACCAAGCCCAACTCCCGCAGCCGTCGTAACTGGTGCGAGACCGCCGACGCGCTCATCCCCAGGCAAGCGGCCAAGTCGCCCACGCACAGTTCCGTCTCGACCAGGGCGGAGATGATGCGCAACCGGGTCGGATCGGCCAGGGCTTTGAAGGTGCCGGACATTTCGGCGGCGCGGGCGTCGTCCACCAGGCTGCCCATAGCCCGGCGGACGCGCTTTTCATCAAAGGTGTCTTCCAAGCAACGATCCAGATCTGTCATTTGAACGTCTATTCAATTGAACGGTTGCTCATATGTTATCACAGAAGGTCTTTTGTGTCAAATGGAAGGCAGTGCACGTTCCCGGCTCATCACCGGAGGGGAGAATCCGGCTGCTCACCTTGCAGGCCGATCCGGTGCAGCGGGGTATCATTCCTCGGCGAGTCCCGCGCCTTCGCGGTGTGGAGCTCTGAATGTGCTTGTCCTGCAAATAGGGGGCATACCGGTTGTCAAGGGGTGCGCCTTGTTGTATAATCGGAGTGTGAGGAAAGACGGGGGGAGGCTACACAACCTGAGAAGGCATGGGGTGCGGGTTGCGTTGCTGCTGCTGGCCCTCCTGGCCGGGACGCCCATCTTTCCCCTGGTTGCCCTGGGACCGCAACAGACGGTCCACAGCATCAACCCCAAACTGGGCGTCCACACCCGCCTGACCGATGAGGTGGAACCCTGGAAGATCAAGCGCACGCTGGAGATGGTGCGCGAGATGGGGGCCTCTTGGATCGTGGAGTATTTCCCCTGGGCCTACTATGAACCCGCGCCGGGCAGTTTTGATTGGACCCATGCCGACCTGGTGGTGGACCATGCCCGCCGCCAGGGGCTAACCGTCGTCGCCCGGCTGGGCTTTGTCCCCCAATGGGCACGCCCCGATCCGGCGGAATGGCCGACCACCTTCACCTACTTGGACCGGGAGCATTATGCCGCTTTCGCCGCCTATGTCGCTGCTTTTGTGGAGCATTTCCGAGGGCGGGTGGACCATGTGATCATTTGGAACGAGCCGAACCTGAGCCTGGAATGGGGCTATCGCCCGGTAGACCCCCAGGGCTATGCCGAGTTGCTGAGCGTCGTCTACCCCCAGGCCAAAGCCGCCAACCCCGATGTCATCGTCCTGGGGGGCGCGTTGGCCGCAACGCTGGCCCCCGTCGGCGACCCGGAGGGGATGAACGACCTGGACTATTTGCGGCGGATGCTGGAGGCCGGTGCGGGTGAAGCGATGGACGGCTTGGCCGTCCACGCCTACGGTTGGGATCGGCCTGCCGATGCGCCGCCCGACCCGGCGGTCGTCAACTGGCGGCGGACCGAGCTGCTCCACGAACTGCTGACCGAAGCGGGCTATGGTCATTTGCCCATCTATGTCACCGAAGGCGGTTGGAACGACCATCCCCGTTGGACCAAGGCGGTCTCCCCGGCGGCCAGGGCTGCCTTTACCATCCGCGCCTACGAGATGGCCTTGCAGGATTGGCCCTGGTGTCGGGCGGCCATCTTGTGGGCCTTTCGCTACCCCCGCCCGGCCAACACCTACCAGGACTATTTCACCTTTGTCACCACCGATTTCACCCCCAAGCCGATCTACTATGCCGTCCAGCAATACGCCCATGGGGAGGAACCGTGAGCAAGCGATGGTGGATTGGCTTGGCGGCGGGCGCGATGCTCCTCGGCGCGGCCTTGTGGTTCCTGCTGCGCACCTTGCCGGAGGGGGTAGACCCCACCTGGGAGCGCATCGTCGCCACGGGCGAGTGGCGGGTGTGCACCGACCCCAGCTGGCCCCCCTTTGAGTTTGTGGATGAGGAGACGGGGCAGATGGTGGGGTTTGACCTGGACCTGGCCCGCTTGCTGACCGAGCGACTGACGCCGGGATTGCGGCTTCGGCTCGTCACCGTGGGCTTTGACGGCTTGTATGATGCCCTGCTGGCCGGTCGCTGCGACGCGGTCCTTTCCGCCTTGCCTTACGAGGAGCTGCGCGTTGAGGATGTGAGCTACTCGGTGGCCTATTTCAACGCCGGCCTGGTGCTCCTCACCCGTTGGGACGAAGCCGACATTGGGGAGCTAAAAGATGTCCGAGATCGTGTTGTCGGTGTGGAATGGGGCTTTGTGCCGGAAGGGGACCCCCGTCAGAAGGAATTTTTGCGCAACCTGGAGCTTCGCCGCTACGACACGGCGGAAGCGGCCCTGGATGCCCTGCGCAACGGCGAGGTGGATGCCGCCATCGTGGATCACATCACCGCCCTGACCTATCTGGGGGCGCATGACGGGCTGCGCTTGGTCGGCGAACCGATCTATGACGTGAACTATGTCATCCCCGTCCGGCCCGAAAGCTTCCGCCTGTTGCAAGAGATCAACCGGGTGCTGTTGGAGATGCGTCGGGATGGGACGCTGGAAATGTTGCAGGAGCGTTGGTTTTGAGCCTTCTCCACCGCCCGGCGTGTGATAAAAAAAGAGGACGCAGCATTCGCTGCGTCCTTCCATTCCTGGGTGGGCCGACCGCTTCTACCAGCGGTAACGACGTGTGCCACCCCGTTGGTCTCGGTTGCTTTTGGGTTTGGCTTGATCTACCTTGATCTCGCGCCCGTCCACGACTCTGCCGTTCAATGCTGCCCGCGCCCGTTGGGCTGCTTCCTCCGTGGCCATTTCCACAAAGGCAAACCCCCGCGAGCGACCCGTATAGCGGTCGGTGATCAGGTGCGCCGATTCGATCTCGCCGAACTCGGAAAACAGGGTGCGAAGCGTGTCCTCCGTCGTGTCGTAACTCAGGTTCCCGACGTAGAGGTTCCTACCCATACTACCTCCTACTGCTAGTACCCTTGTATGGCGACATCGGTGGCCTGCAAGCCCTTGCGACCTTGCTCAACGGTGAATTCGACTCTCTGGCCTTCTTCCAGGTTCCGAAAGCCGCTGCCCCGGATCGAGGAATAGTGCACAAAGACATCGTCGCCTTCCTCCCGTGCGATAAAGCCGTAGCCTTTGGCTTCGTTGAACCACTTGACGGTTCCTGTGATTCGTTCAGACATTTTTCCAACCTTTCTTTTATTCTTGTTAGGAGGAAGCCGGTCTGCCCATGAAAAAACGCCCAGACTCGTAAGCCTGGGCGCATCCTACTTGGTTGGACCAGATTCTTACTTCATCCTACGCGCCCCACTATATCATGGAACGATATTTTTGTCAAATTGCAGGGTGGCGTTGGGGGCGGTCTTTTTCCTTCTCGGGTGCATTTCAAATTTGTTGGTGACATAAGGTTTTGGATTTGCCGAGGGGGCCGAATTCAGGTAAGATGAGGGCCGGTTATCAAAATAGACAATGAGGGG
>Ga0256914_1002555_pt1 | contig 15083 bp, 9 predicted proteins | sample HulkmetaG_FD_191571 | JGI IMG/M metagenome (GOLD analysis project Ga0256914, IMG submission 191571) | Hydrothermal chimney microbial communities from Main Endeavour vent field at the Juan de Fuca Ridge, Pacific Ocean - Hulk | ecosystem: Environmental > Aquatic > Marine > Hydrothermal vents ... | reverse complement strand
CGGGAAGGCCTTATATTATGCCCTCTATGAATATCCTTGTATTAAATTCAGGCAGCTCTTCTTTAAAATTCAAGCTTTTTTCAGGTCATCAGCTTAAACTCGTGGCCAAAGGCGTGGTGGAAGAGATAGGTAGCAATAAAAGTGCTGTTAGATTTGCAGAGAGGAACGGTTCATTATCAAAACAGAAACCCACAAAAATTAAAGACCATTTCGAGGCTCTAAAGGCCATGTCCTCCATTCTATCTGCCAGCGGAATTTTATCAGACCTTTCCAAGCTGTATGGAATAGGACACAGGGTGGTACATGGAGGGGAGTTTTTCACAGGGCCAATTCATCTGAACACAACGGTCATAAAACAAATAGAAAAGCTCATACCCCTTGCTCCTCTCCACAACCCAGCCAATCTTATAGGTATCCAAGTAGCCCTTGAACATGCTCCACAAGTACCACAGGTTGCAGTATTTGATACAGCCTTTCACCAGACCATCCCTGAACGTTCGTATCTATACGCAATCCCCAAACGACTGTATGAAAAGTATAGAATAAGACGTTACGGTTTCCATGGCACATCCTACAGCTATGTAGTAAAGCAGGCTGCAAGCTTTCTTGGAAAGGACCAAAGAGAACTTTCATGCATATGCCTCCACCTGGGTAATGGAGCCAGTGCCGCAGCCATTAAAAACGGGAAATCTATAGACACATCTATGGGCCTTACTCCACTTGAAGGACTTGTTATGGGCACACGCTGTGGAGACATAGACCCTGCAATAATTCCTTTTATTGCCAGAAACCTCGATATGACTATTGAAGAAATAGACTACCTATTAAATAGGCAGAGCGGACTCCTTGGCCTGTGTGGAGAAAGTGATATGCGCACAATAGAACAGAAGGCCAAGGACGGAGACAGGGATGCCTTCTTGGCCATTGAGCTTTTTTGCCAGCGTGCCAAAAAATATGTAGGTGCGTATATGGCCTTGATAGGCAAGCCCGACTGCCTGATCTTTACAGGTGGTATTGGCGAACATTCTTCTCTTGTTAGACGAAAAATTTGCCAAGGCCTTGAATGGCTGGGCATTCGTCTGCCAAAGCAACAAGCCCGATTCGATCCTAAAGAGCTTGATGGTCCAGTTGTAATCTCTTCCAGGCAAAGCAAAATAAAGGTGTTGATCATACCAACCGACGAAGAATTGGAAATTGCACTTCAGACCTTGGCAGTAATTGACACCATAATCCCGGATAACGTGTCCTGAAACCTCTTAAGCAGTCATTACGATGAAAAGTTACATTATTTGTATCCAGACCCTATGTGGCAGAATCAGCCCAGTTGGATTTGGCAGTAAAAAAGACAGACGCCATCTTGAAAGATGGCGTGATCATACAGATGCAACCCTTCTTGGAGCAGGTTCTCTAAGAAATGGAGATCCCCAATTTAAGAACAGCTTGGGCGAGATTCCAAAAGGACGCATCAGAGCATTCATTACCATGTCAGGAAATATACCAACTGATAAAAGCATCTTTCGTATGGGCCCAAAACCTTTTATTTTTTGCAGCCATGAGAAGCTTGACGATCTAGCAAAAAAAATTTCCGGAAAGGCAAGACTTTTTCCGATTGATCTTTTAGGTCCAGGAGAACTAGATCTTGCTCAGATAACCAATATCCTTAAAGACCAAGGAATAAAGAGACTCCTCATCGAAGGAGGAGGAACGTTAAACTTTTATGCATTGAAACAAAAAATCGTGGATGAACTTGTCATTACACTGGCACCGAAGCTAATCACATCAGATATGGGGACACGCATTGTGCATGGGAATGTTGATCTTGGCTACCCCTTCCTGGACTTGCAACTTGTTACATGCAAAACCCATTTGGAAACCGGTGAGATCTTCATAAGATATCGAATAAAAAAGGAGAAGGCCCTTGGATAGACAAGACATAGCTATTCTTTACTCTGGAGGAAGGGACAGTCTGGCTCTCTATGCCTTGGCAATGATAGGGAAGCACAAAGAAATCAAGCGCCCAAGGATGATCCACCTGCTACATATGTTAAATGGAATGGCGCGCTTCCCGCAATTTCCCAGACAGCGGTTCGAAATAGCTCAAAAAATCCTAAGGGGCCAGGTTCCAGCCACCGAATACTGCCCTGACTCTTCTTACATAGAACTCGATATGGCCAGGCTCTTTCAGGGCCTATGGTTAGACAACTATGAAATATTGATGCCCAGATTCCAGGGCAAAAATCTCGTATGCATTGCCTGCAAGCTTGGCATGCATGCAAAGGCAATCATCTACTGTGTACAAAATTATGTACCTTTCCTGCTTGCCGGTTATGCTAGCCGCCAGTCTTTTTACCCTGAACAGACCCCTGTATTTATGCAACGCATGGCAGAACTTTCTTTGCACTTCGGCATCTCTACAGCATATCCACTGTATAATGACTTTTCGGATGAGGATATCACTCATCATCTGCTTGAAAGCTATGGCCTACCATCTACTGGCGGAGGAGAAAAGAAATGCCTATTCTGCCAAACCCTCACAACTGCTGAAGAAAGACATATTAAGGCATACCTTGATGAAATGGTCCCAAAAATTGAAAATTATATAGATCTTACCCTTGGTGGCAATATAAAGGAGGCGGCCCAGATATTTCCGCCTGGCAACAAATGTCAACTCCAGAGATAGCCTGTATAATACCAGTAAAAAACAGGCAAAATATGATTATCCAGGCCATTGACTCTGTGCTTGGCCAAACCCTTCGTCCAGAAGAGATTGTAGTAGTTGATGATGGCTCCAGCGACGGTACGCCTGATATAGTCAAGAAATGTTTCCCAAAAATAAGGCTGATAAAAGCTCAAGGGCTTGGGCCTGGTAAAGCTAGAAATCTTGGAGCCAAATCCACCAATGCCCAGATATTGATGTTCCTTGATTCAGACGATCTTTGGATGAACAATCACGTAAAAGAACTATCTTCCCCCATATACAAACACGGTGGTTGCTCATTTGGCATAACGTTGAATGAAGGTCCAGAGCTTTGCGAATCCTTTGTGATTCCTGGCGAGGAATTCGACAACAGTAAACCTATACACTGGAATCTGTTTCGTTGGTGCTCTATTGCACCATCATCTTTTGCCATTGAACGGAAAATCTTTCTTTGTTCCGGTGGATTCCCAGGGCTCCATTTAGGCGAAGACTGGCTCTTTTTTGCCAACCTTTCTCTAAGATATAGATTTCATTTTGTACCTTTAGTTGTTACAACGAGAAGAATTCATAGCCAAAATTTATGCTGGGAAGGTTTCTCTGCAAATTATGCCTTCCATATAATTGCTAGACTGCAAAAAATAGCAGTCCAAAATTCTATGCACGAAGAACTTGAAACTCTTGAAAAGATCTCAAATCTCATAACCAATGAGGGAAACAAATGGAAAAGCGTCCAGGATTGGTATACAAGCCTGAGAAAACACGGCCTCATTTAAAGACAAGATTTTCACATGAAAAACACAAAAAGATCTTGAAGGAATGCGAAGACGTACCAGAAACTCCTCCTGCCTTTTTACTGCCAATAAACAGGGTGGGTATAAGTGACAAAATAGTATGGATAAGGCTCCCGGAAGGAATGATACCATTTGAAGCTGAAATACATGTTGATCTGCCAGCCAACTACAGAGGGATACACATGTCTCGCATGGAACAGGCAATAAGCAATATATATCAACACGAGTTTAAAGACATAGCGCACTATGCCTCTACACTTGCCAATTTGGTATTAGAAGGACAAAATGCCCAGCAAGTTCAAGTAAAACTGGAAGGTAAGATCCCGCAACTATTGAAGACCCCGATAAGCCTTATAAACTCCATAGATCATGTCCTTGTCAGTTGCAAGGCCACCTTTTTCAAAGGGGAAGGAGGTATAAAAAAGGCATATTGCATAGGTACGGGGGTGTATCACATAACTGCATGTCCATGTACGCAAGCTTATAATAGAAGTCTTTTCGGTGAGCTCTCTCCAGGCAAATCTTATCCGACCCACTCTCAAAGGTCTATTACCTGGCTGGAAGTTGAAACATGTGGAGATCGCCCAGATTTTTCTCAACTCTATCAATGCCTAAATTCGAGCCTACATCTTAGCCAGGACCTTTTAAAGAGACCGGACGAGGCGGAACTTGTATGGCAGTCTCACAACATTCCCCAGTTTGCTGAAGATGTTGTTAGAATGGTGGCACAACAGGCAGGCATTCTATTGGCTGAAACACTGGAGCCAGATACCATAATTCGCATCCAAACCACCAGTTACGAAAGCATCCACAGACACAATGTCAACTGTATGCTAGAGTTGACCATTAAAGAAATTGTAACAGCTTTGGAAGGATAATAAACGCGGTTTTCAAACAATAAAAAAAGGCCGTTTGAAAATACTATCAAACGGCCTTCACTAGTCTTAGCTTTTGACTATCTTGGTTTAAACAAAGATGGATATATTTTTATTTGTTTTCAGCCGCCTCTTTTTTAGCAGGCGCTACGGTCTCTTTTGCGACCTCCTTAGCTTTTTCAGCTTTAGCAGACCCTAGATCCTTTACTTTGGTGGTTACTTTTTGAGGAATCGCAGGTATCACCATGCTTGTCTTGGCAGAAAGCTTTTCTTGAAGCTTTTTAATAAGATCTTCTTTAGCCTTGATCTCAGCCTCAAGGGTACGAATTCTTGTAGTGTAGAGAGAAATCCTGTCTTCCATGGCCTTGTTGGCCTCAAGAAGCATCTTTATCTTCTCATCTCTCATCTTAGCCTCGTCTTTCAAAAGGCCATATTTGGAGTTGAGATTAGTAAGTTCGATTATCTTCATATCTAAAGAATCGGTAAGGGACTTCAGACTCTGTTCAAGGCTCTGATTTTTGGCCTTGAGCTCTTCAGCCTCTTTTATAGCCTTTTGGTATCCAGCCTGCATTTCAGCCATTTTTTGCTTGGCCTGTTGTAACTGTGCCTTGAGTTCTGAAGCCTCCTTGGCAAGCTGGGCAACCTTTGCCCTTTCCTTTTCTGAAAGCTTTATAGCTGACTGCAATTTTGCTTCGAGTTCATTAACAGATGCAATCTTATCCTGTATCGCCTTTAATTTGCCTTCAGCCTGAGCCAACTTTGCCCTGAGTTCATCCCTTTCCTTTTCTACTGCCTTTAGCATAGAAGTAGTCTGATTCAACTTGGCATTTAGTTCCTGTACCTGCTTTTTCATCTCCTGAATCGTAGAAGTGTTTTTAGAAAGCTCTGACTCCATTGCAGAAAGCTTTGCCTTTAAGACCTTATTTTCCTTTATAGCACTCTTGACAGCCTCTGAACCGGCCTTTGACCCAGAAAGCTCTTTTTCAAGAGCAGCCTTTGCCTCTTGAAGTTTGGCTATCTCTTCTTTCAACTTGGCATTTTCACTCTTTAAGGCCTCAAGCTCCTTTTGCAGATCTCCACCCTTCCTCAGTTCCTCGTTCTCTTTTTTAACGGCCTCAAGCCTGGCCTTCAGTTTGGCAAGTTCCTCACTAACGCTAGAAAAGGCTGCTGTCTTCTCTTTCAACTGTTCCTTGGCACTCTTGAGCTGCTCCTGTAATACAGATATAGTCTTTTTCAGGGCCAACTCGGTCTTTGTCCAACCAGCTGCCTTTTTCAAAACCACCTCTTCCACCGAAGGCTGTTTTTGAGCTTCTGTTTCAACCTTCTTTTCTACCTTAACTTCTTCCTTCTCTGCTTTATGGACAGATGGCTTCACCTCTTCATGGACAGCCTTCACCTCTTCTTTCTTAACCTCTTCGTGTCCTTTTACCTCATGTGCTGCCTTATGAACTGCCTTTTCACCATGATGCTCTGCCTCGAGGCTGATGCCCATTCTTTCAGCTACCGAAGAAGGTGACATCCTATATCCCACTATGCCAAAAATCAGGCCACCGATGATAAAGGCAATACCAACCTTTCTGCTATAAAGAAAAGCAAGATTCTTTTTTCTTTGTTCTTCTGGCACCTCACCCTTTCCGGTAAGATAAAGAGAGTATAAACCTAGACCACAGGCTATTAGGAAAATACAAGAACAAACAAACGAAAAAGTAGCGTAAAATGCATAAACAGCTGTATCCATTTTAATTCCTCCCTGAAATGGTAAAAATCGCGGCCCTTTTATAAATAGGCCGCGCCAATTTGTGATTTAATTCTCTTCTTCCTCAAAGACTTCCTCAGGTTCATCTGCTCCCTGAGACGGTGTGGTATTATGCTGAAATGATGCCATGGCCTGCTCAAAAATGGCCTGAGCCGTTTTGAGGTCGATATCTGCAATACTCATTGTGGCAAGACCCCTAAGTATATTTTGAGTAAATTCGTTGTCGAACTCATCATGAAGCTTACGCATATGGATATACAACTCAGCAAGCTGAAACCTAGACTTTAGATCCTCAAGCTCTTTTTCAGCCTGAGCGGCTTTCTCTTGAGCCTCAGCCACTAGACTCTCCTTTTCTCTTAGTTGAGACTCAAGATCTTGAATCTTTCTCTCTGCATCTGAAAGTTTTGATTGGAGATCCTTAACACTGTCACCCAGCTGGATATTTTCTGTTTTTAGATTTTTTATCTGGAACTCCAATTCCTTGACCTTGGCTTCCTTATCTTTAAGCTCCTTCTCAACAGCAGTCAGCTTGGACTCAAGGTTGCTGATAGTCTCGGCCTTTTGTTCATTGTCTTCCACAAGACTATCCACCTTGGACTGCAGCTCTGACACCTCTTCCCTGCACTCAGATAATTGCTTATCAAGCTCTGCCTTCTCTCCCTCTAGCTTACTGACAGCTGCCGAATTACTGCTATTTTGTTTTAATAGCAATACAAACAAGATAAAAAATATTACAGTACCGGCCCATCCATAAAGGTATAGGTTAGATAGCAGCTGTTGAATCGAATTAACGTCCATTTTTCTCTCCTTTCAACAATCCCCAAATTGATAAAGTGCGGCTTTTCACCAGCCATTGAAACAATGAATAGAGATTCAGCGCTAAAATAATATTATCTTCCTTACAGGTCAAATATAAAATACATGAAATATTTTTAACTTGTTCGTTCTCTTTTCTTTTTTGTAATGAAGAAAAAGAAATACTGCAAAATTTTTTTATTACTTATACCTAAATATTTGACCTAGGTACAGATAAAATTTAGACCTAAAAAAATCAGTTTGTTATCTCCTTGACCTCTTGATTCTGTTGAAATTGCTCAAATTCCGTTTTGATATCCTTAAACTTTCTAATTATATCTTCCAAATTGCCTGCCTCGGCACTTTTCTCAAGATCAAGCGCCAAACACGCTAACCTCTTGGCTCCAATATTGCCAGCCGAACCCTTAAAACTGTGTGCAATACGCATGATTGCCTCTGAATCCTTTTCCTCAACAACATTTTCTAGCTCAGCTAATAAATCCGATCCTGTTTGCATAAACATCGTAAGAACCTGTTTACCAAGCTCCAAATCGTTCATTGTCCTTTCTAAGAAATCACTCTTATCAAAAACAACATCTTTTTTCTTATCAGAATCAGAAGGCTTTTCCATAGCCCGGGACTCCTCATCAGAATCACCGACAACGTCGTCAACGTTAACAGGAAGCCACTTGGTCAATACATCTACAAGCCTCTTGGTTTCTATGGGCTTTGTTAAGTAATCGTTCATCCCTGCATCTATACATTTGGAAATCTCTTCTTTAAAAGCGTGGGCCGTAAGGGCTACAATGGGGATCTGCCTATCTAGCACCTTAGAATCAGGATGCCTAATAGCCTTTGCAGCAGTAATACCATCCATTACAGGCATCTGTATATCCATAAGCACTAAATCGTAAGGAATCATCTCTAGTACTTCAAGGGCCTCTTTTCCATTGTTAACTACCTCTGCCCTTAATCCTAATCTGCGTAGCAACCCGGTTACAACCTGCTGGTTTACAGGATTGTCTTCAACCACAAGGACCCGGCCACTGAGCTTGATTCCATCCCTGGATGCCTTTGGCTTTGATTCCGCATTTTCTATGCAGGTACACGCCTCGGAACCGGGATCCCCCTTTTCCAAACGAACCGTAAACCAAAATGTCGATCCCTCTCCAACTTGACTATCAACTCCCATGTCTCCGCCCATTATCTTCACAAGCCTTTTGGAAATGGCCAGTCCAAGACCGGTTCCACCAAACTTTCGGGATATGGAGGCATCAACCTGGGAAAATTTTTTAAAGAGAAGCCCGATCTTCTCCGGCGGAATTCCAATACCTGTATCCCTTACAAAAAACCTTATAAAGGCATCCTTATCCGTTTCCTCTATTAACTCTGCCCTCAGTTCTATGCTTCCCTGCTCAGTAAATTTTAGGGCATTACCTGTAAGATTAATAAGAACTTGACGAAGCCGCCCAGGATCACCCCTTAGACATCTTGGCACCTTGTCTTCAAGAACAAGCTCAAACCTGATGCCCTTTTTCTCGGCTGCAATGGCAAAGCTCTTAGAAAAATCTTGAAGAAGCAAAGGCAGACTGAAATCAACATTGTCAAATTCCAGCTTACCTGCCTCTATCTTTGAAATGTCAAGGATATCGTTTATTAAGAAAAGCAGGGCTTCGGCACTTGAATGGGCTATCTGGACATACTCCTTCTGTTTATTATCAAGCTTTGTGGAACTTAAAAGAGAAAGCATCCCGATAACTCCATTTAGAGGAGTCCTAATTTCATGACTCATGTTTGCCAGAAAGGCGCTTTTGGCCTTGTTGGCCTCTTCTGCCTTTTCTTTCTCTTTTTCAAGCTCAATCTGAAGCCGTTTTAACTGGGTTATATCATTTCCAACCCAAACGGTCTTCATCTCCTCTATTGGGCCAGGATTAATTGCCGTTGCAGTAATCTGAAACCACCTAGTCTGTCCATTAGGCAGCTCTTTTTCCATCTCATAAAATACCTTCTCCCCTCGCATCAGGGCCGGATAAAATATCTGCCCAAAGGACTCGTACTCTTCTTCTGTTGAAAACAAGAGTCGGGTGCTCTTTCCAACCAGGTCTTCTTCTGACATATTTAGAATCTTGGCAAGCATGCTGTTTACAGTAAGGAACGTCCTGTTTTGGATAAGGGCAATGCCTACCCCAGCATGCTCCATTATCCCCTGTAGCTCCCTAACCTTCTGATTGAGTTTACCTTCTAGTTCAACCAGTTTTGTTATGTCATTCTTTATAGCAATATAATGTGTTATACGGCCCTTTTCGTCTTGCACAGGTGCTATGGTAGCATCTTCCCAGAAGATATTTCCATACTTGTCCTTGTTGCAAAGCCTGCCATGCCACAACTCCCCAGAGGAGATGCTGCTCCACATCTGCTCATAAAACTCCCTAGGATGGTAATTCGACTGGAGAATGCGTGGATTTTGTCCAAGGACCTCCTCCGGAGAATAACCTGTTACTTTGGTAAAGGCCGGATTTACATACTGGATGTTACCCTTGTTATCAGTAATAACTATACTGCTTCCGCTCTGCTCCACTGCTGTTTCCAGAAGCTTGAGCCTTTTGGCATCCCTTAGCCCCTTCCTCATGTCTTGAACAAAAGCATAACAGAAATCTATGGCAGGGTTATCAGAATCGTGCCTGGTAAAATCTATAATCACAGGAATCTGTTCACCGCTTCTGCTTATAATCTTTGTATGGAATTCGAAGCCATCCTTACCCTCCTTTGATATTAACTCTCTGAAACTTTCCCTGTCTTTCTCTATCAATAGGTTCAAAAATGGCCTTCCTTTTAAGGATTGTCTCTCGGGTTTCATTTGGAGCAATTGATAAAATCTTATATTTGCCTCTTCAATAAGAAAGTCATGGTTGTCCATGACAACAAAACCATCCTTATTGCCGCGCAATACTGCCTGATAACGATACTCACTCCGGCTTTTTTCCTGACGTTCCGTAAGGAGCTTTTCATACTGGCGCCTGAAGATAAAAAGCCCAACTATTAAAGGAACAAGGGCAAGTACAAAGGCTCCATTTGTTATCATAAAGGCCTTTTTGAGCATTAATAGAGATGGAGGCAAAAAATCTTTAGGAATAAGGGTTATAACTGAAAAAACTCCTGGAAGAATAGATAAGTACTCGATATCATAGAATTTGCCGTCTTTTTTGACCCTGAGTTTACCCTTTTTCCTAAGCTCTAGCCAAGTACCCCTTGGGAAACCAAGACTTTTAAAGCTCACCCCTTCAAACTGCCTTGTTCTTGACAACCTCTTGAACTGTTCTGGATTCTTCTTTTCAAACAAGTAAAATCCCTTTTGAGACGGATTAAAAAGTATGCCAAGATTTGTCGCTCCCCAAACGCTGAATCCAGCCCTACCTGGATTCAGGGCCTTTAACAAACTGAGTGGATCAAGTTTGGCTACAAGCACACCATTTCGGCCAAAGTATCCGGTTACCCTTTTGGAAAGGTACAACCCCAGTTTTTTGCTAGTTACGCCAAGGGCAACATACTGACCGATGCCTCGTCTAAGTGCCTGTTTGAAATATGGCCTAAAACCATAGTTTTTCCCTTCAAAGCGCTTGTCAGTAGAAAGAATACAGTTACCCTGATCATCCATCAAAAATATGGCCAGAAATCCGCTCTTGTTGGCTATCTTGGTTAGATATCCTCTTATCTTTTCCTGAATATCAGGGGAATTTTCCTCTGAAAGGCTATCAACTATGTAAGGATTAAATGCCAGAAGCTCTAACACAAATCTTCTAGCACTAAGACGTTCTTCAATGGTCTTTTCTTTCTCACGAAACTGCTGTTCTATTTCGTGACGGGTGAAATATTTAAACTGCTCATAGTTTTTATAGGTAAAGACAATTCCCAGTAAAAGCAACAACAAAGCAACAGGTACTAAATAGCAGGCAGATGGACGTCTTTTCATTACTTGTTTAACCAATATTCTATAATTTCCTTGGCAGGAGCGGGCTTAGAAAAGAAAAAACCCTGATGTATAACATCGTTGCTAACACTACTGAGAAACCGAGCCTGTTCCTCGGTCTCTACTCCTTCTGCAACAACCTCCAAGCCAAGAGCATGTGCCATTAAAAAGATGGCCCTTACTATAGCCGCATTATTTTCATCATGAGGAAGCCCCCTTACGAAGGCCCTATCAATTTTTATTTCAGATATGGCCAACTTTTTGAGATATGCAAGCGAGGAGTAACCCGTACCAAAATCGTCTATTGAAAAACGGAAACCTGCTTGGGAAAGGCTAGCCATCTTGCTCGCAACCTCGTCGATGTCATCTATTAATAGTCCTTCTGTGATCTCTAAAACTATTCTATTGGCTGAGACATTCATTTCTGAGACCACAGCCAACACCTCTTCTACAAAGTCGTGCCTTGCAAACTGTTTGGGACTTATGTTTACAGAAATACTGAATCTTTCAGTTGAATACTGGTGCAACAATATACACACCTTCTCTAAGACCCACCTTCCTATCCTCAAAATTAGCCCGCTTTCTTCGGCAACAGGAATAAAAAGTCCAGGACTAATCATACCTTTGTTTGGATGAAGCCACCTAACGAGGGCCTCCGCCCCACAAAAGACACCTTGTGAATTTACCTGCGCCTGAAGGAAAAGTTGTAATTGGTCTTTCTCTATGGCCTCACCCAACTCCTTTTCTATTTCATACCGTTGCCGAACCTCTTCCTCCATCTTTCTGTCATGAATAACGGTCTGATTACCACCAAAAGATTTGGCCTTTCTCAAGGCGGTGTCAGCCCGTCTTAAAAATTCCTCAGGCTCAGTGGCTATCTCACAAGTAATCGGAGCAGCACCAATACTCACAGTAATATGAACTCCGTCATCAATTGGAAAACGCTCGGCCATTCTTGTGTGAATTCTTTGGGCCCTAGAATATAAAAAGTTTACAATTTCGTCTGTATCACAGGAACCGCCACTTCCATAAGGAATAAGGATCCCGAACTCATCGGCTGCAATTCGGGCAACTACTGCATCCTCATCAAAACAATCATTAAGACGAGCGCCAAAATAATTTAGAAGTAAATCACCAAGATCCAATCCTTTGGCCTGGTTTATGACCTTAAACCTGTCGATATTCACGAGCATTAATGCCCCACACTTCCCATCTTGTACCAATTTTTCGATCTTTTCTGTAAAGAGAACCCTATTGGGAAGGCCTGTAGTTTGGTCATAATGGGCAATAAATTCGGCCAACCTGTTTGCACTTCTCATGGCCTTTTTGAGTTGGATATGCAGACCCGTTAGCCTGAGCCCGGCCTTGATCCTGGCTTTAAGCTCGTCTGTGTCAAAGGGTTTAGAGAGAAAATCATCTGCCCCTGCCTCAAGGGCATGAATTATATCCTTTTTCTCGTTTTTAGAGGTGAGCATTATAACATAATGGGGGATCTCCTTCTTTTGGGCTCTTAGCTCTCGAACTATGTCGATTCCATCCATACCTGGCATAAGCCAGTCAAGGAGGACTATCCTCGGTTCGTCATCACCCTCTAAAATCTCAAGGGCCTCTTTCCCATCTGTTACGGATGTTGGGGAATAGCCCCACTTTTCAAGGGTAGATTTTAAAAGCAGAAGTGTAATGGGATCATCCTCTGCAATCACTATCTTGTCTTGAAGATATTTATCAGGCATATGAGACTTTTCTTCTTTCTGTAGACACTATCAAACAACAAAAATACAACGGGACAAGATCTTCTATTCATTGAATACATCGGAAAAAGAGCGGGTCTACTTTACGTAATTTTTTGCAATAAAAAAAATGGTTCTTCCGGCATCAAAATTGGTACTATTGAAGATGTAGCACAATTTATGTGAACTGGTTGGGATCTCATTTCACGTCATGGCCTTGATGAACAAGGCAATATATTCATTTCGTCAAAAATATCAGCATATTATGAACCAGTCTAATCGCAAGGCCTTGAAATGGTCCGGGTTTCTTTTGCTGAACAACTATGAAAAGCTCAATTATGAGCAAAAATAACGTCTTAATAAACTGTTACAGCTCAATGGAGCGTTATTCAAAATGCACTTAATGAAGGAACAGTTGAGGCTGTTCTGGGACCTTGATCACAGAAAGGAAGCAGAAAGATTTCTCAAAAATCGGAGCCATGAGGCCATGACATCTGGCATTCCTGCCCTGGTTAAGGTAGCCATGACTCTCATGGCATGATGAAGTCTTATCTATATTGCTAGTCAAACGTTATGCAAAACATTTAAAAGATGTAGCTCTTATTGACCAACTTACCTGACTTTTTAATAGGCGTTATTTAGATACAAATATTAACATGATTACTGTTACTGTTATGCTTAGAAAGGCAAGGCGAGTCTCGGTATTTTAATGTGTGATATGGATTATTTTAAAGAGGTAAATGATAAAGATGGTTATGATGCAGTAGATGCTGTCTTAAAACAATTGGCTAAAATCTTAAAATAAGAGCAACAGATATTGTAATTCGTTTCAGAGGTGGAAGAGTTTTTGTATTGCTTATAGATTGTAATCCTGCTAAAAAAATCTAAGTAGCTGAAAAAAATAAGGGTGGCTGTGGGAAGAACATAATTTTAGGATTTCTAGTTGAATACTCGAAGAGAATATTAGCATAGGTACCTGTACATTTCCTTATGAGAAAGCTAGTGGTATTGGGGAGGTAATAAAATTTGCAGATGTGGCATTATATAAAGCTAAAGAGGAGGAACGGAATAGGATTATAGCTTTTGAATCATCTTTTTGCTAAGAAAACAACAATTATTGAATTAAGACTTGCTTGACTATTTAAAGGTTAATCTTGGATAAACTTATATATACCTTGTAGAAAGGTGTAAAATTGGATAAAAATAAGACAAAAAGGTTTTATATAAGGATATTTTTATGTATAGGCTGCTTTTGGATTATTTTAATAAGTTGCTCTCTTTTTTGGAATCTTAAAAGTATAAAAAATACAGTAGTTGAAATCGCTCGTCAGTATCTTAATGCAGTATATGAAAAAGACATCTTATATCAGGATTGGGCAGCTTCTATTGGAGGATTGTATGTAGATAGTGAAAAAGTAGAGCCTAATCCTTGTTTATCTTTTATTAAAGGAAGAGATGTTATTACAAATTCTGGTAAAAAGCTAACATTAATTAATCCCGCTTATTTAACAAGGCTTATTTATGAAATATCACGAAAACGTTTTAAAATTTCTGCCCATCTCATAAGTTTAAAACCACTTAATCCATTAAATACCCCTGATAAATGGGAGAAAGATGCCCTTATTGCTTTTGAAAAAGGCGTAAAAGAAAAGATAAGAATTGAAAAAAGAGAAGGACAAAAATTTGTTCAACTTATAAAGCCATTATTTGTAGAAAAACCTTGCTTGAAATGTCATGGATCTCAAGGTTATAAGGTTGGTGATATAAGGGGTGCTATAAGTATAACTGTTCCTTTTACTTCTTATGCTAACATTATCTTAAAAAGACAGATAAATATATTCATTATTCATTTAATAATATGTATTTTGGGGCTTGGAATATTATTTTGGATATTTAAGTTAATATCTAGAAATTATGAAAAGATTGCCATTGAAAAAGAAAGATTAAAAACACTTATTGACGCTATGCCAGATATAGTTTGTTTTAAAGATGGTGAAGGCAGATGGCTTGAGGCGAATAAATTTGACTTACATCTTTTTGGTTTAGAAAATGTTGATTATAAGGGGAAAAAAGATTCTGAATTGGCTGCATATTCAGAGCATTATAAAGATGCTTTTTTAATGTGTGAAAAGACAGATGAACGCGCTTGGCTAAAGGGTAAACTTACTAGAGGAGAAGAAATAATTCCTATTCCTAATGGAGATTACAAAGTTTTTGATGTAATTAAGGTTCCTCTTTTTGATGAAAAAGGTAATAGAAAAGGCCTAATTGTAATAGGCAGAGATATAACAGAAGCCAAAAAAGCTCAAAAACAATTAGAACGTTTATCAAAACTTAAAGGATTAATTTTACGTCTTGCTATAGACTTTATAAATATTCCTCCTAGTGAATTATATGAACAATTTGATAGATCCCTAAAGCTTATAGGTGAATACTTAAATATAGATAGAGCCTACTTTTTAAAAGTAGGC
>Ga0256914_1002554_pt1 | contig 15085 bp, 21 predicted proteins | sample HulkmetaG_FD_191571 | JGI IMG/M metagenome (GOLD analysis project Ga0256914, IMG submission 191571) | Hydrothermal chimney microbial communities from Main Endeavour vent field at the Juan de Fuca Ridge, Pacific Ocean - Hulk | ecosystem: Environmental > Aquatic > Marine > Hydrothermal vents ... | reverse complement strand
AAGAACAGAATGACAGACCAGCCACCCCAATTGCCTAATAGAGGGGGAGAAGCCATGTACATTCTGGCCAATAGCAAAACAGCCGGTGACATTATTAAGTAACTTGCAAGGACCCATCCAAAATTTTGAAACCAAATGTCTCTTATGGGCGAATTCGTAGCAAGATGCACTACTATTGAGACTAACGAAACATTCACAAAAAAGGAGACGGCAGAAGCTACCACTATTGCGAATGCCTGAGAAACGTCAACACCGGCAACATGGACCGGCAGGTGTAGCATTACAAGCCAATATGCTGCTGCGGCGGCTGCTACGGTTATGCCCGTCTGTAATCGGTTGAATAAGTCTTTGTACCATGTGTAACCAGGGTCGTTGATGCTACCGCTCATGAGGAAAATAAAAACTAGCAATGGAGGAATCCACGGTGGAAAAAGAAGCACCGCGGAAAGGGTAAATAAGTATGAATGCGAGAAACTGGCGGCAAAAGGTAGTTTAACCTCAGTAAGCTGCGCCCAAGCTATTAGCGCTCCCCAAAAAAGAACATCTAATATTCTAATAGGGTTAATGAGCCCATTATTGCCGAACGCAAGCCATAATGAATAGTCTGCTAGCGGGAAAATAACAGCTAGCGTAAAAATAAACAGAGCTATTTTCTTTGGCGGCAATTCGATCCTGGGCATTTCCACTATCAATTATAAATGAAAAAAGGAGGGTGTTAACACCCCCCTTTCCAAACTTGCCTTATCTTAACGCCAGGTAGCGTGAGCGCCAGCAGCGATGCCGAGAGCGATCAGGCTGAGAAGCAGTCCGAACAGTTTCTTCATGGTCTTCATCATTCATTCCCCCTTCTCTTTCTCCTTCAGGTCTAAGGGGTTTCCCCCTTTGCTTGACCGCAGAATAACAGAAGGCAAAAAGGGTGTCAATAGAAAATAGCAAGTATATACCGCTACTAAAATGTGTTCTACAGCCAATACTCCGCTACACAAAACATACTAACACAGGTATAAGAACAATGCCATACCTGGAGCGCCTGGTTTAGCTTTTGCGGGCGTATCTAATAGGTGACGTATCAAGCAACGTGCTATTACACGAAACTTGCGTCATTTAATTGGAACAGCATCCCCCATTTGGGGGTATTTTACAACACTTTTATATGGTATGCGATCCGAAATTGGTCATATGTTACTTGCGGTCCTGGCGGGCATTGCGAATAGTATGGGCGCATGGTCATTCTCCCGACTCTCGGCCCGCTGCACGTACTTCACCCCCGTTACAACGCCCGCACGGTTGTGGAGCTGATTCTCGAAACCGGGGCCAGAACCGTATACCTGGCTTCATACAGCCCCGAGGGGCTGGTTGCTAAGGCATGGCGAGACAAAAACGAGCTCCCGCTTTTCGAATTGTCGCCGCTAGTTGAAGAGGGGAGGGTGCGCCTGGAGGCTCTGGGCGAGAACGCCGAGGGCTTGCAGAGGGAGGCAGAGTTATTTGTTGAGTACCTGGGGAACATGCCGCGGGGCGACGAGGCCAAGGAGAAGCTGGCAGCGATAGACGAGGAACTTGCGCAGGCGCTGTCGATACCCCGACTGCCGGCGGAGTTTGCCGAAGAAGAGTTTGTCGAAGAGCTGGAGGACAAGCTGGCCAGGGTGGTTGCTTTTGCCGGCGAGGGGCCGGCCACCGGTTTCCGCGAGCAGCGAATGGAGCAGGTGGCGCAGGCGCTGTCGGGAAAAGAAGAGGCGGTCGTGCTGGTCGACGTGCTCGACTACCCGGCCCTCAGGCGGAGGCTGCCCGGGGCACGCGGCCCCTGGAACAGAGAACCATCGGAAAAGGAGCAGGCCCGGGCGCTGCTCGACCGCGCCTGGCGGTTGGAGAACGAGGGTGAGTGGGGCAACCTGCTGGCGCAACTGGCGGAGATCGGCACGCCAGAGGCTGGCTACCTGGCCAGCCAGATCTACCTGGCCGCCGGCCAGCCAGAGGATTCGCTGCGCGTTCTCGAAGAAGTATCGCGGGGCGACTTCAGCCACCCCGAATACCTGCCCGGTTACGTTTTGGCGCGCCTGGGGCAGCTCTACGACCTGCTAGGGCAGCGCGACAGGGCGATCCGGGCCTATACGGCGGCTCAGGCTCTTTCCTGGGCGCCGGCGGGGGTTCGGGAGATAGCCCAGGCGGGTTTGCGGGCCCCGTTCAGACCGTAGGGTTTTTGCCCTCTTCGACCGCCTTGATTTTGTCTAACAATTCTTCCGGCAGCTCGGCCGGAGAGCCCCGTTTGAGAAAGACCTGGACGGTCTGGCCGTCGGCGGCCACCTCGCCGTTAGCGGTTATCAGGTATTCCATGATGTAGCTCTTGTTGCCGAACCTGGCTACGCGGCAGCCGACGCGCACCTCGTCTCCCAGGAAGATCGGGCGGCGGTAGTTGACCTCGGCGCGGGCAACCACCACGCTGGCGTCGTCGGAGCGCCAGCCGAGGCTCTTGAAGTAGGCTACCCGGGCCTGCTCGAAGTAGGTCAGGTAGACGGCGTTGTTAACGTGATTGAAGGTGTCGAGATCGCGGTAGCGGACGTCTACCGGGACGACGATGGGAAAACCGTCCAGTTTCATTTTTCCGACAACCATCCGGCCGCGGTGGCGGCGAAATAGGTGAGCACGAACTGGGCCCCGGCGCGGCGCAGGGCGGTAAGCGACTCCAGAACCACCCGCCGCTCGTCAATCCAGCCGTTGGCGGCGGCGGCCTTGATCATGGCGTACTCGCCGGATACGTGATAGGCCGCCAGCGGTTTGTCGAACCTTTCTCTGAGCAGGGGGAGGATGTCCATGTAGGGGAGGGCCGGCTTGACCATCAGCATGTCGGCGCCTTCCTGGTCGTCTATCCGGGCCTCGCGCAAGGCGTCCCAGTAGCCGCCGGCCGGGTCCATCTGATAGCTGCTGCGATCTCCGAAGCTGGGGGCCGAGTCGGCGGCGTCGCGGAAGGGGCCGTAGAAAGCGGAAGCGTATTTGACAGCGTAGGAGAGGATGGGAAGGTTCTTGAAGCCGGCGCGGTCGAGAGCGTTGCGAATGGCGGCGATCTGGCCGTCCATCATGGCGCTCGGGGCTACCACGTCGGCTCCGGCGGCGGCCTGGCTGACCGCGGTGCGGGCCAGGAGCTCGAGGGTGGCGTCGTTATCGACGGTGTCGCCGCTCACGATGCCGCAGTGGCCGTGGCTGGTGTATTCGCAGAGGCAGGTGTCGGCCATGACCAGCAGGTTCGGATAGCGCTCCTTGATTCTCCTGATGGCCTCCTGAACCAGGCCGTGCTCGTCGTAAGCGCCGGTGCCGGTGGCGTTCTTTTCTTCTTGCGGGAGAACCCCGAAGACCATGATGCCGCCCAGACCCAGCTCGGTGGCGAGGCCGGCCGCGGCCAGCAGGCTGTCCATAGAATGGCGCATCTGCCCGGGCATCGAGGCGATTGGTTCGGGCTCGTTGCCGCGGTGGACGAAGAGGGGCCAGACCAGGTTGCGGGGCTCCAGGGAGACCCCCCGTACCAGATTCCTGATTTGCGGGGTCATGCGAAGTCTGCGCGGACGTTCCATACATACAACGTTACACAAAAGCGCGGATTCGCGGGCTTCTCTATAATGAAGGGCGGAGGACGCATGAATTTTCAGAAACTGCTCAAAGAAGCCAAAAAAGCGCAGCAGAAGGCTGCTGAGGTGCAGGAAAAGCTGGAGGCGATGACCGTTACCGGCAGCGCCGGCGGCGGCCTGGTGGAGGTGACCGCCAACGGTCACGCGCGGATAATTGCCATCAGCCTCAAGCCCGAGGCGGTGGACCCCGACGACGTCGAAGCTCTGGAAGACTTGATTTTGGTGGCGGTGCAGGACGCCCAGAACAAAGCCGCCGAACTGGCCGAGAAGGAGATGGGCGGTAGCCTGGGAGACGTTGGCGGAATGCTGGGAGGCCTGTTTTGAGGTACCCCGACCGGCTGCTGACGCTCATCAAGGCCCTCTCGCGTCTGCCGGGGGTGGGCCCCAAGAGCGCCCAGAAGCTTGGTCTCTACCTGGCGCAGAACAAGGCCGAGGCTGCAGAGCTGGCCCGGGCAATCGAGGAGGTGCGTCAGCACGTGGGCACCTGCCGCCGCTGCGGCAACCTGGCCGAGGGCGAGCTGTGCCCGGTCTGCGCCGACCCTACCCGTGACGGGGGTGTGATAGCCGTTGTCGAGACCGCCGCCGACGTGCTGGCGATAGAAAAGAGCGGCGAGTTTACCGGCGTGTACCACGTGCTAGGGGGTGTTTTGAACCCGCTCGAGGGCGTGGGCCCCGAGTCGCTGAGCATTGATGCCCTGCTCGAGCGCGCCCGCGAGGCCCGCGAGGTAATCCTGGCGACCTCGATGACCGTCGAGGGCGAGGCGACCGCCGCCTACCTGAGCGAGCTGCTGGCGCCGCTCGGGGTCAGGCTGAGCCGCCCCGCCTACGGCCTGCCTGTTGGGGGTACCCTAGAATACGTAGACGAAGTGACGCTGGCGCGGGCTCTGGCCCACCGCCAGCCGGTAACGGATTAAAGGAGGGCAGGTGCGCGAGTTCGAGTCCGTCATCAACACGCTGGTCGTCGAGGTAGACGGCCTCTACGCCGCCGCCGTGGGGGGGCTGGACGGCCTTTTGATAGAGAGCTTTTCCAGGTACGACATCGTTGATCTGGAAGGCGCGGTCGCCGAACACGCCGTTTTGCTGCAAGCGGCCCGCGACGGCTACGCCAAGATCATGAACGCGCCCGAGCTGCGGGAGTGGATGGTGGTCACCGCCAGACTGGTCGGGTACGCGGTTCCGGTTTCCGACGAGTATTTCCTGCTCTGCATCGGCAGCACCGACGTCAACCTGGGGCAGCTTCGCTTGAAGGCCAAGCAGGCGGCGGCCGAGATCAGGGGGGTAGTCACGTGAGCTGGTTACGGGAGCTGGAGGCGATACCATCTGTAAAGCGGGCGGTGCTGACCGGCCTCGACGGCCTGGTGATCGAGGAAGTAGGGCAGGGCGGGGTCGAAGCCCAGTTCCTGGCCGCGGAAATGGCGTCTTTGCAGCGGGCCATGGAACCGCTGACCAGGGCGCTCGGCGAAGAGCTGCGGCGCTACACGCTGGCCACCGACGAGTACGAGTTGCTGGCGGTCTGCTTCGCCGATTACTGCCTGGGCGCCTTGATTGACCGCGCCGGCGGACAGCGAGCGCTGGTCGGTCAGACCCTTTCGCGTCTGGCGGCGACCCTGGTGGAGCGTTTGTAAGGAGGCTGTAGATGAGCATCATGGATTCCCTGAAGCAGATAGCGGACGACGACGGGGTAATGGCGGTGGCCCTGGTCGGCGAGGACGGCTTCGTGATCGAGAGTGTGCGCAAGGAGGGCGCGGCCGACATCGACTTCGTCGGCGGCGCGGCGACGGCGGCCATGGCCAGCTCGCGCGCCCTGGCCGACCATCTGAAAAAAGGCGAGGTGCGCGAGGTGATGGTCGAGTACGACGAGGGCCCGCTGCTCATGGTGCCGATCAGCGCCGGCGGGAGTGGCTATACGCTGGTGATGCTGCTCGACGACGTCCAGAACCTGGGGAGGGTTCGCTTCCAGCTCAAAAAGACCCGCTCGGCGCTGGAGGAGGAGCTGTCTTGAGCAAGGAACTGCGGCTCGATATCGACAAGGAGACCGCCAAGGGCCAGTACAGCAACCTGGCGGTCATCAGCCATACTCCCACCGAGTTCTTCATCGATTTTGCCCTGGCGCAGCCCCAGGGCGTCGCCCAGGTGGTCGCCCGCATCATCACCAACCCCCGCCACGCCAAGGCCCTGGCGCACTCGCTGCTCGACAACATCCGCAAGTACGAAGAACAGTTTGGCGAGATTCCGGAAATGCCGCAATTCCCGCCGCTCACCGGCGGACCGCAGGCGTAGAAAACCGCGGCCGGAGGCCGCGGTTGCTTTTCCGGCTCGCGCTCGAGGCGGGTCAGACCCGCTTCAGGAGCAAAACGGCGTTCTGACCGCCGAAGGCGAAGGAGTTGGAAAGGGCCAGGTCGACCCGCGCCTCCCGCGGCTGGTTGGGGACGTAGTCGAGGTCGAGGTCGGGTTCCGGCTCCTCGTAGTTGATGGTCGGCGGGATGACGCCGCTGTGAATCGCCTGGGCGGTGGCGATGGCCTCGACGGCGCCGGCCGCGCCCAGCAGGTGGCCGGTCATTGACTTGGTGGAGGAGACGGCGAGCCTGTAAGCGTGCTCGCCGAAGAGCTTCTTGATGGCCAGGGTTTCGGCGCGGTCGTTGAGCGGGGTCGAGGTGCCGTGGGCGTTGATGTAGTCGATGTCTTCGGGGTTGACGCCGGCGTCGCGCATGGCCGCTTTCATGGCCAGCAGGGCCCCCTTGCCCTCGGGGTGGGGCTCGGTGATGTGGTGGGCGTCCTCGCTGCGGCCAAAGCCGGCGATTTCGGCGTAGATGGTGGCCCCGCGGGCCCTGGCCCTTTCGTACTCCTCGAGCACCAGCAGACCGGCTCCCTCGGAAAGGATGAAGCCGTCGCGGTTCCTGTCGAAGGGGCGGCTCGCCTTTTCCGGCTCGTCGTTACGGGTCGAAAGCGCGCGCATGACCGCGAAGCCGCCGATGGCCATGGGGGTGACCGCGGCCTCGGTGCCACCGGTCAGCATGACGTCGGCCTCGCCGTGCTGGATCATCCGGGCGGCGCTGCCGACCGAGTCGGTGCCGGTGGCGCAGGCGGTGACGACGGTCGAGCTGGGGCCCTGGAATCCGTACTTCATGGCCACGTGCCCGGAGGCCATGTTGGAGATGACCATGGGGATGAAGAAAGGGCTGAGGCGGTGCGGCCCGCGCTGGAAGTAGACCTTGAACTGGTCCTCCCAGGTCTTGATGCCGCCGATGCCGCTACCGATGAGGACGCCGGTGGTCTCCGGCTCCAGCTTTGCCGGGTCGAGCCCGGCGTCGGCCAGCGCCAGCTGGGCGCCTATCAGCGCCAGCTGGACGAAGCGGTCGAGCCGGCGGGCTTCCTTGCGGTCGAGGTAGTCGAAGACCTCGACGTCCACCTCGCCGGCTATCTTGACGTTCAGCTGGTAGTCGTCGGTGTTGTAGCGGGTAATGCGGCGCACGCCGCTCCTGCCCGCCAGCTGGGCCTGGTGGAAGGCCTCGGCGCCCACGCCGATGGGGGTGACGGGCCCCAGGCCGGTGATTACGACTCGTCGCATAGGTATTAGTATACGAGGCCGCACCTGCGCCTCAGGCGCGCCGGCGGCCTCGCTGACGCCGGAATCAGGCGGTCTTTTCTTCGATGAACTTGACGGCGTCGCCGACGGTGCGGATGTTCTCGGCTTCCTCGTCGGAGATTTCGAGTCCGAATTCGTCTTCGAGCCCCATGATTAGCTCGACGATGTCAAGCGAGTCGGCGTTCAGGTCTTCGATGAAGCGGGCTTCGGGAACCACCTTCTCGGGTTCGACGCCCAGCTTTTCCGCGACAACGGCCTTTACCTTTTCCAAAATGTCCATCCTCAACCTCCTTCGAGAAGTGTAACACAAGCTTATATCGGCGTTTTAGTGCGGGTACAAGCCCCCATCTATGACGATTGTCTGACCGTTGATGTAGGCCGCCTCGTCGGAGGCCAGAAAGGCGACCAGCTTGGCGACCTCCTCGGGCCTGCCGAAGCGGCCGGCGGGGATGGCCTTCAGGTATTCCTGGCGAACTTTGTCGGGAAGGGCGGCGGTCATGTCGGACTCGATGAAGCCGGGGGCGACGGCGTTGACGGTGATGCCGCGGGCGGCGTACTCCTTGGCGACGCTCTTGGTAAAGCCCACCAGCCCGGCCTTGGCCGCCGCGTAGTTGGCCTGGCCGGCGTTGCCCATCAGGCCGGCGATGCTGGAGACGTTGATTACCCGCCCCCAGCGAGCCTTCATCATCAGCTTGATAGCCTCGCGGGTCAGGCGGAAGACGGCCGAGAGGTTGGTGGCGATTACCTCGTCCCAGTCGGCGTCTTTCATGCGAATCAAGAGGCCGTCGCGGGTGACCCCGGCGTTGTTGACCAGCACGTCGAGGCCGCCGAGGGCCTGGCTGGCCGCGGCCACCAGCTCGCCGGCGGCGGTCGCCTGGCTCAGATCGGCGCGGTGGACGGTGACCAGGGGCGAGCCCAGCTCGCCAGCAGCGGCGGCGGTTTCGCGGGCGGCGGCTTCGTTGCCGGCGTAGTGGACGGCTACCGCGTATCCGCGCGCGGCCAGCTCGAGCGCCACCGCCTTGCCGATGCCGCGGCTGGAGCCGGTAATCAAAGCGCGTTTCATGATTCCTCCAGGGCCGATTTTATGTCATCCGGCGTTTGCAGCGCCACGGCGCGGGCGTCTTCGAGGGTGCGCCTGACCAGGCCGCAGAGGACGTCGCCGGAGCCGAACTCGTAGAAGTTGCGCAGGCCGGCGGCCGCCATGTCTTCGAGAATCTCGACCCAGCGGACCGGCGAGGTAATCTGTTCCAGCAGCAGCTCGCGAATGCGCTCCGGGTCGGTTTCGGGGGCGGCGGTGACGTTTGAGTAGACGGGAAAGCGGGGAGGGGAGAGCTTTACCCCGGCCAGGTCGGCGGCCAGCTTTTCGCGAGCGGGGCGCATCAGGCTCGAGTGGAAGGGGGCCGAAACCTTGAGGGGTATCACCCGGCCGCGCAGCTCCTTGAAGCGGGCGGCGGCGGCGTCTACCGACTCGCGGCGGCCGCTGATGACCACCTGGCCGGGACTGTTGAGGTTGGCCACCTCGACGCCGGCGATCTCCTCGACCACCCTGAAGACCTGCTCGGGGGGGAGCTTGAGAACGGCCGCCATGGCCCCCTCGCCGGCGGGGACCGCTTCCTGCATGTAGCGGCCGCGCTTGCGGACCAGCGCCAGGGCGTCTTCCAGGGCCAGGGTGCCGGCGGCGACGTGGGCGCTCCACTCGCCGAGGGAGTGACCGGCGGCCAGGCGCGGCTCGCCGCCGCCGGCCTCGCGCCAGGCGGCCCAGGCGGCCGCCGAGACCGCCAGCAGCGCCGGTTGCTGGTTCTCGGTGAGCTGGAGGGTTTCTTCGGGGCCTTCCCAGATGATCTCGAGCAGGCCCGGCAGAGTTGCCTCGGCGCGGTCCAGTACCTCGCGAGCCGCCGCCGAGCCCTGGTAGAGCTCGCGGCCCATGCCCAGCTTCTGCGAGCCCTGGCCCGGGAAGAGGGCGGCGAACACGGCTAGGCCCCTCCCCAGGTGAGCACGGTCGCCGCCCAGGTCAGGCCGGCGCCGAAGCTGACGAAGAGCAGGTTGTCGCCCTCGGCCACCTTACCGGCGTCCAGCGCCTCGGCCAGGGCGATGGGGATGGAGGCCGTCGAGGTGTTGCCGTAGCGGTCGAGGTTCATCACCACGCGATCCCAGGTCAGCCCCAGGCGCTCTCTGGCGGCGTCGATGATGCGCTCGTTGGCCTGGTGGGGAACGAAGAGGCTGATCTGGTCGGGGTGCATGCCGGCCTTCTCGATGGCCTCGACGGTGGCGGTGTCCATGACCCGGACGGCGAACTTGAATACCTCGCGCCCGTGCATGTAGATGGCCGGCCCCATGCGGGTGCCGTCGGGCAGGCTCGAGGCCAGCGCCGCCATGTGCAGCGTCTTGCCGCCGGAGCCGTCGGAGCCGAGCACGAACGAGCGGAAGCCGTGGCCCTCGGCCACCGGCCCGACCACGGCCGCGCCGGCGCCGTCGCCGAAGAGGACGGCGGTCGAGCGGTCGCGCCAGTCGACGATCTTGGTGAGCACCTCGGAGCCGATTACCAGCACCTTGCGGGCGATGCCGGCTTCTACCTGCCCGGCCGCCTGGGCCAGCGCGTAGAGCCAGCCGGGGCAGCCGGCCAGCAGGTCGTATCCGGCCGCGCCCTTGAGGCCCAGCTGGTCGGCGACGAGGGCGGCGGTGTTGGGGAAGAAGGCGTCGGGGGTGTTGGTGGCGATGATTACCTGGTCAACGCCCTCGAGGGCCTCCTCGCCGTAGCGCTCGACCAGGTTGCGGGTGGCCTTATAGGCCAGGTCGGAAACGTACTCGCTGGGCGCGGAGATGCGGCGCTCGCGGATGCCGGTGCGGGTGGTTATCCATTCGTCCGAGGTGTCCATAAAAGACTCAAGGTCCTTGTTGGAAAGGACCTTGTCGGGTACGTAGACACCCAGGGCTAGAAGCCCGGCCGCCATGTTACGCCTCCGGCGTGCCGAGGTCGAGCACCTGACGGCCGTCGTAGTAGCCGCACTCGGGGCAGACGGTGTGGGGCGGTTTCTTGGCGTGGCACTGCGGGCAGGTTACCAGCGTAGGCGCGCTGAGCGCGTGGTGGCTGCGACGGGAGTCGCGGCGCGCCTTGGAAGTTTTCTTCTTGGGTACAGGGTGCTTGGCCATCTTCTCCTCCTCAGGGGCCCGCGCGGGGCATACCGGCGCATTATAGCACTCGCCGGGGGTTTTCTCTACACCTCGTCCAGGAATTTGCCGAGTTCGGCCAGGGCGCCGCGCACGCCCGCCTCGGGCACGTGCCCGCAGTCGGTGGTGTTCAGGTCGGCGCCGCATACCGGGCAGAGGCCCTTGCACGACTCGTCGCAGAGGGCGGTCAGGGGCATGGCCAGGGCGAATGCCTGGGAGATGAAGAAGCTCAGGTCCAGGTCGGGGCCGCCGAAGTGGTAGACCTCCTCGCCGTCCTCGCCCTCGACCAGGGTCAGCTCGTCGAGGCCGGGGTGGTACTCGAGCAGGTGCTGGAAGTAGGCGTCTATTTTCTGCGGGGTCGGTTTCAGGCAGCGGCGGCACTCCATCAGCACGGTTCCGTGCACCTCGCCGGAGAGCCAGTACTCGTCGCCGGCGCTGGAGACGGTTACGCTCCAGCGGGTGTCGCCCTCGAGGGGCAGCCTGTCCTTGCCGGCGATTATCTGATCGTGGATAACCCCGTCGGCCGAGGCTGTACCGGGCTCCTTGATGATGCTCGCCAGGTTGATGCTCTGCACTTCGCGAACGTCCATCCTTGTAAGTATACGCCCCGGGGGCATGCGGGTCAAGACGTATGCAAAGGTATGCATACATAAAGAAATAAGATGCAAACGCGAATATCGCCCGTCCGGTCTGCTACAATACGGCTCATGAAACAGGTATCCGTCATCGGCGTTCCCATGGACCTCGGCGCCGGTCGCCGCGGCGTCGACATGGGCCCCAGCGCCATCCGCTACGCCCGCCTGCACGAGGAGCTTTCGACACTGGGGTACGTCGTCAACGACGTCGGCGACGTGGACGTGCCGGTGGTGGAGACCCTGAAGACCAACGGCGGCGAGCCGGGCGGCCTGCACCACCTGGGGGCCATCCGCGAGGCCTGCAGCGCCCTGGCGGAGCGGCTTGGCTTGCTCGCGCCGGACGCCTTTCCCGTGGTTCTAGGCGGTGACCATTCCATCAGCATCGGCTCGGTTAGCGGGTTGAGCGCTCGCGGCCGCACCGGTCTCATCTGGATAGACGCCCACGCCGACTTCAATACCCCCGAGACCAGCCCCAGCGGCAACATCCACGGCATGCCACTGGCGGCCCTGGTGGGGCTGGGCGACCCGCAACTCACCGGGATAGCCGGACCCGCCCCCAAGGTGCGGGCCGGCGACGTGGTCCTGATCGGGGTTCGCAGCGTTGACCCGGGCGAGCGGGAGCTGCTGCGCCGGGCGGGCGTGGTGGTTTACACGATGAAAGAGGTCGACAAGATGGGCATTCCCACCATCGCCGCCAACGCCGTCGCCCAGATGCAGGGGCTCGAGCGGGTCCACGTTTCCTTCGACGCCGACGTTCTCGACCCGACGGTGGCGCCGGGCGTGGGTACGCCGGTCGCCGGCGGGTTGAGCTACCGCGAAGCCCACCTGCTGATGGAGCTGCTGGCCGACGCCGGCATCGTTACCAGCCTCGACCTGGTCGAGGTCAACCCGATTCTCGACGAGCGCAACCGCACCGCCCGGATAGTGGTGGAGCTGGCGGCCAGCCTGCTCGGCAAGAAAATCCTCTAGCTCGCGTTTCTCGGCGCGTCTTCGGGTGGCCCGCCCGGCCCGGATCTCAGTTCACCAGTCGCCGTTGCGAATGCGCGGGTCCATCAGAATGGCGTAGACGTAAGAAGGCCCGAAGACGTTCCTGGGAACGTCGGAGACCCGGGAAAAGGGGACGGCCTCGAGCGCCTTGGCGAACTGGCTCTTGTAGATCTTGGCGCTGGCGGTGCTGGGTATCAGCGCGTCGCCGGAGACTTCGTAGGTGAAGGCCTGGCCCTTGACCTGGTGAAAGACCTGGCCCTGGTGCGCCAGAATCCGCGCCCAGACGACTTCGATGTCGGGAGTTGCCGGTTTCGCCGCCTCGCTGGCTTCGCCGCCTTCGGCCGGGGCCGCCGCCGGGCCGGCTTCGCCTCCGTCCGCCTCGCCGGCGCCGCTCTCGCCGCCGGCCGGCTCCCCGTCCTCGGCGCCGGTGAGCAGGGCGCTCAGCACCAGGCCGCTCCCCAGACCGATGAGCAGGCCGGCCGCCAGGTGGCCGGCGAGCCAGCCGAGACCGGCGCCGATTAGCATCAAGCCGCCGACCAGGTTGTCTTTGCGGTACCTGCGTTTTTTGCTCACGATTCGATTCTAGCGCATTCAAAAGCGGATCCGCTCGTCGCGCCGCTGGGCCCAGCCGGCCAGCAGGGCGAAGGCCAGCGTAAAACCGGCCACCGCCAGCCAGTGGCTGGCGTCCCAGCCGCTGCCGCCAATCGCCGGCCAGACCAGCTCCATCCACTGGCGCGTGGGCAGGTAGGGGCTCAGCTTCTGCACCAGCTCCGGCAGGAAGCGGGGCGGCATCCACATGCCGCCCATGTAGGCCAGGGGGAGGTAGATCAGGTTGGCCAGCGGCAGCGCCGCCTTTGGCGAGACCAGGAAAGCCAGGGCGGTGCCCAGCATACCCATCATCACCCCGCCGGCGCTGAGGGCCAGGAAGATGCGCGGCCAGCGGGAGAGGGGAACGTTCAACGGGGTGGTCAGCGAGGAGGTTATTACCAGCGCCAGGGCGGCCAGCAACGCCAGCAGGGCCGCGGTCAGCACCTTGGCCAGGTTTCTGTAGAGGGGCGGCGCCGGCAGGGTGCGAACGTAGCTGCTCCAGGGGTTGTCGCGCTCGCTCGCGGTGCCGACGCCGAACTGGAAGAAGGTCACCGTGAAGACGGCGAAGGCCATGAAAGAACCGGTGGTGTAGTTGGCGGCGGCGGTGCCCTCGAGGTTGGGGGCGGCGAACATCAGGAAGAACATCGAGGGGAAGAGCATCGTGGGTATCAGGAAGCCGGGGGAGCGCAGCAGCGCCAGCAGCTCGGCCCTGGTGTGGGCTAGCAGCAGTTTCACGATTTCACCTCCTCGCTCAGTACGGCCAGAAAGGCCTCTTCCAGGCTGACCGGCGTTACTTCCAGGTCGGAGAACTCCAGGCCGCTGTTTACCAGCTGGCGTACGAGAGCGTCGGAGTCGTGCGTCCAGATGGTAAAGCGCTCTCCGTCCCGCTCGATCTTTTCGGCGGCGGGAAGCTCGGGCGGCCGCTCCGCCCGCAGCCGGACGCGGCGCAGGCCGACGCGGCGCTTGATTTCGGCGGGGGAGCCGCTGCTGATGACGCGGCCGCGCGCCAGCACCACCACCCGGTCGGCCAGCTCCTCGGCTTCCTCCAGGTAGTGGGTGGTCAGCAAGACGGTTCCGCCCTCCTCGCGAAAGCGCCTGATCTGGCTCCACAGCGCCCGGCGCGAGCCGACGTCGAGCCCGGTGGTCGGCTCGTCGAGAACCGCCAGCCGGGGGTTGCCGGCGAAGGCCAGGGCGACCGCCAGCCGCCGCGCCTGGCCGCCGGATAGCGAGGAAACGCTGCGGGTGGCCAGCCCGCTCAGCCCGAAGCGCTCGAGCAGGGCCGCGGTGGCGAGCGGCCGGGGGTAGTGGGCCCGGACCAGCTCTACCACCTCGACCACCCGCAAATTGGGCGGGAAGCCGGTGCTCTGCGGGGTGACGCCGAGGATGCGGCGGGCTTCGGGGCGGCGGGGGTCGCGGCCGCCCAGCTCGACCCTGCCGCGGTCGGGGGCGCGCAGGCCCACCAGCAGGCTGACCAGGGTGGTCTTGCCGGCGCCGTTGGGGCCGAGCAGGGCCAGCAGCTCGCCTTCGCGGACCTCGAGGCTGACTCCGGCGAGGGCCTGGACCCGGCCGAGGCGTTTGTGGACGTTCTCGAGGCGGGCGATCACCGTTCGCTCCTCCGCGCCAGAATCTCGCTGGCGATCATTCCCGGGCCAGGGCCGATGAACATCCCGGCTACCACGTGGTCGGCGAGCCAGCCGACGCCCGTACCGGTGGGCATGAAACCGACCGTCGGTCTGCTTCGCGATCCGTTCACGCTTCCTCCTTTGCGTAGCGCGCCTGCCTGGCAATCTCTTCCAGGGCCCGCAGGTGTTCGTTGAGGGCGTCGCGGCCGGAGCCGCTGAGCTGGACCCAGGTACGCGGGCGGCGCTTTTCGTAGCCTTTTATGACGCGCAGGTAGCCGGCCTCTTCCAGCTTGCTGAGGTGGCGCGAGAGGTTACCCTCGGTCAGGTCGAGTGCTTTTTGCAACGCTCCGAACTCGACGGCGGCGTCGTCTCCCAGCCCCGCCAGGTAGGCCATGATCCGCAGGCGCGTCGGCTGGTGGATGAGCGGGTCAAAGCGCACGGCTTCTCACCATCCCCAGGCCGGTCACGACCGCCAGCATTCCCAGCGCGGCCATGGCCGGGCAGTACCAGGCGGGAGCGAGGGAGAAAAAGAGGGTATCAATGAGGGCCAGCACGACGCTGGCACGAAAGAGTGTCGGTTGTGCTGTGATAGCTGCGCTGGCCAGCAAGGCGTAGGCAATGAAGAGATTGATGACGAATGAAAAGAGATATTCCGGGGTCTGGACGCCGGCGAACCCCCAGTTGAGCAGAAAGTAGGCGGCGCCGAAAGCGGCCCAGAGGTTGCGGAAGGTGCGGCCGGTGCTCGATCGTAAAAAGCTCCCCATCCGCGAGCCCAGCCAGAAGCTGAGGGCGAAGCCGGCGAACACCAGCGGGAGCCAGATCGCCTCCGCCACGGCCCAGAAGCAACCCGCTCCGTAGGCGAGAGCGTAAATACTCCCCCAA
>Ga0256914_1002553_pt1 | contig 15087 bp, 14 predicted proteins | sample HulkmetaG_FD_191571 | JGI IMG/M metagenome (GOLD analysis project Ga0256914, IMG submission 191571) | Hydrothermal chimney microbial communities from Main Endeavour vent field at the Juan de Fuca Ridge, Pacific Ocean - Hulk | ecosystem: Environmental > Aquatic > Marine > Hydrothermal vents ... | reverse complement strand
GCGGATGGCGTTGGCGTGAATTTCCACACCCGGCATTTCGGCTTCCTGAAAGCGTCCCTCAGTATCCTGAAAAGTGAGAAACGGAGTGGGAAAATTGTCGTGCAACTCCGGAACGGTGGAACCAATCAGTACAATTTTGTCTTTAAACACGCCTTCCGGAAGCAAGGTGGTGGAAAAGTAATTTAAATCCGCATCATCAGCCAGATCAAAGTCTTCGTCGTCGATGACCGATTCGAAAGAGTAGTAAGGGAACGTCTGCGCCGGACCGGCAAAATTAATCATCATCAATCCGTCGCTGAAAAGCGGTACGAAAAGCGATTTCAAAGAGATGCCTCCGGAGTGAACCTGAACGGGTTCGTCCCGGGGAATATCAAGATATTTTTTAACAATCTGAAGTCCGAAAGAAGGATACAACCCATCTTCAGCGGGTTGGACCACAAAATAGCGTCGATAAATGCCGTCCGCATCCGCTTTGATGGCAATGGTCCCCCAGGTGCTGTCCGCCGCTAAAAGGGCGGGGATGGGTTTTACGACAAACTGGAAATTTCGGTACCTTCCGGCAGAGGATCGTTCTTCAATCTTTCCGGTAAGTACCACTTTACCGGAATGGCGAATGGCTTCGGCCAGTTTCTGGTCGCTTTCGAAACCATAGCGATCAGGGATGTCCAGCATCACATCCAGACCTATCACCCGGGCACCGGCACGGGTCAAATTCTCAATCACATGGGCATAATAATAGCGGGGCCAGGGCCAGCGGTCCGGAAGGGACTGGAACGATTGATCGTCGATACTTACGATAACAATTGGCGAATCTTCCACGCTTTCCACCCCCCGCCAGTGGAATCGCCAATCGATGGTTTTTAATTCCAGAGCTCGTACTGCGGGAAGTAACCGGATCATCAGAACCAGCAAAAAAATCGCTCCGCTAATTCCCAGAATAACCAGATATGTGCGGTGTTTTTTCATAAATCCTGAATTGCTTTTAAAAATGAGACACCCCAAGTAATTGCCTGATGGTTCGAACAGATGGATCCGCTTTGGTTAAAGTAATCATCCCTCCGTTTCTTTTGGTGAATTGCCAATCCATGGAACCAAACGGGATTTTGGATGATTCACACGGAATTAGAAATTCAGGTCGTAGCGCACTGAAAAGATGCGATCCTGTTTGCTCCGGTCACCGGTGTAATGAATGAAGTCTGCCAGCAGTCCCAGACTCCCAAAATGGGGCACGGAATAATTGAGTCGGAATGAGAAGTAATTCCGGTTGTACCGAACATCAATCTGGGAAATTTTGTAAATGTTTTCCAGCTGGCTGTGCCGGGCCAGTGCGCGCAGAACGAGACGATCGTGGGTAAGCAGTTCCCGGAACGTGTATTCCAGAGACACACCGTAAGTGGTTACGTCCAATGTACTGGCACGGTCGCTTTCCTTTCCGGATTCCGTTTGTTGAAGCACAAATTCCAGATTCGTCCGTAAAGGGAATTGAAAATCGGTGCGCAAATTAAGATTTAGATAGTTGGAGTTACTTTCGGCATATTTAAAAATATCGTTTCGCTTATAATTGGAGAGGTTCATTCCAATCCGGTGGCTTAAATTTAAAAAGCCGAACTGATAGCCGGTGGAAAAGTTAATGGAGGTGGTTTTATTGTCTTCCGGTCGATTGAGCGGAGAATCCAGCGAGTCCACCGGGATGTCATTCTTCCGCTGATAGCTATGAAAGCCAATCATAATTTCTGGAAGATTGCTTAACGGGTAGTAAGCCAGATTGGCGTAAATGCTCTGAATATTGGTCGTGGACGCTTTGGTCTCCTGCAAGTTGTTATGGTATTTTCGGTATCCCACTGTCAGAAAGGCCTGATTATGGAACAGATGAATGTTGTCGGCAATGTGGAACCCCCGATTATCTCGCAGCAGATAGGGTTGACCCAGGCTGTGATAATCCTCATCCACCGATTCATAAGTCAGGTTCAGGTTATTGTTAAAGTAGCGGAGCCGTAATCGGGCAAAGTACGCTTTGCCGGGAATCATCACCAGGTATTGATTGACGGTGATGAATTTTTTCTGGAAGTCATAATATTTACGATACGATTCGTCCAGATCGGGGTTGATTGCCTGGATGGAATCGAAGGGGATGCTACCACCGGAAATGTTGCGGTTATACGAACTGGCATTCATGCTTCCTTCGAACACGATTCGCTGTTGGTCCAGACTCAGGAACAGGTCAGCGCCCGCCGCAGCATTCTCTTTGGGCTCCGTACCGAATTGAATGCTGGTGGTGTCATCAATTCCCTTCAAGAAGGTAAAACCCAGCTGAAAGTTGGTGCCCGCCCCAAAACTGGGACGCACTGCCAGAATGTTCCTTCGGTAAGTGCCCGGGCGGGTAACTTCGGGACGACCGTTTTCGTCGATGGTTCCGGTGCCTTCCAGCGCCCGGAGTGTATTCCCCGAAATAAGTTCCATATTAAAAAACTTTAGATGCAAATCGCCATGAATCCCGCGTACAAAAATATTTTGCAGGATATAGGGATTGAGTGTGGGGTAAGCATCGCCGAATTCCACTTTGACGTATCGATGGTTCCAGAAATCCATTCGGGCATACCCCGAGTAGCGGTTAACCGGCTGGAGGTAGCTTTTCTCCTGATTGCTGAAGTACACCCGGCCACCAAATTTGAACATCTGGTAACTCCCCCGCAGTTGCATGCCAGCCTGATTGTAGTCCCGTTCGAACTCGCCAGCCTGTAAATTTTCGTGGCGCGCTTCGGCAAAGAGGCGTCCCTGCATGGTAAGCATTGATTCGGTTTTCTGTCCGCCCCGGCTCTGCAAGGCGGTAAACAGCCATTCCCGGCTGGCGATCAGATTTCCGGCATCGTCGTACAGTTCCAGGCGGATTTTATGTTTTCCGGGCGGAACCTTGCGCGGAGCAAATGAAATAAAATCCGCGTAGCGAGCCAGATAGCGGGAAATATCCCAGGTGTCCAGGTAAAGCCGCGTTTTTTCCGGATCCACCTTGTCCGCAAAAGCGGCAAAAGAAGCCGTGATGACGATATCGTCAGAGAAAATCTGCTCGTTTGGTTCCGGACTGATAATCACAATCTGGTCGCTGTAGTCCTGCGTTTGTTTGTAGGCAGTACGATATAGGTGCATTTCCGGCGCCCGAGCGGGGTAATATTCCACCTTCTCGTCCATGTAGCGAATGCCAAAATAGTATTCCACCAGACCGGATTCTTCATCGGGAAGATCAATCTGAGCCAGATAGGTAAACCCTTCGTTTTTCATGGGAAGCGCTTTGAAGCGGGTTTCTCCGGAAAATCGGTACAGAACCTGAACCTCTCGAATGGGGACACCGGAAAAGTTAGAGATGGAAATTTTGAGAGGGAGGGTATGACCCCGGGAAATAAGTTTTTTTGAGGAGAATTCAATTTCAACTCCGTATCGGGCAAACAAGTGGGAGAAAACCAGCAAGATGAATATAACCACGAAAATCTTTTTAACCTGGAGCATGAACTTCTCCGTATAAATTCGAAATATAAGATTTACTTAGACCCGTTTCCTCAATTTGAATATAAGCAATTTTAGTGTTCTTTGTAATCGATTCTCAATTTTTTCTTCTGTCCGATAGCGTCTTTAAATTCAATTTCCAGTGTTTTCAACCTTTCTTGCCCATCGTTCATAGGCGGAATTTCGCCTTCGTGGGTTAACCGGATTTCCGGTAGCTGAGTTCTGGAGCTGTAAATGGCTGTTTGTCCGGAACGCAACAGCACCCGTCCGGCGTCGTTCGCCAGATCCACCAGCCCTTCGATGCCAATATACACCGTGCGCCCATCTCCCATTTGAATAATCCAGAACTGAGTCCCTTTCACCGATGCGACGGAGGTGGGGGTGGTCACGGTGAATCTTCCACGCTGTTTAAAGAGACTGGCAAAAAAACTACCCACTTCTACCACAATGTTTTTGTTAATTGCCTTGTTCACCCGTTTGCCCTCAATAATACAACTGGAGCTTTCTTTTACCCGCAACAAACTTTTATCGTCGATGAATTTAATGGCGCAGGAGGAAGCGGCTGATGTGCGAATTTTGTCCCCGCTATATAACACCTGTCCCTTTTTCACCAGCCGGGATTTGTTGGATTTTTGGGGATACAGAAAAACCTTTCCCCTGCTTTTTACCACCACGGCGACCGGATCGGACGCCAGAACCAGGGACACGGAAAATAAAAAGAGAACAATTGCCAGAAGCATTCTTTTCGTTACCATGTTGGCCTCACTTGATTATTCCACAAACACATTTTCGATGGTTGCTTTGTTTTGATTCAGTTTGTTGATGAGGTTCATTAAAGCATCAATCTCCACAGGTGTGCCGTTGAGTAAAATATTTCCGGTAGGAGAAAAATTGGTGAGCTGTTGCATCACCTCTTCATAGCGCCTTCCTAAAATTTGCTGCAGGTAGTTTAGAATCATCTGGGAGTTGATAGAGGATTGTTCCGTATCGGCTACTTTGAATTGATACACATCGCTGTCCAGTGTTTGCTGGCCGGAGCCGGTGAAGATAATCGCCTGGACGTACCAGTAGTAAATCTTTCCCGGTTCGAGCATCCGGATTACCACACTCTGCCCGACCCGATTACCATTATTGTCGAAATATTCCTGTGGCGAGGGGTCAGTGGGATACTGGTAAATCTGGTTGGGATATCCTTCGATGTGTAAAACCGGTTCATGAGAGAGCACATCCTGCACCGATTCATCGCTGGGGTATTTTTCGAAAACAAACAAATTAAACAGATAAGCATCCGATTGCCACATAAAGTAAGGGAAGGGGGTGGGAACCTCCAGTAACGTATTCTGGGTTACCCGAGTTCCCGGGTAGAGCGGTTCCAGTGTGGTGGGGTTGGTAATGGTCATGATATTATCATTGTTGTTGGGATCGGGAATGGGCGGAAGCGGGCTGCCGGAATCATCGATGGGAATTAGCTCCACGAAAAACTCGTACTGACCTGCCGGTAGCCGTCCGGTAGCCAGAATCTGATTCTCCAGATTTTCGATCTGATCGAACGAGATGTTGTAGTTTTGTACTTCAACCTGGGTTCCCCCGATGTTAACACTTCCCGTGTTTAACTCGCTGCTGGTAAAGCTAAATGTTCCCGGTGGAAGCATGAATTCATTGGAATAGGCATCTGCAATGGTAGCCTGATTGAGACGCATGTAAAAGTGAATTTGCACCCGAACGGGTTGGGTTCCGTTGTTTTGTAGCGTGATGGTGAAAATATTGGGAACACTCCCGAATCCGGTAAAGCCCAGATCGCCCACATAAAACACCTGAGCATTGGGATTAAACAGATGTAAATCAATCGAAAGCTGATCGACCTGGGCGAACGGATGGTTAAAAAGGACAAGGGAGAAGAGAAGAAACAATCCCGTAAAAATACGCTTCATATGAATGCTCTCCGATTTATTTTTCAATGTGAAATATAATAGATATTTTTCTTAAACAATACTGCAAATACAGAGTATGGAAAAAATAGTAAAAAAATGTGATTGAAACCACAAGATGAGATTTCATCACGGAATTTTTCCCTTTTATGCAATTACCCATCAATACGGAGTTTGAATATAGAATAATTCAATGACTCGTTGTTTCTCGTTGACAAATTTGTGCAACAATTTAAAAACACATAACTCTTTATTTTACCACTCTATACGGTTCCTGTTCCGGAGGATATGGAGTGAGGAAAGTGAATAATAATTAGATAAACATCTGCCAGAAAGAGTTCCGGTAAGCGGGAAAGTCGATGTATGAATTATTGGGTATAAACAATGGGTATTCTCAAACGAAAGTGATCCTGAACAATCCGGAGAAGTCGGAATACTTTGGCAATGAATCTGAAAGTTGTGGAAAATCTGGGAAAATCTGTAAACAGAACGTAAGGTGGAAAAGTAGCAACGATGGAATTTTAGAAGGAGCAATTTGTTGCCCGTCACCCGATGATGGTTATTTCCAGCGGATTTTACCCAGAAATCCGCTGGGAGCAACCAGAAGATGATGCAGTAAATACCCGGGTTCAAAAATGAGAAAGGAGAGAATATTCACCGTTTCCCGGAAGAGCCGGGCCAGGATTGTGAGCATCCAATAATCGGCAAGGAATTTAATTCCGAGCAGCAGGAATCCGGTAGAAGCAAACAATGGACTTATCCATATCATCAAGTTGCTCAGGTGAAAAAGCGCGTAGCCCACTTGCACCCGGAAGGGATACATTTTCCCTGCGGAGTGGTGTCGGCGGCGCTGGCGCACAAATGCCCTCCAGGTGGTAGGCAGGTCGGTGAGCACCCATCCGCGAGGATTCAGACATACCCGGACGGTTGCTCCGGTGCGAGCCATTCGGGCGATTAGAAGGTCATCGTCACCACTCAGGGAATGGGCAATCTCCCGGAATCCACCCGCTTGCTTTAGTGCCTCCAGGGTGTACGCCCAGCTCCCGCCAAATGCCAGAAACGGTTTTTGCCAACCCGTTGCTGCGGTGGCAATGCCCCAGGTAAGCAGACGTTCGGGTAACAGATAGCGGTGAAGAATGCTCCGCTGCAGACGGACTTTGGGAATATTGAGTACCACCTGGGCTCCGGCAGTAAAATAATGGTTCAGAGTAGTCAAATAATCCTGCGATGCCTGGCAATCGGCATCCATAGCCACAATGGTGGAAAATCGTGCCTGTTTAATTGCTTGCTCCAGGGCAAACTTCTTGGGAGCGAAATGCTCCGGATGTTCCTTAATATTGAGCACGGTAAAATTCGGGAATTTCCCGGCTGCCTGACGAGCACGTTCCACTGTTTGGTCGGTGCAGCGATCGGCAGAAAGAATAATTTCGTACTGGTCCGTCGGATAGCTCTGGTTAACCAGCGAAGCAATTGTGTTCGGAATCTGGTCCTCTTCGTTGTGGGCAGCTATGACGATAGAAAAATGGGTGGAAGGGACGGCCTCCAGATCAGGCTGATGGCGCTGTGCCAGATGGAGACCTCGCCATAGGTAAAAAACAAAATACCCGTACAGAGATAGTGCTCCCAGAAAAATCACCAGCGTACTCATAGGATTTACCGATTATGAGACCAGCGGAGTTTGTTCCGGAAGTCCACTCCCCAGCCCAGTTTGTTGCGTAAAAGGGCAAAGTAATCGCTATCCGGATGTTTCACCAGGCGTGCCACGAAGGATGCTTTACGAATGGTGAGTTCGCTCCGGTTGGGAATGTCCCGTACATCCTGGCTATCTGCCGAAAGCAGCGCAAATGGCTGGTCGGTGTAAATCTTCATGCACAGATGGGAGTCGTCCGGTACAATCACCGGCCGGTTAGTCAACGAATGAGGACAGATGGGGTTTAAAATAATACACCGGCTGGTGGGCATCATAATGGGACCGTTGGAGGACAGGGAATAACCGGTAGAGCCGGTGGCAGTGGAAACGATCAACCCATCGGCCACATAATCGTTAAAATATCGCCCGTTGATGTGAGTTTGTACCTCAATTACACGCGTGGAGTACCCTTTTTCCACGGTAATTTCGTTCAGCGCGTAAATGGGTTCCGGGTCGTCTTTTAACCGACCCTCCAGCATCATGCGGTTTTCAATTCGGTATTTCCCTTCCAGAATCATGCGATACATCTCTTCGAACTGTTCCAGGGGGATTTCGGTAAGGAACCCCAATCCGCCTACGTTCACACCCAATACCGGTGTCTGGTAATATTTTACCTTATGGATGGTGCGTAGCATGGTTCCGTCTCCGCCGAAGGCGAAGATCAGGTCGCAGTGGGCGGGAATGTCGTCTTCCGGCATCACCTGGCATTCCGGAAAGTCCGAAGGCGGTTCTTTCATGATATTGTCTGCACAAATAATGGGAACCCCGCTTCTCTTAAACAAGGCTAAAATCGAGGGAAACGCCTCCCGAAACAGTTGCTTCCCGGGATGAGCCATAATTCCGAATGTTGGCATGTACATGTCCCCATTTTCACTCAAAATAAAATACCATTTTATGACACAATATACAACCGGAGTTTCAAGAAAGAAGTGCGTCATTCGATGACCGGAATGAACTCAGAAGCAGAACATCTTCCAACGAATGGCACAGCATTTGAACCACCTTAACAACGGAATAGCAGAATCGGATGCGGAACATAGCGATCATTTAAAACTTCATGTAACTTTTTTAGCACGCCTTTCATCTATTATGGGTAGTTAAATGAAAAGCGAAAAAAATTGTTAAATTAAGGAGGATTTATTTATGCCTTTCATTACTGGAGAAGATGCCAAAGCGGTCAATGAGATTCTATCTGCGCTGCCGCGAAAAGTAAAGCTGGTTTATTTTACTCAGGAAATTGAGTGCCAGTATTGCCGCGAAACTCATCAGTTGCTGGAAGAGCTGCGGGATTTGAGCGACGGAAAAGTGATTCTGGAAGTGTATAACTTTGTCAACGACAAAGACCAGACTCAGAAATACAAAGTGGATAAGATTCCGGCAACGGTAATTATGACCGAAGATAAGGATTACGGAATTCGTTATTACGGGATTCCTTCCGGATACGAATTTAGTTCCTTGCTGGAAGATATTCAGATGGTTTCTCGTGGTGAAAGCGGTTTGAGTGAGGAAACCAAGAAGTTAGCTGCTCAGATCACCAAGCCGTTGCACCTGCAGGTGTATGTAACCCCCACCTGTCCGTATTGCCCCAGCGCAGTTCATTTTTGCCATCAGCTGGCGCTTATTAACGATAATATCACCGCGGACATGGTAGAAGCGACAGAATTTCCGCATCTGGCTATGCGGTACAATGTGCAGGGTGTACCCCGCACCATGGTGGGTGAGGAATACGCCATTGAGGGTGCTCTACCGGAACCCCATTTTATTCAGCGGATTCTGGAAGGGTACAAACGGGTGTATCCCGATAATTAAGACAGGATTGGAGGAAGTATGAAACGGATTTTGGGGATTCTTTTAATTGTTGTGTTATTAAGTGGTTTGGCTCTTCAGTCCTGTGGGAAGTCGGAGGGAAAAGCAAAGAGAGAGGCTTCCAGTTCCAGTTCAACCGCTGTTCCCCATACGGAAGGACCCGCAGGTATCTCGCAGGGTCCCAAAGCACCGGATTTTTTGTTGTACGATAAAGATGGTAACGCGGTGCAGCTTAGCGATTTTTCGGGGAAGGTGGTCATCCTGGATTTCTGGGCAACCTGGTGTGGTCCCTGCCGGATGGAAATTCCCGGATTTGTTCAGCTCTACGAACGTTATAAGGACGAAGGGCTGGAAATTGTGGGTATTTCTCTGGATCGGGATGGATGGAATGCAGTTATTCCATTTATGGAGCAGTATGGAGTGAATTACACGGTGGTTCTGGGGGACCAGAACGTGGTGATGCGTTATGGTGGTATCCGCAGTATTCCCACCACGTTTGTCATCAATAAAAATGGCCAGGTGGTGGATCGGGTTGTTGGTTACCGCCCCCCGGACTACTTTGAGAATGAAGTTGTACAATTGTTAAACGAATAAAGAGTGGAGTCGGATTTATGAGTGAAATCGTGGTTAAGCAGGTTGATGGGCTGACCATGGTCGGCCGTGGTGAGAGCCGCCACTGGGTCCCCATGGATGGTCCGGAAAAGTTTCAGGGCTCCGAGGCGGGAACACGTCCCATGGAATTGTTCCTGATCAGTCTGGCTGGTTGCACCGGCATGGACGTGATCTCTTTGTTGCAAAAAATGCGGGTTAAATACCGCACCATGGAAGTGACGGTTGATTCCAGGCGGGCTCCGGAGCATCCTAAAGTGTACACCTGGATTAAGCTGGTGTACAAGATTTACGGGAAAAATCTGGAACAATATAAAGATAAAATCGAGAAAGCGATCAATCTGTCGCAGAATAAGTATTGCTCCGTTTCAGAGATGATTCGGCAAGCCAACATCCCGCTGGAACATGAATACGAATTGATTGAGGACGAAGATTGATAGCCAAATCGTTCGAATACAGAGAGCAGAGAGATCGGTTGAACTCTCTGCTTTTTTTATTGGAGAATCATGGTTTTTCCTTCTTCGAAAAATAAAATTTTTCTTGTTTTATTTGTTTGAATCTTGCTATTTTTTGCAGGAAACTAACTGAAGGAGGAATAAAATGGCTTTAATGATCACCGATGAATGTATCGCATGCGATGCCTGTCGTCCGGAATGCCCCAACGATGCCATCAGCGAAGGCGATCCTGTGTATGTGATTAATCCCGACCTGTGCACCGAATGCGTTGGTTTCTATGATGAACCTCAGTGTGTAGCGGTTTGCCCGGTGGATTGCATTGTGCCGGATCCCAACCATCAGGAAACCAAGGAAGAACTTCTGGAAAAGAAGAAAAGAATTCATGGAGAATAATTGAATTCAAAAGCGCCCGTTCTGCGGGCGCTTTTTTGTATCGGTCAGAAATGTGGATTAATTTATGTCCAGAATGTACATTTTAAAAGAACTGTGGGCCTACATGCGAGAACGCAAAAAGTGGTGGTTGGGTTCATTCATCTTGTTTTTACTTCTGCTGGGTCTCTTTGTCGTTTTTATGGAGAGCTCGGCTCTGGCTCCTTTTATTTACACTCTGTTTTAATCCCCGTAAAATTTAAAATTTCATTAATTTTATTTTACTGCCGTTGCCCGGTGGCGCGATAAAAGATATTTTTCATAATATGACCGGCGATAGCAGGATTTTCTTTCAGACGCCGGGTGGAGTAGCCAAACCAATCTGTTCCGTAAGGCACGTACACCCGTAGCCGGTGACCCGAATTGACCAGAATACGCCGTAATTGTGGGTCCACTCCTAAGAGCATCTGAAATTCATATTCCTCTGGCTTCAGTCCCAGCTCATCAATCAACCGGAGCCCATACCACACAATTTTTTCGTCGTGAGTGGCAATTCCCACATAGCATCCGCCTTTCAGCAGCTTCTCCAGGCCATACATGAAGTTGTAGTTAATCACAGTTTTGTCTTTATAAGCAATTTCTCGCTTTTCGTCATAAATTCCTTTGCAGAAGCGGAGATTGGCTTTTTCCGGAATCAGGCGGTTGATATCGTCGATGGTACGGCGTAAATACGCCTGTAGTACAGTACCCACGTGATTATTGTACTTCTTTTTGAGCTTCAGGTACATTTCCAGCGTATCGTCAGTGGTTGTCGCATCTTCCATATCGATCCGCACGAAATTGTTCATCCCAACCGCTGCTTCCACCAGCTTCTGGATGTTTTCGTAGCAAAATGATTTATCGATTTTCAGACCCATGTGAGTAGGTTTTACCGAGATATTGGCGTCCAGCTTCTCTTTGTCGATGGCTTCCAGCACGCGAAGGTATTCGTCCACAGCACGGAGGGAATCGTCTTTGTTTTTAACCTCCTCCCCCAGGACGTCCACCGTGGCCATCATACCCTGGTCGTTTAGCTCTTTAACCACTCGAATGGCATCATCCAGTTTTTCTCCGGCAATGTAATGCTTGGAAAAATATCCCACAATGGATTTGGGTACGTAAGGCAAGGAATGGGCGATTAAACGATTAAACCAGTTCATTCGTACCTCCTCTGTACGGTCAGGTTTTACAATATGTAAAGAAAATATAATTTTTTTCACAAACATTGTCAATTCTTAAAAAAATCGGTATAGTGGCGGCCGTATTCATAATTCGCTAATTGGGAATTCTCTTGTTTCCACATGCCCCTTTCTCTAAATTGCTGCCCATAAAATCAGGAGAGGTAATTGATGGATTCGTATCAGAATTTTCGCGCAGGGTATGTAGCGCTGGTGGGCAGACCCAACGTGGGCAAATCCACTCTGTTAAATCAGCTGTTAAAGATGAAATTATCCATTGTGACACACAAACCGCAGACAACCCGGAAAAAAGTGCTGGGTATTTTAAGCGGAGAGAATTATCAGATCGTTTTTATCGATACACCTGGCATCATCGAGCCTCGATACAATTTGCAGAAGGTGATGATGAAGTATGTTCGCTCTGCCATGGAAGATGCCGATGTGATTGTGTACATAGTGGACGCCTCTTCCACGCGCAAGGATTTTGAGGAGATTGGTGAACAAATTGCTCCTCTGGAAAAACCGGTAATTCTGGTACTCAATAAAATCGATCTGGTGAAAAAGGACGATTTACTTCCGTTAATCGATGCGTACCGCTCTTTATACGACTTCCGAGCCATTGTACCCATTTCGGCACTGAAAGGAGACGGACTGGATGACCTGGTCGAAGAGATTATTCAAAATCTGCCCCACAATCCACCATATTATCCTCCGGATTATGTAACCGATCAGCAGGAGCGATTTTTTGTATCGGAAATTATTCGAGAAAAAATATTTCAGCTTTACGGGGAGGAAATTCCCTATGCCTGCCACGTACAGATTGAAGAATTTAAGGAAAATCCGGGACGGAAGGATTTTATTCGTGCCATCATTTATGTGGAACGCCTTTCTCAGAAGGGAATTTTAATTGGTAAAAAAGGGCAGGCATTGAAACGGGTAGGAGAACTGGCCCGACAGGAAATCGAGGCCTTTCTGGGACGTCCGGTGTATCTGGAACTGTACGTGAAAGTGATGGAAGACTGGCGCAAAAAAGAGAGCAAATTGCGGCGGCTGGGATATTGAGCAGATGACCATGTCTCGGAAAAAACTCATTCTTTTTGATGTTGATGGAACATTAATTCTGACCGGTGGGGTGGCCATGGGCCTGATGGTGGAAGCCATCTCCCGGGTATTGGGGCATCCCATTCACTGGACGGTGCGGGATTTTGTGGGCAACACCGATCGAAACATTATTGCCACTCTTCTCATTCGCAACGGAGCCACCGAAACCCGACTGGAGAGGATGGTGGAAACCGCTCTGCAGGACTATTTGAATCATCTGGAACAATCGCTTCGGGACGGAAAGGGAATTCAGATTTTACCGGGAGTTCGGGAGTTACTGGAGCGACTTGATCAGGAGGCATCTTTCCATCTGGGATTGGTTACCGGGAATGTGTTTCGTGGTGCGCAGATTAAGTTGAGCCGCGACCATCTGTTCCGGTATTTTCCGGTGGGTGCTTTTGGAGATGATGCCATTAAACGGGAAGAGCTGCCTCCGCTGGCAATTCAACGGGCGGAAAAACATTACAACTGCTTTTATCGGCGGGAAGACATCTGGATAGTCGGCGATAGTGTCAACGATATTCGGTGCGCTCAAGCACACCAGCTCCGTAGCCTGGCTGTGGCAACAGGCAAAATTCCCGCGGAAGAGCTTCAGCAGGCTCATCCCACTGCACTGGTACCCAACCTTCGGAACACCCGGCAAATTATTCAGATTCTTTCTCAAAATTCCAACCAAATGGCCTGATATTGCTGAATTTCATAAAAAAACATCGTTTTAATAACCATTTTTACCTTGATTTTTCCGGGCAAATTAATTAAACTTTTTTGGTTTAATTTTACTTAACTTAAGTAATTTAATTCACTTAAGGTTTAATTCATTTAAGGAGGTCCTATGCGTAATATTTTAATGGTAGCACTGGTGCTGTTGCTAACAGCCAGTCTAAGTTACGGAGCCGGGTTTGGCCTGTATGAATTTGGGGCGAGATCCTCTGCTTTGGGGGGTGCAGTAGTGGCTCAGGGATATGATGCTTCATCAGTATTTTACAATCCTGCCGGAATCGTGAATTTAAAAGGGGCACAATTCTACGGTGGTTTGACGCTGCTGAGTGCGGATGTGAAATGGGTGGGACCCACTCCAATTTTCGATAATACGGTGTATCAGGCGGAGAAGAAATGGCACACGCCCATCGGGGTGTATTTCACCTATTCTTTTTCCGATAAGTTTGCCGCCGGTATCGGAGTCACCAATCCGTTCGGATTGGGCCTGGAGTGGAACAATGAATTCCCGGGACGTTTTGTCTCCCGGTACACCGATCTGAAGTCTTTTTACATTTCTCCGGTTGTTGCTTTTAAACCGATAGAAAACCTCAGCATAGGTGGTGGTATCGATATTGTGCATTCCACGGTTACGCTGGAAAGCAATATTCTGTATCCGGAAGATTCCAATCCGGGAACGGATGTGGGGGTGGCTCACATGGAGGGCTCCTCTGGTTGGGCCATTGGTTTTTCCGCTGGATTTAATTACACCATTCAAAAAGCGACGCTGGGTTTTCTGTATCGTCACAAAGTGGAAAATGATTTCGATGGAGACGCCAGCTTTACCTTCCACGATGACTATTATAAAAACTTTTTCAACAATATTGCTTCCTCTGCCGGGCTGGTGGATCAGGGTGTGAAAACATCCATTACCTATCCTTCCTTTTTCTCTGCCGGTTTGCATTATCAGATTACCGAGCAATTAGGTGCCGAGTTAGATTATATGTACTACCAATGGGATGTGTTCGAAACGTTGACCCTGGATTTTGAGAAAGCCGAAAATGTGGAGGTGAAGGAACAATACAAGAATTCATCTCAGGTTCGCTTTGGTTTAAGCTATGCGGTAAATCCCCAGCTGGAATTGCGCGCCGGTTACATTTATGATCAGACACCGCAGCCGGTGGAATCCATGAGCCCGCTACTGCCTGATGCGGATCGGAACGATTTTGCATTTGGTCTGGGTTATCGTATGGGAAATGTGAATCTGGACCTGGCGTATATGCTGGTGAAGTTTGCCGAACGTTCCACCGTGGTAAATGGAGAAGGAAAAAACTGGGACGGATTTGACGGCACATACACCTCCATTGCGCACCTGTTTATGTTCAGCGTCGGTGTGGCGTTTTAATCAACCTTTGAAAATAAAATCAGGAGATACATCATGAAAAAATTGGTTGTTTTATTGATACTGCTTGGCTTCGTTCTATTTATGAGTTGCGAGGCCCCGGATCCTTCTCAACCTTCCCTAAACATTCAATTAAATCAGTTAGCTTTACGTAAAATTGTAGCAATTGGTAATAGTTTGACCGCGGGTTATCAATCCGCCGGGATGCGTCGCGATTTTCAGGAACATTCTTATCCTTATTATATAGCAAAGCAGTTAAAGATTGAAGACAAGTTTCAGATGCCCTGGATTGAATCTCCCGGGCTGGGTAGCAGC
>Ga0256914_1002552_pt1 | contig 15089 bp, 15 predicted proteins | sample HulkmetaG_FD_191571 | JGI IMG/M metagenome (GOLD analysis project Ga0256914, IMG submission 191571) | Hydrothermal chimney microbial communities from Main Endeavour vent field at the Juan de Fuca Ridge, Pacific Ocean - Hulk | ecosystem: Environmental > Aquatic > Marine > Hydrothermal vents ... | reverse complement strand
GCCGAGGCTACACCCTGACCGAGATCATCGTGGCGGTGGCGGTGATCGCCATCCTCGCCGGGGCGATGACTCCCCTGATCTTCAAGCAGATCGAGCGTTCCCGGGCGGCCCGCGCCCGGCAGGACCTGGGCGCGGTCAAGGCCGCCTTCATCCAGTACCGGGCCGACACCCAGTACTGGCCCTGCGGCTGGGATGCGTCGGCCAGCAACAACGTCAAGGGCGCGTTCACGACGTTCTGGTGCCTGTACCAGGACGACCACCGGCACGGCTGGGACGGGCCGTACCTGGACAGGTCCGGCGGGAAGGTCAACGGCTACTACCGGGCCGCCGTCTACGAGAACGGCGAGTGGAAGGGGGTCGTCGATCCCTGGGGCCGGCCCTACCAGGTCTTCGAGGCGAACACCTCGACGGCCGGGGCGGAGTACGGGGCGGTCGTCCTCTACTCGGCGGGGAAGAACGGCCGGGTCGACACGACCGACGCCGACCTGGTCCAGGGGAACGCCTCCGGCGACGACGTCGTCGTCCTCGTCACCCGCCGGGCCGCCGACTGACGGCCCGCGCAACGGGAGAATCCCGATGCCGAGCGCAACCGCACACGCGGGCGGACTGGCTTCCCGCCTCCGCGCCGCCATCGAGGCGGGCGACCTGACGATTCCCGTGATGCCGGAGACCGCCATCCGGGTCCGGGAAGCAGCGGAAGACCCGAATACGACCGGAAGGGACATCGCACGGATCCTGGAGGCCGACCCGGCCCTCGCCGCCCGCGTGCTGCGACTCGCCAACTCGGCCCTGTACGCCGGTCGTACCGAGATCAAGGACCTCACCCACGCGATCGTGCGACTGGGCTCCTCGACCGTCGTGTCCCTCGTGGTCGGAGCCGCCGGCCAGGAGGTCTTCCGCTCGAACGCCCCCGAGGCCGCCGCGATCCTCCACGACGCCTGGACCCGATCGATCTACGCCGCGGCGATTGCGGCACTCCTGTCCGATCGTTTCTACATCCCGCGGGAGGAGGGGTTGATCGCGGGTCTCCTCCACGCCGCCGGCGAGCCGATCCTCCTCCAGTTGATCGAGGACCTGGTCGAGCGCGGCGAGATCGAACGGCCCGACCCGGCGGACCTGCGAAACCTCCTCGAGGACCTGTCGCCCGCGGCCGGTGTCCGCCTGCTCGAGGCCTGGGACATCCCGGCCCAGGTGGTCGCCGCGATCGCCCACCAGCGGGACCCGGGCGGGGCCGAGGAGGTGCACCGCCACCGGGCGGCGATGGTCGCCCTCGCCGCGGCGGGAGGCGTCGGCTTCCTGGAGGGGAAACAACCCCACGAGCTGGTCGGCGAGCTGCTGGACCACCCGGCCAACGAGCTGCTCGTCCTCGACCAGTTGACGATCGGGGCGCTCCTCGAGAAGGCCCTCGAGCATGGCCGGGAGATGGCCCGCGCCTTCGCCTCCTGAGTCCTCCCTCAAGAACCCGCCGGGGCGTCCGATGAGCCGGACGGAGGGTCCCGGGCGGGAGCCGTGTCTCCCGGTGCACGACGGGACGACAGGGACGATTCCGGAGGAGAGCAGGAGATGCGAGACAGCCGAGGCTACACCCTGACCGAGATCATCGTGGCGGTGGCGGTGATCGCCATCCTCGCCGGGGCGATGACTCCCCTGATCTTCAAGCAGATCGAGCGTTCCCGGGCGGCCCGCGCCCGGCAGGACCTCGACGCGATCAAGGCCGCCTTCGTCCAGTACCGGGCCGACACCCAGTACTGGCCCTGCAGCTGGGACGCGGCCACCAGCAACAACGTGCACGGCTGGATGACGTCCTTCTACTGCCTCTACCAGGACGACCGCCGGCACGGCTGGGACGGGCCGTACCTGGACAGGTCCGGCGGGAAGGTCAACGGCTACTACCGGGCCGCCGTCTACGAGAACGGCGAGTGGAAGGGGGTCGTCGATCCCTGGGGCCGCCCGTACCGCGTGTTCGAGGCGAACACCTCGACGACCGGGGCGGAGTACGGGGCGGTCGTCCTCTACTCGGTGGGGAAGAACGGCCGGGTCGACACGACCGACGCCGACCTGATCCAGGGGAACGCCTCCGGCGACGACGTCGTCGTCCTCGTCACCCGCCGGGCCGCGGACTGAATCCGCCGGCGGGCGGCCGGGAGGGGACCGATGGCGATCCTTCGCTTCGGGGAGCGGCTCGTCCGCGCCGGGGTGATCACCCCGGAACAGCTCGAGGCGCTCCTCGCCGAGCAGCGGGGAAGCGACCTGTCGATCGGCCAGCTCGCGGTGCGTCTCGGGTTCGCCACGCCCGAGCAGATCGCCGAGGTGCTGGCCGAGATGACCGGCCTGCGCTACGAGTCCCTGGCCCGCCGCCATCCCGATCCGGCCCTTGCCGGGCTCGTCGACGAGGAGTTCGCCCGGCAACGGCAGCTCGTGCCGGTCGCCCGGGACGGGAACCGGCTCACGGTCGCCCTGGCCAATCCGCTCGACGTCGTCGCCATCGATGCCGTCCGGGAGCTGACCGGGCTCGAGGTGGAGGCCATCGTCTCCTCCGACCGGGAGATCCGGGCGTTCCAGGACGAGCTGTACGGCCGGCCCGACGGGACCGACCGGTTCGCCGAACTCGTCGAGGCGGCGCGGCGGGCGCTCCTCGACCGGGACGAGCGCGGCGGGCGCGAACTGGGCCCCGTCCGGGAGCTGGTCGAGGAGCTGCTGCGGGAAGCGGTGCGGCGGCGGGCGACGGACATCCACGTCGAACCGGAGGAACGGGGCGTCCGGATCCGCTACCGGGTGGACGGGATGCTGGTCCCGGCGATCACCCTGCCGTCGGACCTGCGGGCCACCGTGACGGCCCGGCTCAAGATCCTGGCGGACCTGGACATCTCGGAGTCCCGGCTGCCCCAGGACGGCCGGATCCGCATGGATCTCGAGGGCCGCACCATCGACCTCCGCGTGTCGACGATCCCCTGCGTCCACGGGGAAAACGTCGTCCTGCGACTCCTGGACAAGGCGAACGTCGTCAAGGGACTCGACCGGCTCGGGATGGCCTCGGTGGACCTCGACCGGTTCCGGTCCCTCCTCGCCACCCAGGCGGGAATGATCCTGGTCACGGGCCCGACCGGTTCCGGCAAGACGACCACCCTCTACTCCGCCATCGCGTCCCTGGACGCCGAGCGATTCAAGATCGCCACCCTCGAGGACCCGGTGGAGTACGAGCTCCCCCTCGTCCGCCAGTCCCAGGTCCACGAGAAGGCCGGCTTCACCTTTGCCGCGGGACTGCGTGCCCTGCTCCGCCAGGACCCCGACATCATCTTCGTCGGGGAGATGCGCGACCCGGAGACCGCATCGATCGCGGTCCGCGCGGCCCTCACCGGCCACCTGGTGCTCAGCACCCTCCACACGACGTCCGCCCTCTCCACCCTGGCCCGGCTCGCCCAGATGGGCATCCCGCAGGACCTCGTGATCACGTCCGTCCGCGGGATCCTCGCCCAGCGGCTCGTGCGCCTGGTCTGCGAGGCCTGCGCCGAGGACGACGACCCGGACCCGATGGTCCTGCGCCGCCTGGGCCTCGCCGCCACGGACCTCGCCGGGGCGACGCTCCGGCGGGGACGGGGCTGCGCTCGTTGCAACGGGACGGGGTTCCGCGGGCGAACCGGTCTCTACGAACTGATCGTGATGACACCGGACCTGGCCGACGCCTTCGCCACCGGCGCCGCACCGGGCGAGCTTGCCCGGATCGCCGCCGCGGGGGGTACCCGCTTCCTGCGGGACGACGGGCTCGAGAAGGCCCGGGCCGGGCTCACGACCCTCGAAGAGGTCCTGCGCGCGACCGCCGATGCACCGGCGCGCGCCAGGCCGACGGGCGAGACCCTCGGGCGGGAGGAGGTCCATGCCTGAGTTCGCCTGGCAGGCCCGCTCCCCCGCGGGAGACCTGGTCCGGGGAACCGAGGAGGCCCCGGACCCGGTGACCCTGGCGCGCGTCCTGGGAGAGCGCGGACTGGTCCTCACCCGGGCCCGACCGGCGGCCCGGCGGAAGCGACGGAACCTCCCGGCACGGGCCCGCCTGCGCCGGCGGGAACTGATCCTGCTCACCCACCAGCTTGCCGACGCCCTGGGGGCCGGCATCCCCCTGGTCGAGACCCTGGTCGAGTTCTCGCGGACCTGGCCGAGCCCGCGAGTCCGCAGGATGCTCGACCAGGTGCGGAGCGAGGTGGAAGCGGGCGGCGGCTTCGCCGCCGCCCTCGCCCGCTGGCCCCGCGCCTTTCCCCGGGCCTACGTCGAGGCGGTGCGCGCGGCGGAGGAATCGGGTCGCCTCGACACCGTTTTCGCGGAGCTGGCCGAGGACCTGGAGTGGCAGGACGAGATCGCCTCGAAGGTGACGTCGGCCCTGCTCTACCCCGCGATCCTGCTGGCCGCGGTCGCCGGGGTCGCCACCCTGTTCGTGACCGTCCTGTTTCCCAAGCTCCGGCCCCTGTTCGAGGCGACCGGCGTGGAGCTTCCCCTCTTCACGCGGATCCTCCTCGGCATCTCCGACGTGGTCGTCCGCTGGTGGTACCTGCTCCCCGCGACCCCGGTCGTCGTCACCACCGCCGTCGTCCTCGGCCTCCGGACGCGGACGGGACGCGTCGCCTGGCACCGCGCCAAGCTGGCCCTGCCCGGAGTTCGCCGTGTCGTGCGCCACCTGCTGGCGGCGCGTTTCGCCCGCACGGCGGCCACGCTCCTGGACGCCGGCACGTCGATGCCCCACGCCCTCGCGATCGGCGGGGCCAGCGTGGACAACATCCCCTTCACGCGGGCCCTCGAGAGGGCGCGGGAGGACGTGGTCGCCGGCAGCACCCTCGCCGACGCCCTGGAGCGGACCGGGTTCTTCGGTCCCCTGGACGTCCGGATGATCGCCGTCGGGGAACGGTCCGGGACCCTGGTCCGGGCCCTCGGCAACCTGGCCCGGCTCCACGAGCGCCAGGCCCGGCGGGCGATCCAGGCGGCCGTCACCACGCTCGAGCCGGTCCTGCTGATCGCGATGGCCGCCATCGTCCTCGGGCTCGCCCTGTCGGTCTTCATGCCGATCTACCAGTCGATCGACGCGATCGGGAGGTGACGGGGATGCGCGGGCGGCGGCGGCAGCGGGGCTACACCTTGAGCGAGATCGTCGTGACCCTCGCGGTGATCACGATCCTCGCCGGCACCCTCGCCCCGCTCGTCGCCCACCAGGTTGCGAAGGCCCGCCGCGCCCGGGCGCTCCGGGACATCGCCGCCATCGCCGAGGCGGTGCAGGCGTTCCGGCAGGACGTCCGGGGCTACCCGGACCGGAGCGGCGGGACGTCCGGGGTGATCGGCTACCTGCTGACCGCGGGGACGGCCCCGGGAGGGCTCGGATCCTGGCAGGGCCCCGCGGGAAGGACGGCGCAGCACCTGGTCGACAACGATCCCCCGGGCGCGGACTACCCCGAGACCGGCGTCACCGCCTGGCGGGGACCGTACCTGCCCAACGACCCGGTCGACCCGTGGGGCCACGCCTACGTGCTCTCCGTTGCCGGGATGCGCGGGGACAGCGGCGTTCGGGGCTGGATCCTCTCGGCGGGACCGAACGGGATCCTCGAGACGGACGACGGAGACGACGCGATCCCGGCGGGCAGCGACGACGTCGGGTGGAGGTTGCGGTGAAAGGCGGCGGCGCGGAACGGGGCGCGAGCCTCCTCGAGACGGTCGCCTCGGTGGCGATCCTCGTCGTGCTGGCCACCGCCTCGATTCCCGGGGTTCTCCGGCTCGTGGAACAGCGCGAGGAGAGGACGTGCCGCGCCCGCCTCGACGCGATCGAGGCGGGGCTCCGGGCCTTCTGGCGGGATCACGGGCGTTTCCCCACGGGCGAGGAAGGTCTCGACGCACTGCTCGAGGACCCGGGGACGGGGGCGTGGAGGGGCCCCTACCTCCGGGCGCCCGCTCCCGGCGAGGATCCCCTCACGGACCCGCGGGGCGAGCGCTTCGGCTACGTTCCTTCCGGCGGGGGCGCGAGGGTGACTCCCCCCGGGTTCCCCGCCCTTGCCCGCACGGTCCTGCCCGGAGAGGCCGCCTTCGAGCGCGTGGCCCGGGCGGAGATGGAACTCGTGTTCGTCGCCGCGGCCGCCGAACGTTGGCGCGAGGTCCACGGGCGCTGGCCCTCCTCGCCCGGCGACCTCGCGGGACTGCTCGGGGACGACCTGCTCCGGGATCCCTGGGGCCACGCCTACCGGCTGGACACGGCACACCAGGTCCCCTGGTCGGTGGGGCCGGACGGGGTGGCGGGGACCGCGGATGACGTCTACCCGCCGGGATGGACAGCGGATGCCGTCCCGGAAGCGGAGCCCCCGCCGGCGGGCGGGGGGAGGAGCGACGTCACCCCGGCGGACGAGCTGGACGCGGCGATCGCCGCGGAACGGGCCGCGGCGTTCCGGGAGTTCCGGGCCTACGTGGCGGCGCGTCGGGATGCGTCGGCCACGTGGGAGGAGCGGTACGACCACCTGGGCCGGGCCGTCTACCACGTCCTCCGCTGGAGCGGGTTGCGCCGCCGCAAGGCAATGGGGGGATGAGCCGTGCGGCACCGGGACGAGCGGGGAATCTCCCTCCTCCAGGCGATGGTCTTCGTCGCCGCCGCGGCGATGCTGGCGGCGGCGGCGATGCCGCTGGCGCTGCGCGTGCTGGAGCTCGGTGAGCGGCGCGAGCTCGAGCACCGGATGACGGTGCTCGAGGATGGCCTGCTCGCGTTCTACCGGGACCACGGCCGGCTGCCGACCGAGGACGAGGGACTCGCCGCGCTCCTCGCGGACCCGGGCACGGGAAGCTGGCGCGGGCCGTACCTGCCGGGGGCGGACCGCGAGCTCGTTCTCGCGGATCCCCGCGGAAACGAGCTCACCTGGCGACGCTCCGGCAGAGCGGGCGTGATCGGCAGCCCGGCCTTCCCCGGCGTCTCACGGACGGTCGACCCGGCGCCGGTCGACCTGGTCTTCCAGGGCATCGCCCTGCGGGAACTGGCGAAGCTGAAGGAAGCGGCCCTGGCGTACCGGGACGACTACGGGGGCCTGCCCGACTCGGTCGGCGACCTCGTTCCATCCCGGCTCGGCGAGGACTACGCGCTCGACCCGTGGGGGCGCCCCTACGCGATCGACCCGGATGCCGGCGAGATCCGCAGCGCGGGACCGGACGGGACCAGCGGGACGGCGGACGACGTTGCGGTCCCCCTCGGCGCCACCGGGGCGGCGACGGGGACCGGCGGTGGGATCCCGACTCCCCCGCTCTTCGTCCCGACCGACCCGGCCGAGCGGGCCGCCGCGGCCGCGGAGCACATGACCCTCTACCGGCGCTACCTCGGCGAAGCGAGGGCCGCCCGGGACGGCACCCCCGCCGGGGCGGAGCGTTCCGCCACGCTGCAGGGACTCGCCCTCTACCACAGGTACCGGGCGCTCGGGATCGGGATGGACCGATGACGGGACGCGGGACAGTGGCACGCGGGTTCACGCTGACGGAGGCCGTGGTCTCCGTGGCGATCGCGGCGATCCTCGCGGCCGCCGCGATTCCGGCGGTACTGCGGATGATCGAGCTCTCCGAGGAGAAGACGACCCGGGCGCGTCTCGCCCGGCTCGAGGAAGGGCTGCTCGCCTTCTACCGGGACCACGGCCGGTTCCCTACCGACGACGAGGGCCTCGACGCCCTCCTCGAGGACCCGGGCACCGGCGCCTGGAACGGCCCCTACGTCTCGCCGGGCGGGACCGGAGAAGACCCCCTCGAGGACGCACGAGGCAATCGGTTCGTCTACACCGGGGGCCGGACGAGCTGCCGGATCGTCCCCCCCGGGTTCCCGGACCTGGCCCTCGACGTCACCGCTGCCCCCGTGGTCGCCGAGTGGGTGGCGCGCGCGCGGGAGGAGATCGCCCGCTTGAACGACGCGGCCGAGGACTGGCGGGAGGTCCACGGCAGGTACCCCTCGTCGGTGGACGACCTCGTCCCCGGGACGCTCGGCGCGGACTACGGGACCGATCCCTGGGGGAACGCCTACCGGGTCGACCCCGCCCGGGAGACGTTCTACTCCGCGGGACCGGACGGGGTGCCGGGAACGTCCGACGACGTTCATGCCCCGGGGTTGTGAGCCGATAAGGGAAGAGGAGGAGGACGGGTGTCCCGGAGACGAGCGAGGATCGGGATCGAGATCGGCCCGGAGGCGGTGCGCGCCGTGGCGCTGCTCGGGCGCCGGGCACCGTTCCGCCTCGGGGACGTGGCCGAGCAGCGGATCACCGGTCTCGAAGAGGTCCCGACCGCCCTCGCCGAGGTGCTCGGGAGGCTCGGGGCGAAGGGGCCCGCCCACCTCGTCCTGCTCGGGATCCACGGGCATCACCTGCGTCTCCGCTTCCCGCCGATGCGCCGTGCCGAGCTCGACGAGGCGCTGGACCTGCACCTGGCCCAGGTCCTCGAGGAACCGCCGGCGACCTTCCTCGTCGGCCGACGCGCGCGGCGGGAGGAAAACGGGGCCCTGGTCGTGGACCTCCTCGCCCTCCCGCGGGACCCGGTCGAGACCTGGTGCGCCCAGCTGGCGGCCTCGGGCTGCCCGGTCGCGTGGATCCGGACCCCGGCGGCCGCCGTGCTCGCGGAGGATCCCCGCCCCGCGGCGGAACGGGGCGGGGGGCTCCTCTGGGTCGACGCCGGGGGAACGCGGACGGTGCTGACGTTCCTCAAGGGGGACGAGATCGTCCTCGTGCGGGAGATCCCCCGCCGGGACCCGGACGGGGACGACCAGCTCGCGCGGATCGAGCGCCGGCTCGCGGACTTCCAGGAGATCGAGCGCTCGATCCTTTATTACCGGCAGCACCACGACCGGGGCGGCGTGAAGGAACTGGTCCTGTGCGGTGACCCGGAGGAACTGACGCCGCTCCACGAGCAGATCGCGCCGCCGCTCCGGGAGCTGGAGGTCCGCATCCGGCTCGTCGATGCGTGGGGCCTGGTTGCCCGCGAGAAGGATGACCTCGACCCCGGCACCGGGCCGCGCCTGGCACTCGCCGTCCGCGCGGCATCGTCGTCCCCCGGGGACGGACTCGGCATCGTTCCGCCGGCGACCGTGGCGACGCGGCGCCGGGTCCTGCGGGACCGGGCCCTCGCGGGGGCGGCGGCCGCCGCGGTGGTGCTCAGCGCGGGGCTCGCCTGGCACGGAGCGGGGACGACGGCCACGCTTCGCGAGGAGCTCGCCATCGAGCGCGCCCGCCTCGCCTCCCTGCCCGAGCCTCCCGGCGATTCCGGGAAACCGGTCGTGCAGGTCCACCCGCCCCGGGCCCCGGACTGGTCGGGCGTGCTCTCCGAGATCGGCATCCTCGCGCGTCCCGGCATCGACTACGACGAGCTGGAGCTGGTGATCACGGGGGACGGACCGGTCGTCGGTATCGTCGGGACCGCCGGCGGACGGGACACGCGGGCCACCGGGCTTCTCCTCGCCGGGCTCCACGAGGGCATCCTCGCGAGCGCCTACGCCCGGGGGATCCCCCGCCTTGCGGCGGCGACGGATCCCGCGGCCCGTCGCGGCGAGCAGGTCCGCTACGCCCTCGAGGGGACGGTGGACGACCGTCCTGCCGGGGACGCGGAGGCCGGGAACCACGGGAAGGAGGGCCGATGAACCGCCCGCGTCTCCTGGCCGCCTGGCTGGTCCTCGCCGCCGTCGGCTCCATCGCCCTCGGGGCGGTGGCGTTCCGGGAGACCCGCGAGCGCGCTCGCCTGCAGCGGGAACTCGCGACGGTGCGGGAGGAGATCCGGGTGCGCCTCGGCCAGGCGGAGCGGCACCGCGACCGGGTGCTCGTCCGGGCTCCCTTCGCCACGTGGGCGCACCTGGTCGCGGGGCTGCACGAGGCCGCGGCGGCGAGTCGACTCGACCGGTTCCGGTACGTGACCCTCGGCGTCGTACCGCTCACCGATCCCGCCGCGCCGGTCCCCGTGGACGCCGGCAGGAAGGAGGAACGCGACGGATCGGACGACAGGACCGGTCGCGGGGAACCGCCGGCGCCGTACCGGGCGATGCGGGCCCGGGTCGAGGGAGGCGGTACCTACGGCCAGGTGGTCTCGTTCGTCCGGGCCCTCGCCGCCGTGGACCCGCCGCTCCGCCTCGACCGGATCGTCGTGCGGGCCGGTCCCGACGGGCCCTCCTTCGAGGCGTACGTCCACCTGGTGACCGCCCTTCCGGTCGAGTCTCCCCGCGTGGTCGCCCTCGACCGGGTTCCGCCGGACGATCTCCCCACCGGTCTCGGGGAGACCCTCGCCGGGCTGGCACCCGCCGGCGCGCCACCCGCTCCCGCGGAGGTGACGAGATGAGCCGCGGCAAGGTGATCACGCTGGTCGGCCTGGCGGTGGCCGTGCTGCTGTTCGACGCCTGGTTCTTCCTGGGCAGTGGCCGGGCCGCCGCGCCCGTGGAGGCGCTCGACGACGCCGCGCCCGTGGAGGCGCTCGACGAAGCGGCGCCGGGGAACGCTGGCGGGTTTCGCCTGGCAGACCTGCTGCCCGGCGCGACAGCCGCGCCCGCTCCCCGGGAGGCGGCCGTCCCGTGGCACGATCCTTCCACGTGGCCCCTGCCCCGTCCGCGGTCGCCGCGCAGAGGCCGGTTTCGCCCGGGCCTGATGGTTCGGCGCGGCGCCGCAACCGCCGCGATGGCGTCTTCCCTTCCCGAGCGCGTTCCCGTGATCCTCTGGCGCCCGGAAGGGGCGCTCGCGCTGCTCGGGGACCGCCTCGTCCGGGAGGGAGACCGGGTCGGCCCCTGGGTCGTGCGGGAGATCCACCCGGACCTGGTCCGGCTCGCCCGGGTCGACCGGCCGGGGGAGATCCGCGACCTGCCCCTCGGCGGGTCTTCTCGACCCCTCCCGGACGCCGCCGCCGGCACCGCGGCGACCCAGCCGGTTCCCGCCTCCGCCACGGTCCCATCCACCGCGCCGGCGCCGCCGGTCCCGCAGGAGGTTCCCTGATGGATTGCCGGAACGCAGCGTTCGCCCCGCTCGCGATGGGCCTGGCCATGCTTCTCGGTGCGTGCGCCTCGGGCACGGCGCGGGGGCCCGCTCGCCCGTTGGCGGAGGTCCCGGCCGGGATGCCCGCCCCGCAGGTGCGCGTGGAAACGCCGGCCCTCCCCTCGCTCGAGACGACGGTCCTCGACCCCGGGGAGGACGGCCTGGCGGACCTCGAGAAGCTCTTCGCCGGTGCCCCCCCGGTCACCCTGAACGTGGAGGACGCCCCCCTGGAGGAGGTCCTGCGGGTCCTGTCCGAGGCTTCCGGGCGCAGCCTCGTGCTCGCGCCGGGGATCGAGGCCCGGGTCTCGGCCTCGTTTCACGAGGCGCCGATCCCGCGGATCCTCCGGGTGCTTCTCGGGGACCGGGGACTCGGGGTCCGTGCGGAGGGAAACCTGGTCCGCGTCGTGCCGGCCCCCCTCGCCACCGTCGCGTTTCACCTCTCGCTGCCGGACCTGGGCGGCACGGGAGGCGAGGGAGCGAGCACGGGAGGACCGAGCTCGACGACCTGGAAGACGATCGACGAGGCGGTGCGCCTGGTGCTCTCCCCGCGCGGGGAGATCCATCTCGACCCCGAGGGCTCCCTGCTGATCGTCCGTGACGCGCCGGCCCGGATCGAGCGGGTCCGAAAGGTCCTCGAGGAGACGATCGCTCCCCGTCGACGCCAGGTGACGATCGAGGCGTCGATCCTCGAGGTCGCCCTGGACGACGGTCTCTCCTACGGGATCGACTGGTCGGCGCCGGACCTGCTGGCGACGATCTCGGGCAGCCGGGTCACCGGCAGGATCGCGACGCGACTCGTCCAGGACGAGGGGGTCGTCACCTTCGCGATCGACTCCCACAAGCTGTCGGCCCTCTTCAGGGCCCTGCGGGACCGGGGCCAGCTCGAGGTGCTCTCCGCCCCCCGGCTGACCACGCTGAACCGCGTTCCCGCCCGGATCGCGATCACCGAGGAGATCCCGTACTACACGTCCGATTTCAGCGCCGTCGGGCAGGAACCGATCCAGTCGATCCAGGTGGAGTTCCGGGAGGCCGGCGTCGTGCTCGAGGTGACGCCGATCGTCGCCTCCACGGGAGAGGTGACGCTCCTCCTCCATCCCAAGGTGACCGAGCTGACCGGCTGGACGCCGGCCCTGCCGAACCTGCCGCCGAACCCGATCCTCGACGTGCGCGAGGTGACGACGACCGTCCGCGCGACCCACGGCCAGTCGGTCGTCCTGGCCGGCCTGATCCGCAACCGGTTCCACGAGCAGCGGCGCGAGGTCCCGGGGCTCGGGCGCGCTCCCGGCGTGGGGGCCGCGTTCCGCAACCTCTCCCAGTCCGCCGAGCGGACGGAGCTGGTGATCGTCATCACCCCGGTGGTTGCCGACGCGGAATGGCAGCGGCGCGCGGTCGAAAAGGGCCTCGGCGACCTCGAGAGGCTGCGCCGCCCGTTCACGCCCGGCCCGGTCCGCGGGATCCTCCACGGGCGCGTCCCCTAGGGAACGGCGGGCGGCCTGCCGGCCGCCCCCAGAAAAGACCACGGCGACGGGTCTCTCGCAGGGGTCGCCGCAAGGCGAGAGGGCCTTTGTAGGGGTCGCCGGCAGGCGACCCGGGCGGCGCGACGCGCCGCGTCGTCACTCGCCGAGAAGAACGGCGCGCAGGGAAACGGCGTCCGTGAACCGCATGGTCCGTATGCCGAGCCCGCGTGCCGCGGAGAGGTTCTTCTCCCGGTCGTCGACGAACAGGAGCTGCCCCGGCTCGACGCCGATCCGGGCGAGCACGGCCTCGTAGTAGGCCGGGTCGGGCTTGCGCGCCCCCACCTCCCAGGACAGGTGGTGCCCGGAGAAGAACCGATCGAGCCGGAACCGGCGCTCGAGATCGAGGTACCACCGCGGGTAGTTCGACATGACGTGCAGGGGCAGGCGGGAAGCCAGCTCCCCGAGCAGTTCCTCCATTCCCGGGAGGAACCGGTATCGCCGGTCGGCAGCCGCCCGGAACGCCGCCGGGTCGAGCGGCCCGCGGCCGCTTCCCGGCTTCCAGAACCGCCTTCCCCACTCGTCGTCGTAGATCTCGCCGAGCTCGAGGGCGCCCCACGCTTCCCGGTCCATCCCCCGGTAGACCTCCTCCACCGGGAGCCCGGTCACCTCCTCGATCGCCGGCACGAACGGGTCGGCGAGGACCGTGTCCATCAGGTCGAACCCGATCACGCGGATCTCGTCCAGCACGTAGGTCTCTCCCCGGGGCCGCGCCCATTATGCTGGGAGCATGGACGACGGCCCGGACGATTCCCCGGCGGAGCCCCGCTTCGTCGCCGACGCGATGCTCGGCCGCCTCGCCCGCTGGCTGCGGCTGCTGGGCTGGGACGTGCTCTACGACCCGTCGCTGGACGACCGGGAGCTCGCCCGTCTCGCGGCCCGGGAGGGTCGCATCCTCCTCTCCCGGGACCGTGGTCTCCTCGCCCGGCGCATCGTCCGGCAGGGACTGTTCGTTCGAGACGACGACGTCGGTCTCCAGCTGGCCCAGGTGCTCCGGGACCTGGAGCTGCGCCCGGATCCGTCCCGCGCCTGGACCCGCTGCAGCGTGTGCAACACGCCGACCGAGGCGGTCCCGAAACCGTCCGTGGAAGGGCGGGTGCCGGCGTACACGTTCGCCACCCACGATCGGTTCCGGCGCTGCCCGGGCTGCGGAAAGATCTACTGGGCGGGCACCCACAGGGCGCTGGCCTGCGCCGACCTCGCCCGCTGGCTCGGAAAGACGCCGTCCCCGGGGTGCGGCGGCGAGGACCCGCAAAAAGTTCCTTGACGAGCGGGAGGTCGCGCCCTACTCTTCCGCACTGCGGGCGGCTAGCTCAGCTGGGAGAGCACCTGCCTTACACGCAGGGGGTCACTGGTTCGAGCCCGGTGCCGCCCACCTCACGCCAGGAAGAGCGGGGGCGTGGTGCAGCTGGTTAGCACGCAGGCCTGTCAAGCCTGAGGTCGCGGGTTCAAATCCCGTCGCTCCCGCCAACCTTCCTTTCCGGTTCCACGGAATCGTCGGCGAACCCCGCCCGGGCCGCGGACCGCTTGGCCGCTGCGACCCGGATCCGGCCGCGCCAGTCCCGGGTCGTCACCAGCTCGACGTTCATCCCGGACCCGACATAGAGGAACGCGATCGGGTGGTCGTCGAACGCTTCCCCGGGCTGGGGTGGCGAGAGAACCCGGGCCCCGAGCGAGACGAGGGATGCGATCGTCCCGTCGAGATCCTCGGTGTAGTACGCGAGATGATGGAGAACGCCGCCGGACCTGGCGGCGCGGGCGAGAGCGGAGTTCGGCTCCACCGCCTCGAACAGCTTGAGCGGGAGCGATCCTTCCTTCTCGAGAAAGACGACCCGCACCTTCTGCCGCGTGTTGACCACCGGCACGGTCGCCTGCCGGTAGCCGAACAGGGTGCGGAACGTCGTCACCGCGGAATCCAGGTCCTTGACGAGGATGCCGATGTGGTCGAGCTCGAGTCCCTCGAGGACCTCGCGCGTCGTCGGTCCGGCCATCGCACCTCCGGGTGCCTCCCCGGTGGCGAAGATGGCGCCCGCGGATCCCGTCGGCAAGGGAGTGGGGACACGCCCTCCCGCCTTGCGACATTCGTCGCGTTTGTCCGGTCTCATCTGGTCCGACCCCTTTCCGCCCCGTTGCCCGTCACCAGGATGCTCGAAGCGTACGGCACGAAAGGGTGACATGCACGCCGGCGAGGACCACCCCTGCGGAGATCGCGCAGCGGGACGCACCCGTGAGCCGAGCCGCAGGAAAGACCGAGGTCCGGGCGGGGCCCGCCCGGACCTTGGCGAAAAGGAAAGAGCCTGCCCGCCCCACCGATGGGCCCCTGGGACGGGCAGGACTTCCCGCTGGCTTGTCGGGCGCTACGCCATCGCTCAGTCCTCGATCGCCCCGGGCGCGGTGTCGGCCCAGAGGATCCCGTCGGCCCAGAGGATGCCGTCGGCCCACAGGATCCCGTCGGCCCAGAGGATCCCGTCACCCCAGAGGACGCCGTCCGCCCAGAGGATCCCGTCGGCCCAGAGGATCCCGTCGGCGTAGAAGCTGCTGTCGGCCCAGAGGATCCCGTCACCCCAGAGGACGCCGTCCGCCCACA
>Ga0256914_1002551_pt1 | contig 15094 bp, 11 predicted proteins | sample HulkmetaG_FD_191571 | JGI IMG/M metagenome (GOLD analysis project Ga0256914, IMG submission 191571) | Hydrothermal chimney microbial communities from Main Endeavour vent field at the Juan de Fuca Ridge, Pacific Ocean - Hulk | ecosystem: Environmental > Aquatic > Marine > Hydrothermal vents ... | reverse complement strand
ACCTCCACATGGTCGCCTTGTTGCACCAATACAAAATACCCTTTTTGTAAGGCTTCTTGTTGTAAATGTTTTGGAAAAACTTTGCCTGCTATCGCTCCATACACTTTGTAATTTTTGAACGAAGGATGAAGTCTTGGAAATTTTTCTATTTGGCTTTCTATCTGTTTAAAAACTTTTTTTGTTACTTTGTTTTTTACTTCTACCAAGCCAACAGATTTTCCATTTTCCAAAAAAATATCTATTTGTAGTTCTTCTAAATCTTTTGTTCTGGATACATTTCTATCTACAAAATCAAATTTTATATCACCCAACACAGGTTTTCTTTGCAATGATGTATAAAAAAATGTTTCAGTATCTTCTCCTATAGATTTATTTACTCCTTGAATATTTTTTGTGAGTTCTTTTACTATTTTATCGGTTTCTTTGATTTGCTCGTTAGTTTCTTTCATCTGCTCGTCGGTTTCAGCAAATTTTGCAGATAACATTTTATCTGTTTCGGCAAATTTTTTATCGGTTTCTTTCATCTGTTTACTGGTTTCCTTTTGAGTTTTAGCAATACTATTAATTAATGCCAATATTTTATCATATTCTTGATTTTGTTGTGTCGTCATTATTTTTTATTAAAAAATAAATTTTTATATTTTTATAATATCATATATTTTACTTTTTTTCTAGTGTATTTCCCCCGTAGGGGCGTACCCTTGTGGTCGCCCTTTTATTCTGTTTATTTTGGACTCATCACCTCCACATGATCGCCTTGTTGCACCAATATAAAGACACTCTTTTTGCGAGATATCTTTTTTAAGAAAAACTCATCAAAACCCTTGAACTCTTTGATAAAATTGATATAATAAGCATGATTTAAATATCAAAAAGTTTTTGATATTGAGTTCCTCTTGTTTAGAAATAGCTTTAAACAAGCCTTCTCAATTCTTTTATATTGAAAAATATAAGCCAAACTTTTATCGACTAAGGAATTTTTATTTATATATTATGCTAGTATCACTTGAAGAACTTGCTCAAAATGCAGTTCACTTTGGACATAAAACGTCTCGATGGAATCCAAAAATGAAAAAATATATTTACTCTGCTACAAATGGAGTTCATGTATTTGATCTAAATAAAACAGCAGAAGGATTAAAAAACACTGTTGTAGAATTAGAAAAACTTGCGAAAAAAGGAAAAACAATTTTATTTGTTTCTACAAAACCTCAAACAAAAGTAATGCTTGAAGAATTTCGAGAATCTACTGGATATCCAATTGTTGTAAATAAATGGGTTGGTGGAATGATGACAAACTTTGAAACTATCAAAGGACGAATTAAAAAAATGAAAAATATTGAAACAATGATCACAACAGGTGAAGTTGATAAATATACAAAAAAAGAACAATCTAAACTTCGAAAAGAATTAGAAAAACTTCAAGATGCGTTTGATGGTATTAGAGATCTTCACAAAGCTCCAGATGCAATGTTTATTGTTGATGGAAAAAGAGACATTAATGCTATTAAAGAAGCTCAACGATTAAATATTCCTGTTCTTGGAATAGCTGATACAAATGTTAATCCTGATGATTATACTACCTTAATACCTGCTAATGATGATGCCATTTCGTCTCTTGCATATATTCTTTCTTTTGTATTTGAAGCAGCTGATAATAATCCTAAATATACAAAATAATTATTATTTTAATTATTAAAAATTTAAAAAAACAGAGAATTAATTATTCTCTGTTTTTTTATTGTATATAATATTTGTTATAATCTCGTTACATACTATTATTTCTATAAAAAAAAAATAAAATATATATGAACACAATATACTTAGGACTTGGCTCTAGCCTTGGAGATAAAGAAATTATCATGAAAAAAACTTTAATTGAAATAGAAAAATGGGGAGAAAACTTTAAAAGTTCTTCTTTTTTTTATTCTGAACCATGGGGAGGAGTCGCACAAAATCAGTTTTTAAATACAGCCTGCAGAATTGATATAAAAAATATTTCCCCAGAAGAATTATTACAAAAAATTCATGCATTAGAACTAAAATTTAACAGAACAAGAACTATAAAATGGGAAGATAGAACATTAGATATTGATATTTTATTGTACGGAAATCAACACATACAAACAAAAAAACTTATAATTCCACATCAATATCTATTGGAAAGAGACTTTGTATATACACCTTTACTTGAGATTTTTGAAAAAAAATATTCATATGAAGATTTAAAATCATATATAAATATTATAATTAAAAAATAAATAATCTATAATATTAAAAAGTTCATGATATAATATTTTTATGATATCTTTAAAAAATACATTTTCGGGAATAAAAGGATTTTTAGTAGGATTTTTTCTTATACTAAGCATAATATTTATTTATATATATTATAGCTTTTTTTATTTTTCATTTTTTATACCAGCATTCAATCAAATAAATAAAAATGAAAGCACAGTATTAATAACTTTGCATAACGAAAGCGAATTACGCCCAAATTTAGGATTTCTTACAGGATTTATTTTGTTACAAAAAAACAAAGAAGGAATATTCAGTATGGAATTTCATGATTCTTATGATATATCAGCACCAAAAAAACCAATAATCGCACCAGATATAATAGAAAAAAATTTTTCAGCAGATTCTCGATATCAAGGCTGGGTATTTAGAGATAGCAATTTCAATATGCAATATTCTCAAAATGCAAAAAATGCAATTGCTTTTTTACAAAATGACAAGAGATATAAAACTTTAAATATATCCGCTGTAATATCACTAGATATGCATGCAATAGAAGAAATTATAGACACAATTGGTGGAATAAATTTTGAAAATAAGATTATTTATGGAAACAATTTTTTTTCTGTTTTAGAGTCAAAAGCAAAGCAATTTGATAGATCTGACGAAAATGCATGGAAAAACAGAAAAGGAAGCATAAAGCCATTGGCAATTGCTATTATAAAAAAATGTATAACCAGTGTTTTTGCATGGAAGGATATTTCAAACACATTAAAATCTTTATTTGCAGACCAGCATATATTGTTTTATTCTCCTCAGCCAAATATTCAAAAAATATTTTTAGACAATGGAATATCTGGAAATATTAATTTACATGAAAATAATATTCCATGGGGCCTAAATATTGCAAATATTGGAGGAAAAAAAGGCGATAGATATATAGAAAAAAATATAAAATCAGTATTCTCAATTGATAAAAATGGAAATATAGTTGAAAAATTAAAAATACAATTTTCGCACAACGGAACCAGAAATCTTCATTCTGATAGATATTTTGGATATATAAGAATTGTAAAACCAAAAAATTCAAAACTTATATCTTTTTCTAAAAATAAAAATTATATAAATACACCAACTTCACACACCGAAAGCTTTCCAAAGACTTCAGAATTTGATTTTTTCTTTTTTATTGATCCGTCGTCTCAAGAAAATTTAGAATTAATATTTCAATACCCCCCCCATATTAACGTAGAAAATCCCCCAATAACCTTTGATATTTTTACACAACCAGGAATTGTAAAAATGCCAACTCAATTTATTTTTCAAGCCTTTGCCGATTCTCAAATAAAGATTGATAATTGTAAAAATACAGAATATGCAGAAAATATATCTTCATGTTTTTTTACTGCCCCAAAAACTCCAAAAACAATTACAATTACAAAAAAAGCAGATACAACACTTCCAATCTTTGAAGATGTTATATTTTTAGAAAATGGTAAAAAAATAAAAATTCAATTTTCAGAAGAATTAAATCCCATAAAAAAAACAGATATATTTATAGTAAATAAAACTGAAAATATAAACATACCAATTACTTCTATAGAAAATAAAACACGCTCTATTGAAATCACTTTAAAAACAGCTTTATCATCTAAAAATAGAACTTTTTACAATGTTTTAATAAATAAATTATCAGATATTTCTGGAAATAGTTTTGATATATATAATACGGTTATTGCATATCCAAAATATAAGTAAAGTATAAAATTGAGAAATATCGACATTTTTAGCTTTTTTTGTTAAAATAGAGATAATTATTAGTTAATTTCATCATTATGATTTTATCACTCGACGCAGATATACAAGCAAGATCTTCATTTGGAGATATTATTCGGTCTCAACGCTCTTTTACTCCTGAAGGATTTTCTGAAAAAGTTTGGATTATTTTTGAAGGAAATAAAACAGGACAAGAATTATTTGACGAAGTTTGCGAGCAAGTATTTGAAGAAATTTTTGAAAATGCAAAAGAAAGTGTTGATTCCCCAATTGCTCGATTTGAACGAGCTATGAGAAAGTTAAATAAAAAAATAGATACAGATGTTCGCCTCCCTGAAAATTTTTTATTTGAAAATTCTTTTGCTATTTTATTATCAGTAGATAATGAAATTCATTTTACAACCCTTGGAAATTCAGAAGTTTATTTTGTGCGGTCTGGAAAAGTTATGCATGTTTCAGATGGAATTTCTGCCCAAACACTTTCAGATGAACTCTTTTTAAATGTTGCCTCTGGAGAATTACAAGACGGAGATGTAATGATTTTTTCAACATTAAAATTGTTAAAATATATGACTCATGCACAAATGCAAGAAATTGCAGAAAATGATTCTCATGAGATAATTGCAACATTAAATGAATTTATTGATATAAAAGAAGGTGGAGTATCAGGTTGCATTGTTGCACATGGAGCCCCTCCTCTTCCATTTGAAGAAACTATTTTACATGAAAATTATCTTACTCAATCTCAAGCACATAATTCAAGTTCTATATTTGCACCAATTGGTAAATTTTTTACACAACTAAAACATAAAGTTGAAGGAAAAATTCCTCAAGAAATTTTATTCTTGGGTGTTGGTATATTGTTCTTATTTTTAGTTTGGTCTGGAATTGGAATACTTTCGAGCGGAGCAAGTGGAGACACTCAAAAATACAAAACACTATTAGAAGAAATTAACACAGAAATTGGAACAGCAAATTCTATTATTAGAGATAATAGAGAAGAAGAAGCATTGGTTTTTTTGGCAAAAACAAAATTAAAAGCAGAAGATGCATTACAAAATTCAACATTTCCAGCAGAAAGCCAAAGATACTTAAATAAAATAGTGGAAATGGAAGACGAGATAACAAATACAACAAGAATCTCAGGAAATGCATTTGCAGATATTTCAACAAAAAATCCAAAAGATATTTTAAATGGAGTTTTTATATTTGACAAAGAACTCTATTCTTTTAGTGCTAAAAACTTATATAGAATTGTAGGAAAAAATATAGAAAATGTTATTTCTTTAAAAGAAGAAGAAGAGGTTATAAAAGCAACTCCTTTAGAAAAAAAACAACAAATGGTATTTTTGACAAAAAGAGGAGCATTACTAGAAGTTTCAAAAACAGAGACTTCATATGCAAAAACAGACGATGCTGCAAGCTGGAAATCAAATGCAAAAAACATAGGATTTTATGATAGAAATATTTATATTTTATCGCCAGAAAATAATGAAATATATAAATATAAAAGAGGACAAGACACATACTCTAAACCATCTGCATATAACAAAACATCAGATTTACACGATGCATTAGACCTTACAATAGACGGAAGTATATTTGTATTAAAAGAAAATGGTGTAGTTTTAAAACTATTAAAAGGAGTAGAACAAGATTTTGAGCTGAAAAAAACACCGAAAAACTTTAATTCAGTAACCGAAATTTTAACATCCGTAGACTCTGATTTATTACTATTTTTATCTCCAACAGAAAAAACAATATTTGTATTTAAAAAGAATAAAAATAGCGCTGTATACACAGAACAAATTGTTATAGACACAGAAGATGAAGAGCTCTCTGGGCTCACTTTAGACAATGAAATACACAGAATAATAGTAAGTGGAAAACAAAAATTATACGAAATTCCTCTTATTACACAATAATTATTTAATTTTTAATGAGTAATGAAATCTTTTTTTGCAAGCGTTATCTCAAACAAACAAATCGCTCAAGATACTCACCATATAACCTTTTCTACAGATCCAAATATCCATTTTACAGCTGGTCAATTTTTTAATATTAAATTAAAAAATCCTGATAATTCTAGTAAAATGCCTTTTATTTTTAGAGGATATTCCGTTGCTTCTTCACCTAAAAAATTACCCATTTTTGAATTATGTGTAAAAGTTGTAAAATTTAAAGATAAAGATTCTGGAGAAGAAAAAAAAGGAATAGGTTCTGGATTTTTAGGAAAACTGAAAGCAGGTGAAAATGTAGAATTCATAGGACCATTTGGTCATTTTTTGAAAAAATCACCAGAAAAAAAAACAGTAATGCTGGCAACAGGAACAGGAATTGCACCAATGAGAGCTATTTGTGAAGAATTATCTGAATTAAAATTTTCAACAAAAACTGTTTTATTATACGGAGTCTCTCAATCTCAATTTATTTGTTATAATAATTTTTTTCAAAATTTAGCAAATATTTATAAAAATTTCGAATATAGATTATTTATTTCCAGAGAAACAGATGAAAAAATAAAAAGTCTAAAACAAGATAAAATATATAAAGATACAAATATATCAAAAGGAAGAATAACTCGTTATTTAGAAAAGATACCAACCGAAGATTGCAAAAATACAGATTTTCTTATTTGTGGAAATCCTGCTATGGTAAAACAGGTAAAAACAATTTTACAAGAAAATAAAAATGTTGAAAAAACAAATATTATTACCGAACAATATTAAAATATATTAATTTATAAAAATATGAGTGCTTTAAAAAAAATATTAATTACAGGAGGTGCAGGATTTATTGGTTCTAATTTTGCCAATATTCATAAAGAAAATTATAAAATTGTAGTACTTGACAATCTATTTTTAGGAGATAAAGAAAATTTAGATAATCATGAAAACATAACTTTTATAGAAGGTGATGCATGTAACCCCGAAGATTTAAACAAATGCTTAGACATACTTGAAGGAGATGTAAACTTTGTTGTTCATTTTGCAGGAACATCTTCACAACCAATGTTTAATGGAGATGGATTTGCATGGGGATATACAAATGCCATTTCAAGCTTTGTGCATACTCTTGAATGGGCAAGAAAAAAAGGAGCTACAAAATTCCTTTATGCTTCCACTTCATCTTTATATGCAAACAACCCTCTTCCTTTGGTAGAAACTCAAGTAGTAACACCTCCAAATCATTATGCGGTAACAAAACATGTATATGAAGAATGTGGAGCTTGTTACAACAAAGTGTATCCAGAAATGGATATTGTAGGATTTCGATTTATGTCTGTTTATGGACCAAACGAAGAAGCAAAAGGAGTATATGCTAATTTAATTTCTCAATTTGCTTGGGATATTGGACGAGATTTAGCTCCTGTTATTTATGGTGATGGTACGCAAACACGAGATTTTACAAATGTAAAAGATATTGTTCAAGGAATTACACTTGCTATGGAATCTGAAAAAAAACTAGGTGCCGATTACTTTAATATAGGGCTTGGAAAATCAACATCATTAAATGATATTGTAAATGCTTTAAATAAAGCTTTTGGAAAAAACATAAAACCAGAATATATTGAAAATCCCATAAAAGAATCATATATTCAAGATCAATATGCAGATATTTCAAAAATACAAAACATACTAGGATTCAAACCAACTATTACCCTTGAAGAAGGAATTCAAAATCAAGTAGATAATTTAAGGCTTGAAAAAGTAAAAAAAAACAAGTAGTGACGACTTTAGATAATAACAAAAAAGCAGATGATTTTATCATCTGCTTTTTTTATTATTTAGTTTAAAGGTTCTAAAACTTTTAAATTAATTCGTTCATTATTTTGAGAGCCAATCATTCGAAGCAATGTTCTAATAGATTGAATTGTTTTTCCTTCTCTTCCTATCAATCTCCCCATATCAGAAGATGCAACTTGTAATTCATAAAGAATTCCTAATTCATCAACTGTTTTCACAATATTAACAGAATTTGAATCCTCTAATATAACATTAAGAGTATACTCTAAAAAATTTTGAGATCTATCAATCATAAACAATAATTATAAGTTCTTACGCTTCTTCAGAATCAGCTTCTGCGGCTTTCGCAGCTTCTTCCTTTGTTGGTTTTGTAACTCGTTTTTCAACAAATTTTTCTAAACCTTTCATTCCTTGTTTAACAGCTAATCGAGCAACTGTTTGAGATGGTTGAGCTCCATTTGAAATAAAGTATTCTATTCTATCTGTTTTTAAAACAACATCTTTTTTTATAGGATCATAATGTCCTACAATTTCAATAAATCGTCCTTGTACAGCTCGAGCTTTTTCCGCTACAACAATTCTGTAAAACGGTCTATTTCGTCGCCCTTTTCTTTGAAGTCTAATTTTTAACACTTACTTTAAAATTAAAATATAATATAAATTCGACCTCTATTTTCCCTTAATATACTCTTTTCGTCAATAGATTGTGAAAAACATTATTAAAACACTTTTTTTTGCATAACAATTCTACTATACTTATAATAAAATTAATTTTTTAAATATTATATTTTAATACTTATGAATACATATTCGTCAGAAATACAGCAGTTAATTACAGATATTAATAAATTAAAAAAACAAAAAAATGCTATTATTTTGGCTCATAATTATATGAATCCAGAAATTTTTGAAGTAGCAGATAGTATTGGTGATAGTTTTGAGCTATGTAAAGCTGCACAAGAAATAGACTGTGAAACTATTGTTTTTGCTGGAGTTCACTTTATGGCAGAGGCTGCAAAATTGTTAAACCCAAACAGAAAAGTTCTGCTTCCTTCTCTTTCTGCTGGATGTTTCATGGCGGACACCATCAACGCAGAAGGTTTAAAAAGAGTAAAAGCACAATATCCAAACGCTCCAGTTGTGGTATATATGAATACAAGTGCTGCAGTAAAAGCACTTTCAGATTCTACACTTACATCTTCAAATGCTGTAAAAGTGGTAGAAAGTTTTACAGAAGATACTTTGATTTTTGCTCCAGATAAACATTTATGTGAATATGTTCAATCTCAAACAACAAAAAAACTTATTCCTTGGCAAGGATTTTGTCATGTTCATACAAATATAAGCCCTAAATTTATTCAAAAACAAAAAGATAAATATCCTGATGCTCATGTTATTATTCACCCAGAAACTCCAAAAAGATGCACCGATTTAGCAGATCACATTTGTGGAACAGGAGGAATGAGCAAATATATAGCAAATAACCCAGAAATAAAAACATTTTTAATTGGAACAGAAGAAGGTATGACCAATAGACTTCAACGAGATTTTCCAGATAGAAAAATTATATCTCTTATGGGTTCATGCATTAATATGAAACAAATTTCTTTAGAAAATATAAAACGTGCACTAGAAAATAATACATATGAAATTAATGTAGATGCTGATATTTTTAATGATGCTCAAAAATGTATGACAGAAATGATGAGAAGAAGTAAATAAAAACTTGCAAGAAATCATAAGAAGTAAAAAAAATTAACAAAAAAACTCTCAAAATTATTGAGAGTTTTTTATTATTAAAATTATCATTTTACCTATTTTTGTAAATATAAATAATTTAATTTTATAAATTCAGCACGAGTAATTTCTGCATCCACTTTATAAATATTTTTATCTGTTAAAGATATAAGATTTTCTGATAATGCCCATGCTAAATAGGGTCGATACCAAGCGTCTTTTTTAATATTAGTATATTTATCATCTAATATATATTTTGAAATATCAACTTTGGCAGATCTTGAGATAATTACTAATGCTTCTATATTTGAAAGAGAATTTCCTGCTTTAAACTCACCATCATCATATCCTGTAATAATTTTATTTTCTACTGCAGAAATCACAAATTTTTTAAACCAAGCATCTTTTTCAATATCTGGAAATTTTAAATTTTCTTTTTTATTTTTATATTTTGGATAAAATCCATTTATTACAATTTTAACAGCTTCTGCTCTATTTAAAGATTTTTTTGGATAAAACATCACACCTTTTTCTGTTTTGGTTCCATTTATAATTCCTCTTTTTGTAAGTTCCAAAATATATTTATCAGTAGTATCTAAGTATATATTTTTTTCTTCTATTTCTTCTATTTCTTCTGATTGTGTTACTTTTTTTAAATTATATGATAATTCAATTTTACAAGGATTATAATATGAAGAATTTACAGATTCTGCAAAGAGAATAATATTATTATTACCATATTTTAATTTCTTATCTTTTAGTTTTTCATCTTTTATATTTACAATTACAGAATATGATTTATCTTTATTTTCTGTAATTAAAATAGCATCAGATTCTAATAGTGAATTGTTTACTGAAACTTTTAATGTTGATTGTTTTAATTTTGCTGAAACAGTAAATGTTATTTTTTCTGCATTTACAAATTCTGTATTTTTAGCAGGAAAAATATTTGAAATAATAGGTCTACATGAAATAGGTGAAACTGAACTTCCAGAAGAAGAAAATGATGATCCACCACCTCCTCCTCCAGAGTGAGTAGAAGTAAGAACATTTTGCCCACCAGTTCCTTTACTGATAACACGCACAAGTCTTGATGCAGTAGAGCTATTCCCTGCTATATCTGTTGCGGTATACACAATCGAATATTCTCCAATAGTATTAATATCTATATTATTTTTAGTGCTTACAGTACAAGAACCAATAGCATCAGTACAAACGGCACCAGTATCTGTATATACACTATCCTGACGAACATATGATTCTCCTGAATTTATAACAATAGAAGGAGGTGTTAAATCTATAATAAAAATTGAAATATTAAGAATGTCAGAAATATTTCCAGTAGCATCTTTTACATATATTCCACATGTTGAATATGTATTTTCAGAAAGTGTATTTAATGTAATTTGATTATTGCCAACCACTGCATTTATAAGCCCAGAAGAACACCCTCCAGAATATGTAATACTTCCTTCTTCATCTGTAGAAAATGTGTAAGAAGGAGTTGTATCTTTTGTTGGAGTTACAATTTTTGTAACTTCTGCCAATACCGGTTTTATTGTATCTATAACAACTTCAGAACTATCAGAAACTGACGATATTTCTATTAATGATGTTTCATTTCCAGCGATATCAAATTGTCCAATTTCAATTTTTGCTTTTCCATTTATGTCAGTGTCTTCAACAATATATTTTGCAAGAAATGTTGTATTATCCCCTGATGGATTTGTAACAGTTGCTGTTTTTTCTGCAATTTTTACTGTTGGGAAATCTTGAACTTCTTCATTTGTTGTAAATTCTAGCGTAATTTCATCTCCTGCTTTTGCTTTTGCAATATCTGTACTGTTTGAATAAATTTTTTGAACAGAAGCAACAGAGTTTACAGTGTCTATTTCAACTTTTGAAAGAGGAGATCCTGTTGTAGCCACAACATGAGAAGATACTTCATTTCCAACAATATCTGTAAAAACTATATCTATAGATGCCTCACCATTCGTATCACTATTTACTACTGTATATTTTGCCTCAAATGTTTTTTTATCTCCTGATGGATTTGTAACAGTTGCTGTTTTTTCTGCAATTTTTACAATTGGAAAATCTTGAACTTCTTCATTTGTTGTAAATTTCACTGTGATTTCATCTCCTGCTTTTGCTTTTGATTCTATATTTGATCCTGTATTTGCATTGTTTGACGAAATAACAACATCTGTACCAGTCGCTATTTCTGGTGCGGTTGTATCAATTTTTATATCACTTGTATTTTCTATATTTGAAGTCCCAAGTGTTGTTGTTGTAAGTGCATTCCCATATAAATCGAACGCATTTTGAGAAGTAATATTTACAACATTTAAATCATTAGTATCCTCAGATGAACCTGTTGCTCCGACTGTATATATTCCTGTAATTTTTGTTCCCACTATTGTATCTAAAACAACTACAGCACCATTATTTAATGTAATATTTACAGAAGATCCATTTCCTATTGTTGAATCATATTGAGCTATAATTGTAATATATTGATTTGGACCGTATGTATCATTTGCAGTAGAAGACGAAAAAGATTGTAATTCTGGAGCTGTAACATCTATTTCTATAACAAGAGTAGAAGACGAAATAGATTCATTCCCTGCTATATCTTTTTCTGTATACACAATACTATGATTTCCTTCAGAAAGAACACTTGCAGTAATGGTTTTATCTCCAACTGCAGTACATGTTACTTCTCCAATTTTTGTTGATCCATCATATAAAATAAGTGTTGAATCATCTTCTGTACATACTACATTAAAAGTAGGAGTTGTATCATTTGTTATATTGTCTGTGTTTACATCACCTGTATCAGAAGAATCTTCTAAATCTGCAGGTAATGATGGTTGATCAGGCTTTGTTGTATCTATATTTAAAGCATTTGTAGAGCTTAAATAGGAAACATTTCCTACTATATCTTTTGCCTCAACACATAAAAATTTTGTGTTATTATCTTCTGTCGAATACGTAATAGTATCTCCAGAAGTAAAATCTGTAGATGATGAAAAATCAACACTATCATCACATGTATTATTTGCCAATAACACATATTTATAACTACTAGAATCTTCATTCTCATCTGTTACTGTAATAATTACATCATCAGATTGAACTGGAGTTGCCGAAACATCATCTGTAAATGTTATTGTTGGAGATGTGGTATCTACTATTATATTTTGTGTAGGTGAGTATGGTGCAGTAAAACCTGTTATTTCATTGTCGTATTGATCGTAAAATGCAAGCTCTGTAAAAGAAAATTCACCATTTTGCCCCGCAAAAATAATATATGTTTTATTTCTTATTGCTTTATTTTCTGTTGAAAATGTAAAATTTTCTGTTTCTAAATCTGTAGTTCCTCCAATAGAAAATTTTGCATTATTTCCAGATTTCCATGTATCTTTTGGATTTAATTTAAGGGTAATCTTAATATTATCTCCTTTTTTTGCATAATATTTACCATTGTTTTTAATCCCTCCAGATATTTCAATAGAGCTAAATTCAGGTTTTGTACTGTCTATGCTTACCTCAGAACTATATGTAAATGTTGCACCACTATCATTTGCCTTACAAACTATTTTTGTATCATCTTCTGTACATGTAATATATGCATTTGTATTCGCTTTTGTTTGCAAATCTTCAACTATTGTTTTTACAGAATCTGCATCAATAGTTGTATAAATATAGTCAATATCACTAATAGTGATTTTATATTCTGAATTTGCAGCTGTTGCTTCTTCTGGAATAAATTCTACAATTTGCGGATTGCTAGCATCTGCACTTTGCGTTTCTGTTGCAACTATTGCATCATTTGCAAAAGCAATAGAAGAATAAAATATACTGATAAAAGTCAAAAATATTTTGTTCAAGAGGTTTATAATTCTTTGGGTGATTTTCATAAAAAAATAATAATAATATTAAAGTATGCAAACCTTAACACAAAAAAATAAAAATATAAAAACGTTTTATAAACTTAAAAATAAATTTTCTAATATCAATCTTTTATTTCCATTTTGTTGCAAATGAATAATTGATTTATCTATTTTTTCTAAAACTTCTATTTTTTTTAATTCAAGATTTTTAAGATTACTTCTATTTACCAAAAGTAATAATTCTAAAAATTCTAAAATTTCAGATATTTGTAATTTCGCAAAAATTTCAGCTTTTTGCATTTTTTCTAAATTTGTCATTTTTTCCAATTCTAGAACTTCTTTATATTTTTCTTTTTTTTCTGTAAAAAAATCTTCATTTTTTCTCATTTTCTCAAAAATTTCACTTTTTCCTGCTGACAACAATATCAACATTTTTTGTTCATTTTCAGAGTAAAATTTTGTATTTTTATCTGGATTATTTAAAACTTCTTGCATTTCTTGTGGCGAAAGCAAAGAAAAATTTTCTGTTCTACATCGAGAAGTTATAGTAGATAAAATTTTAAGCGGAGCAGATGTTGTTAAAAAGAAAAATGTTTTTTGTGGTGGCTCTTCCAATATTTTTAAAAATTTATTACTGGTTGGAATTGTCATTCTTTCTATATCTCTAATAATTACAATTTTAGCATTTCCATCAACAGTTTCATATAAATGTTTTGTTGCAGATTCGATATCTTCAACTCCTATTTTATCACTTTTTTTCTTTGATTTTTTTCGTTCAAATTGATTAAACGATGCATTATTTTTTGCAGAAATTTCTTCTAAAGTATTTACGCCTTCTTTATATAATTCGTCTATTGTAACCAAATATGGAGAAATTGGATTTTTATTATTTAAAATCTTTTTTGCTAAATGCAATAAAAAATTATATTTTCCTGTATTTTTTGGACCTGAAATTAAAAGAGCATGTGGCATATTTTTTTGCACAATACTATTTATAATTCGTTGTTTTGTAGTAAAATTTCCTAAATGTTTATCTGTATAATTTTCCATAATTATTTTTTTAATCATAACGATTGCAATTGAGCGTTTATAAGAACACGCCCTATTCTTCCATTTTCATCATTAAATGGGTGTCTTGTTTCAAATTCAAGATGAAAATAAGCAATTTTTTGAATTTTCTACAACATTTGAATTATATACCATTTCAGAAGTTTCTGAAATTTCCACTTCTTTTAATATTGTGAGCAAAGACTCTTTATTTTCTTTTTTTTATAAATCATAAATCGTTAATTCTTGCGTTAATTGTATATAATTAACGATTTTTTGTCAAAGTGGTCAAATGAAACCTTGAATGTTCGAGTTTAAATATATAAAAGAAAATAATAAAATTTGTATTACAGTGAATACATATTAAAAAGATTTAATTAATCCATTCTATTCAATTTTTTATGCCACAATAATTTTTTCAATAATTCTATACATCTTACAATTACAGCTCTTTGTTCTTCTTTAAAACTTTGTTGATATTTTTCAAAAAATCGAAGAGTTTTTATAGTAAGAACTTTTTTTGCACTATAACATTTTTTCATTCTTTCAAAGTTTTTTCCTAATTTTTTCCATTTTTTTTTCTCTTCAGCATCTTCTGTTTTTTCTAACAAAAATTCATATTGAGAAAAAAATCTTTCCCTTTCGCTTTCAAAC